>Ga0315282_10002517_pt1 | contig 33646 bp, 33 predicted proteins | sample YL17G07_20_MG_FD_203693 | JGI IMG/M metagenome (GOLD analysis project Ga0315282, IMG submission 203693) | Sediment microbial communities from Yellowstone Lake, YNP, Wyoming, USA - YL17G07_20 | ecosystem: Environmental > Aquatic > Freshwater > Lake > Sediment | place: USA: Wyoming | collected...
CCGCAGATCATCCGGTCCGCCGAGATCGGACTTCGCACGTGGAGCCAGATCCCGCCCATGCGCGTCTCTTCTACAAAGTATACCCCAAATGCCCGACTAAGGCAAGTCAGTCGAGATATGTTATGTTTCACTCGGCTCGTTCACAGGGAATGGCACGAAGTGGCCGTTTTGCAGGCATTTTTGGGGGGTTTCAGGCGTTCGGGGCCGATGCGTGGCTTGCCGTTTGACAGAGGTTCTCCCACATCAATCCGACGGTGTCCGAGAGGCCGAGGTTTTGCAGAACGATGGAGATGTTTGTCGTCGGGTCCACGTTGGGTGTCAGATTCTGCTCGATTTGTCGCTGGAGATTGATCACAGAGGAGGCGAACTTGAGGCGGTTGGAGTAAAGGAGGGCCGTCCTGTAGTACAGGTCGAGGGTTTGGGGGTCATACTGGCCGGCCGGCAGGACCATGTTGAGGGCCTGCTCGTTCTGGCCGATTTCGAAGAGGCAGACGGCGAGCTTCGTGGCGGCGCGGATGAAGGTCGGGTTGATGTCCAACGCAGCATGGAAGCAGTCGCAGGCGCTCTGGTATTGGCCTGCATTCATGCACAGGATGCCGAGTCGGTAATGGAGATCGGGGTTGTTCGGGGAGTCGGCGAGGTGTCGTTGGTGGGCAGCGACGACCATTTGCTCGAGGTTCTGGTTGTCATCCGGGGCGGGCAGCAGGTCTGCGTGGAAGGCGGCCTTGAGGATGAGCTTGGCCGTCTCGGTAAACAGGAACGAGCTGTTCGGCTGGATGGAGCAGGCCAGGCTCAGGGTATTGACGGCCTCCGCGGGGTGGCCGGCAAGCTTTTGGGCCGCGGCCAGACCGACATACGCCTCGACGATCTTGTCGTTGATCTCAACGGCCTTATTGAACTGCTGCGCGGCGAGCTGCTCGGCATGCATGCGCAGGTAATTCGTGCCCAGCTTGATCGTGGCCTCCAGGAAGTCCGGGCAGATGCGGAGAGCCTGCTGATACTGCGTAATGGCGTCGCTGGTGGCCCCGAGCATGGACAGGATGTCCGCCTGCTTGGCCAGCAGGTCCGCCCGGTCGGGCTGGTCGGCAAGGAGAACGTCCAACTCGTCCAGCGCCTCGCGGAGGTCGCCGTTCTGAACGAGGGCGTCGATTGAGTCGTCCTGCGAGACGAAGTTGTCGGGATGGATCAGGATGGCGGTGTTGAAGGTCTCGACGGCCTTCGTGTACCTGTGGGCGGCCACGTAGAGATGTCCGAGGGTCACCAGCATCGAGATGTCATCGGGATAGTGCTCCTTCATCGGCTCGTACTGCTCGATGGCGTCATCGAGGCGGCCCTCCCTGAAGTAGATGGCGCCGAGCCGCTGAGCGGGCAGTTGGAGGTAGTCCTTGAACTTTAAGCAGTCCTGGTAGAACTCCACGGCCTGGGCCCGATGGCCCAGACGCTCCAGGCACTGACCGAGGATATAGAGCGCCAGGGTGTTGTTGGGCTGGCGGACGTACACGGAATTGAGCTCGTCCATGGCCTCCTTCAGGTGGTTCTCGCGCAGGACCAGGGCGGCGGCGGCCATGCGACCGAGACAGCACGACGGGTGGTCGAAAAGGTACAGACGCAGTTGCTCGCTTGCCTGTTCCTGCGTGCCGTTGGCCATCAGGTCGATGATATGATTCAGGTGACGACTCTGCGGCGAGTCGGTATCGTCCTGCCGTTGCTCGTTCAGCCAGTGCCAGATCAGGTCAGATGGATCGACTGTGATCGCCCTGCCGAAGATTTCCAGTAAGCCGCTCATCCCTCACTCCAGGGGTTTCTCTTGCGTGAAAACCGACGTTCTGCTGAGGTATCGGCCAAATCGCAAGGGGGGTTAACCTGTGTCGGGCGGCAGCAGCGGCGCACGGCGCGCGCGTACCATCCAAGATGGCGTCTATGCGTGCTGTAGGGATTGGTGGGGATTTGCGAAGGGGTTATCGGGCGCCTTCCAGGTTGCTCGCGAGCCGGCCCGCCCTGCCACAAAATGCCTGCTGGCCGAGGGACGGATAATGTCCGCCGCTGCGAGGGGCGGCCGCGTTCCACGTTATGCGACCTGGAGCGTTGCCCCCCTGCTGTGTGTCACGCCGCACCGGCGTCAGTCGGAATTCGCCGGCGGCCTGGATCCAGCGGACTGGGCGCTTTTCTCCACTTCGGCCAGGTAAGCGACGGTCCGCTGCAGCTTGTCGGTGAGGTGTTTCAGCTTGAGCATCGTTCGGACGCGGGTGAGCAGCTCGAGCCGGTTCACCGGCTTGCTGACGAAGTCGTCGGTGCCCGAATCGATGCCTCGCTCAATGTCCCCGAACTCGTTGAGGGCGGTGACCATGATGACGGGAATGTCACTGGTCTGGGGGTTGCCTTTGAGCCTTCTGCAGACCTCGAAGCCGCTCATTTTGGGCATCATGACATCGAGCAGGACCAGGTCCGGCTTGTGTCTGTTGACCATGTTGAGGGCCTCGACGCCGTCATGGGCCTGGACGATCTGGCATTCGATGTCCTCCAGGTACGCCTGGATCAGTTCCAAATTGGGCACGTTGTCGTCCACGATGAGGACTACAGGTGGTTTGGCGGGCAGTGGATCGAATCGCTCTCGGGTCATCAGCAAGCTCCCTGTTACTGTCAGAAGGCTGAACCTGTGTGGTTTTCAATGAACCGACGTACCTCCGGAAGCAGGTAGATCGTCTCGATGTCCAGCAACCTGGCGACGGCGTCGGCGCAGAGTGCCGCGACCTCGGCGCTGGGTGCGTCGGTATCGACGAAAAAGAGGTTCTCGCCCTTCATGACCGCCAGTCCGCCGCCGCGGCCGCCGAGCGGCTCACGCCGGATCTTGACCTGCCGGGCCTCCAGCAGGGCGAGAAGCTCTTCCAGAATCCTCTGCTCATTCATACACGCGTGCTCCCGTGCGCCGATCGTCCCTGCCGGCAGCCACAGGTCCCTTCAAGGAAAAAGCATCCGGCTGTCGATATAGGTACTTGTACAACCGTCACTTCCGACAGATAATGCCTAGCGTACGGATACCAAGGACGGATTGTATAAAAGGAGTGGGCCGTTGACAAGTATCATCGAAAAACGCTTGTCCCTGCACCAGCTTCTGGCCCGGAAGGAGCAGGAGACAGCGGCGCTGAGATTGCAGAACCTGCAGCTCCAGGCCTTGGCCAACCTGGGGTCCGCCACGTGCATGATCGCCCACGAGATCAATAATCTCCTGACCCCCCTGTCCACATACGCCGCCCTGGCGGCGCGCAACCCCGCGGATCGGGCCCTCGTCGAAAAGGCGCTCGACAGGACAGTGCGAAACTGCCAGCGGGCCTCGAAGGTCATGGACAGCCTGCTGGGCCTGGCCAACGGGCAGAGGCAGCAGCGAGAGCATGTCCAGGTAAAAGCCCTGGTCGAGGAGGTCTTTACGGGCCTGTGCCGGGATTTCCAGAAGGACGGCATCACCGTCGAGGTCCGCGTCGGCGACGATCTCCAGTTGTCCTGCGTCCCCGTTCAGATTCAGCAGGTGCTGATGAATCTGATCCTCAATGCCCGCGACGCCATGCTGCCCGGCGGGGGAATCCTGACGGTTTCGGCGTCGCAGAGCGACGGCCAGGTGACGATCGAGGTCCGCGACACCGGCAGCGGCATTCCGGCGGAGGATTTGAAGAACATTTTCCGGCCGTTCTTCACCACGAAATCCCGCAAGGACGGCTCCGCCGGCGGCTCGGGCGTCGGACTGGCCTTCTGCCGACGGATCGTCGAGGCCCACAACGGCGAGATTGACGTCGAATCTGAACCTGGCAGGGGCAGCAGCTTCCGCATCCGATTGCCTAGCGGATAGCCGGACGAGCGGTGATGATAGCGCAGGTCTACCAGAACGTCGGTCGTGTCCTCGCGATGTTGCTCCTGCTGGCGTGCTCAGCCTTCTTCGCTTCATCCGAAACCGCCTTCTTTAACCTCACGCACCGCCAGCTCAAGCAGTTCGACGCCTCGCCGCGCGCCGTGCAGAAGCTTGTTGCCCGCCTGCTCCGCAAGCCCGGCCACCTGCTGAACTGCCTGCTCCTGGGCAATATGACCGTGAATGTTCTGTTCTATGCCATCTCCAGTGTTCTGGTCCTGCGCGTGCGTCACGTGGCGGGATTGGGCGCCGCCACCGGTGTGGCGCTCGGCACGTTCATCATCATGGTGCTCCTCGGCGACATCGTGCCCAAATCGCTGGCGTATGCGAACTCCAGATCCCTGGCTGCCGTGACGGCGGCCCCCGCTTTCGTGGTCGTCCAGGTCCTGGGACCTATCGCAATGGTATTTCGGATTCTGTTCCTTGAGCCGGTTTTGCGTCTGTTCTTCGGGCGCGTCCGCCTGAGCAGAAGGGTGAGCCTGGCGGAGTTCCGATCCCTGGTGAATCTAAGTCGCCGGCGGGGTGTGTTGTCCGCCGACGAACGGCGGCTGCTCGTGGAAGTCGTCGAGCTAGGCCTGCTCAAGGTCCGCCATGTGATGCGGCCGCGAGTGGACATGGTCATTTGTGACGCGGCCGATTCGCCCCAGGCGGCCATCGAGTTGATGCAGCAACATGAACTGACGAAGATTCCCGTCTACTCGCGCCACGTGGACAATATCGTTGGGACGATCTACCTGCGGCCGTTGTTCCTCAAGCCGGGAGAGCCGCTGGAACGGCTGGTACAGCCAGTGCATTTCGTGCCCGAGCAGAAGACCGTGGAGTCCCTGCTCGAATTCTTCCGCAAGACCGGGACTGACATGGCCGTCGTGGTGGACGAGTACGGCGGGATCGCGGGCACGGTCCAGTTGGAGGATATCGCTGCGGAGCTGTTCGGGCGGATGGAGCCCGCCGCAGACATCGAGCCGATCAAGCTGCTGGGGCCCTTCCAGTACCGCCTGGCGGGCGACTTGCCGATCCACGACTGGGCGGATGTCTTCGGGATCGATCTGGAGGAGACGCGGCTGACCACAATCGGCGGCCTGGTCGCCGCCCTGCTGGGAAGAGTGCCCCGCAAGGGCGATGTCGCCTACATCGGGAACTTGAAATTCACGGTCGACCGCATGCGCAAGCACCGTGTCGAGACCGTGATTCTGTCGCTGGAGCCAATACCGTCCAATGGACAATAGACTCCAACTGATCGTGCCGGCCCTGATCATGGTGGTCCTGGCCGGGCTTTTTGCGGGCGCCGAGACCGGCATCTACCGGCTCAGCCGCCTGCGACTGCGCCTGGCGGTCGAGAGGAATCGCTGGTCGGCGGTCCTGCTGGAGCGCGTGATGCGGGACAACGTGGGGCTGCTCCTGTCGCTTCTGGTGGGCACGAGTCTTGCGCATTATGTCGCGACCAGCTTCATTACGGGCATATTCCTGGCGGCGGTAACCTCGGAACACGTTGCGGAACTCTACACCATGCTGGCGGCAGCTCCCCTGCTGTTCATCTTCTCCGAACTGATCCCCAAGAACGTGTTTCTGTTTCGAGCGGATGCGCTGACCCTGTTCGTGGCGCCGGTGCTCTACGTGAGCCACAAGGTCTTTACCTGGTGCGGCGTGGTCCCATTGCTCAAGTTGACCTCGCAGACATTTGCGCGGCTCATCGGCTCGCCCATCTCCACCCGGGCCATGATGGCGTCGGGCCAGAGTCACCGGATTCGGGCGCTTCTGCGCGACACACAGGAGGAAGGGTTCCTGAGCCGCGTGCAAATGGAGATGCTCGACCGCATCGCAAACATCCCCGGCTTGCGCCTGAATGCCGTGATGGTTCCGCTGGACCGGCTGCGGTCCGTGAACGTTCGCAGCGACCGTGCGGCGATGTTGAATGAGCTGAGCGCGCATGCGTTCACCCGTCTGCTCGTCTGGCGCGACATGCCCACGAACATCGTGGGGTTTGTCGATATCTACGAGGTGTTGGGCTCGCCGGAGCCGTTCGACAACATCGAGAAATTTGTCAAGCCCATCCGGAGCCTGGATGCGGACACCCTGATCATCGAGGCCATCGATACCATGCGGCGGGAGGAGCATAAAATCGTCCTGGTGACCCGCCAGCGAGCCAAACGCGACGTCCCGGTGGGAATCGTAACGATGAAGGACCTGGTTGAGGAATTGATGGGTGAACTCACGGAGTGGTAAATCAAAGAGGCCAGCTCCGCAATCGCCTGTGGCCGGCTCGACCTGGGAGGCGGCCCTCCGGGTCGTCGCGGTAGTCACGGTCATTGTCCTGTCGGCCTCGCTGCTAGCCAACAGCATGACGAAGGAGGTCAGCCGTGACGAACAGGTGTACTGTACGGCGGGCGTCCTGCTCTCGCAGGGCAAGATGATCTACCGCGATTTCTCCTATCCCGGCCACCTCCCCTACCATCCCTTGCTGCTCGCGGCGCTGTATCGCGGGCTGGGAACGACACACTACCTGCTCGTGGGCCGAATCCTCTCTGTGGTTTGCGACGTTGCCGTGCTGTTGCTCATTATATCGATTTACCGATCCATTTTCGATAGATATCGTGCGGCGGGCCTGCTGTTCGGCCTCGCGGCGGGCGTGCTGTACGTGTTCAATCCCCTGGTCGATTATGCGGCCGGATACGCGTGGAATCACGACGTGGTCATTTTCTGCGTAGTGCTGGCTGTATGGCTGTTCGTCACAACCGATTTTCAGCAGGGTCCTCACGACCGGCGGATGGCGGCGATGGGAGCCCTGCTGGCGTTCGCCACGTGCATGCGCGTGACGACCGCCTTGGCGGCGATACTTGTTCTCGTGATGCTTCTTGCGGCTGTTCCAGGGTCATGGCGAGCCAAAGGCCGGGCGGCCCTGCCCTTCCCGATCGCCGGGCTGATCGTCTGTCTCTGGCCCGTGTGGATCATCCTGCACGCGCCGCAGGCATTCCTGCTGAATCTCGTGTGCATCCCCTCACTGATCGCCACGTGGCTGCGAGAGATTCACATGGTATTCGGCAAGGCCGCTCTTACGGTCGCCGCCCTGACGATGCCGGGATACCTCATGCTGCTGGTCCTGGCCGGCTATCTGGGCTGGATGGGAGTGCGCCGGCCGTCGAGCGTGGACGCGCAGGAGAAGCGAAAGGCCGTTCTGGCCGCCCTGCTGCCGATCATCTTTCTCGTGATCGCATACGTTCCGCCGACGATGTGGCATCAGTACCTGGCCGTTCCGGTGCCATTCGCCGTGATCGCATTTGCCTACCCACTCGTCTGGTTGCGCCGAAGGGCGGAGGAAGGCAACCGGATTATCTCCCACAAAGGCGCGTGCTGGTTGCTCGCGGTAGCCGTGGTTATCGCCGTTTTCGCCTATCCTCTCGTGTTGTACCGCAATGTCATGCTGCTTGCGCCCGAGCGATGGACACCGGTCGAGATGCATGCTTCGTCTCGCAAGATCACTGCTACGATAAAAGGGCACGAGCCCGTGCTGACGTTGGGACCGCTTTACGCCCTGGAGGGCGGTCGGGGCATCTATCCGGAGTTATCCTGCGGCTCGGTCGTTTACCGCGTGGCGGACTCGCTGACCCCCGAAGAACGTCGGATCACACACACGGTCGGTCCCGACTCGCTTCTTGTATTGGTGAAGGATCGTCCCCCATCCGGCATAATCGTGGGCGTCGAAGCGCCGCGATTCTCTCTTCTTGAGGACCCTCTGCGGCGCCTGGTCCCGCCTGACTGGCCGCGAACCACCACGGAGACTGGCCTGCAAGTCGCCACCCGACCATAATCCCCTTGAATGCCGATTCGGGTTGAGTTCTTCATGGCAAATGGCGCTAACCGGGGTGGCATCGTCAAGCGAAGCGTGGCGATGGTCTTCTCAGGACCGGGGCAAGCCATCGCCAAGGCCTGCGGCCTTGACGATGCCACCCAGTTGTTGAAGGGACTCAGTATAAGAACGGACTAATGCTGCCAGCCGGCGCTCAGTTCGCGCTGTACTCGTCGATGATAGCCTTGGCGATGTCGTTGATGGCGTCACGACTGAGGCCTTTCGGGCCGTTGGAGAGAACGGAGAAGATGTACGGCCCATCCCGGGTGAGACAGACGCCGGAGAGGGCCCGTACGCCGCTGATGTACCCGGTCTTGCCGAAGATTTTCCCGCGGTATTTCGGCTGGCTGAAATACCTGTCGATCGTGCCTCCTTCGCCTCCGACGGCCAATGAGGCCCGGAATTGCTCCCAATTTTCGCTCTTGTACAGATTGAGCAGGACCGTCGTGATGGCATTTGTGCTGAGTCGGTTTTCGCGGCTCAGGCCGCTGCCGTCGTCGAGCTTGAACTCCTCGGGCGCGATACCCAGGCCGGACAGGTAGCGGCGGACCGACTCGCGCCCGCCGGCCCAACTGCCGTTCTTGTGATTCGTGTTGTTGTGCGCGTCGATGGTCTTGAGCAGTGCTTCCGCCGCCAGGCCGAGACTGTCCGTGTTGGCACGCTCCAGGACATTGGCAATCGGCGTGCTGAACTCGACGAGCCGGCTGAGCTTGCAGTTCTCGGCCACACCACGCTCAATGACCTTGCCTCGGACGGCGATTCCGCTACGGCCGAGATGCTCGGCCAGCAGGACGCCAAAGAATGCCGCCGGCTGCTCGATCGCGACCTTGAACGGGCCGTCCCGGGTCTTGCACCTGCCAAAGATGGTGATCCGGTTCGGCTGTGGGCTGCGGTTGGCGCCGACGGCCCCCTCGCCGCTGGAGATGGCCCGGACCTCGTTGGTGAACTGGACGAACTTCGTGGCGGGATCGATCTCGATGGCCACGGCGCCGCCGACGTTGGTGGCCGTCACCTCGATGCAGTTGTCGTTATAGTTCAGGCCGCAGACCTCGCAGGCGTACCATTTGTTATAGTCGTTGGCGGGCCAGCTCGGGTGGACCCGCTGGTTGTCGAAGATCGTCGTGTCGATGACGATGTCGTTGACTTCCTGGATGCCTCGCTCCCGCAGCGCCTGGCTGATCTTCTCGAAGATCCAGCCGCTCTGACGGCCCAGTTTCGTATCCGTCGCCTTGTCGCCCAGGAGCGGATCGCCGCTGCCGATCACGACCAGCGTGTCGCCGCACAGGCCGACGACGGTCTTGTACTCGAAGTCCCGCCCGAGATACTTCCAGGCCGCCGCCGTGGTGACCAGCTTCATGTTGGACGCCGGAATCAGCGGCTTTTTCGCGCTGTAACTGCAGACCGTGGCCCCCGAACTCGGCTTGATCACTTGGATCGCATAATCGCCGCCCTCCTGCGACTGCACTGCCTTGCCGATGCGCCCCGCGAGCGAGCCAAGGGCCATGGAGCTCAGCCAGAGGCTCAGGAGAAAACCGCCCACCCATCTTCTTGCTGCAATGTTCGAACGCTGATGCATTTCTCAGCACCCTCAGAATTTGTTACGTTCAATCACAACTGCAAAGGCAGAAGCATAGCACATCTTTGGTCTTTGTTAAGGTGGAGTTTCGCAAATTTCGCATCATTTTCGCGCAGACCGCAGCCGGCAATCCCCATTGCAGGGGATTGAGCGGCTGACAGTACCCACAGACAATCGGTCGGCGCGTCAAGGCAGGGCCGACTTGATCTCCGCGATGGACACGCCGAGCACCGATCGTGCAATCGCATCCAGTTCCGCCTCGGGGGCTTTGAAATGGAAGGTGCGATGCGTGTGGAGGATGCTCTTGGCGGGAGCCAACGCCGCTGCAGGCGACGACGTTTCCAACTCGCAGAAAGGTCCCAGGGGTTTTGCGCCGGGCGCCGACGGGCCATCGTTGTAGGAGTTGACGGTGTCGCCGCGGTACGGCCGGTCCTGAATCTGCCACATCGAATTGACGTAGTCGAGCACGTCCTGAGGCTTGTTGTACTGAACGATCGTCAGCGCCTGATTCATCGCGTCGTAGCTGCCCAGGACGGTCTTGGCCCGCATCGGCGACAGTCCGATCTTGCTGCGGTATTGCCCATCGGCCTTGAAGAAGATGACGCCGTCTTTGACCACCAGGCGCTCCGGGGGCACCTTGCCGAAGTAGGTGTCGTTGACGATGGGTCCGAGCCGATCCTCCGGTCCTTTGTTGAACGGCACGACGATCGTCATCTGCGGCGAGGGCGTGAACATGCCCAGAATCCAGATCGACAGCAGGCCCGTTTCCTTCGTCCACGCCTCCCTGCCGATGTTCGTCATCTTGTTGTTGGATTCGAAGGCGACCATGCCGACCTTGGGCCCGACGGAGATGCCCAGCGCCTTGAGCGCCTGGTCGCGATCGAGCACCCGCACTTCGCGATCGACCCGGACGTCGAAGGTCGTGCCGGAGTAGTTTTGCAGCCGCATCGTCTTTTGCAGGGACGCCGAATGCCCGCTCTTTGAAACCAGCTCCCACGGCTCGGTATCGATGGGCGCAGGCGTATACCAATGTTCCAGATCGAACGGCACGCCCTTCTTGAAGAAGATGGAGAATTGGCCGCCCTCGGGCCCGATCCAGAAGCGGTCCTCGCCGCCGTAGGCGTTCATGTGCTCGACGGGCTTGCCGGCGGCGACGTGCTCGCGGTTGATCCAGCCGAAACTGTAGCCTTTGGGCCCCTCGGCCGTGCTGGTCATAACCCGCCCCTGCATCTTCGGCAAAACGGCCACCTCCCCCCTGCCGGTGGAATCCTTCAGGATGACGACCTCCGTATGCTTCTGCAGGAAAGCCATGTCGTCGTCGAACGTCTGCTTCTGGCTCTGGGGTCCTGAGGCGGCCGTGGTGCACCCGGCACAGACCATCAGAGCCAACAACAATGCAATCTCTCTCGTGCTCATCCCTGTTCTCCTGTCCCAGATCACTCGAATCCTGCGCCGCGGCGTCAACGCCGGCACGCGGAGCATAAAGATAGCCGATCTATCCGCGGGCATCAAGGGCCATCGTCTCCACATGCGTCCGAAAATCATCTGCACATGCCTTGCCCCGGTACATGGGCGGGTGTTGAGGGGCCTGGAATCTTGCCCGGACGGGTAGGTTTTCGCTTGACCCGTTCGGAGCGCCGACTTATTCATAAAAGGCTATTTGCTGTGGCAGCGGAAGCAATGAAGATGGCGTCTCGGCGTGATGAACCGGCCGTTGTTACAGAGCCGAGAGCCGCGTCGATACGAGAGGCCGTGAGGCTCTCAGACGCCCCTGCCGGAGCGGGAAGTAGGTGATCTTGTGGAAGAAATGCGCGTACGAGTAGGGTTGGTCGGATTCGGGACTGTCGGCAGCGGCGTGGCCAAGCTCATCCTCGAAGAAGGGGACATGATCGCTGCGAAGATGGGCGTGCGCCTGGAGCTGGCCTGCGTGGTGGACACGGACCTGGAGCGGCCGCGGCCCGTGACATTGCCCACCGGGTTGCTCACCAGGGACCTGGGCCGACTGCTCGACGACAAGAGTATCGGCGTCGGCATCGAGCTGGTGGGCGGCACGGGAATCGCCAGAGAAATCCAACTGAAGATGCTGCGGGCGAGCAAAGACGTGGTCACGGCCAACAAGGCCTTGCTCGCTGTGCACGGAGCCGAGCTGTACCGCGTGGCCCGCGAGAACCACCGATGCATCGCGTTCGAGGCCAGTTGTGCCGGCGGCGTCCCGATCATTGCCGCCATTCGCACGGGGCTGGCCGCCAACCGGATCACCGGCATCTACGGAATCGTCAACGGCACCTGCAACTACATTCTCTCGTGCATGAGCAGCAAGGATGAGAAGTTCGCGCAGGCGCTGGCCAAGGCCCAGAAACAAGGTTTCGCCGAGGCGGACCCGACCCTCGATATCTCCGGCGGCGACACCGCGCACAAATTGGCGATCCTCTCCTCCATCGCCTTCGGGTGCGAGATCAGCCTCGATGACATCTTCGTCGAAGGGATCGACCGGATCGCCCGCGAGGACATCCGCTACGGCCGGGAAATGGGCTACTGCCTGAAGCTGCTCGCCATCGGTCAGAGGAACAGCCAGGGCAAAATCTCGCTGCGAGTGCATCCGTCGTTCATCGGAGCCGACACCGCCCTGGCGCGGGTGGACGGCTCGTTCAACGCGATCAGCGTCTTCGGCAGCGCGGTCGGCGAGACGCTGTATTACGGCCGGGGGGCCGGCATGATGCCGACCGCCAGCGCCGTCGTCGCCGATCTCATCGATGTGGCGATGGGCAACTCCAGGACCCTGTTCGAGCACCTGCACCTGAGGCCTCGAAGCGAGGTGCTGCCGCTGATCGAGAAGATCGACGAGTCAGTGAGCCGGTTCTACATCCGCGTGATGGCAAAGGATGAGCCCGGCGTCGTAGCCCGCTACGGAAAAATCCTCGGCGACCACGAGATCAGCATCTCCGGCGCTCTCCAGCACGAGGGCACGGGACCGGACAATACCGTGCCGGTGGTCATTACGACGCACCGCACCCAGGAGAAGAACATGGCGGCGGCCCTGAAGGAGCTGTCGCGGATGGATATCATCAGCGGCCGGCCCGTATGCGTGCGCATCGTGGATATCCCGCAGGACAAGGACACGTAGCGTATGGCGAAATATGTGATCATTGTGCCCGACGGAGCGGCGGATGATCCGCAGGAGTCGCTGGGCGGCAAGACGCCGCTGGAGGCGGCCGCGACGCCGAACCTGGATCGGATCAGCGTCGAAGGCCGGCAGGGACTGGTCCGCACGGTTCCGCAGGGGATGGATCCCGGCAGCGACGTTGCCCAGATGAGTCTCCTCGGCTACGATCCCCTGCGCTGCTACAGCGGGCGTGCCCCGATTGAGGCCGCCGCGAAGGGAATCCCGCTGGGTCCCAACGACTGGGTCTTTCGCTGCAACCTGGTGACGTTCGCCGACGGCAAGATGGCCGATCACAGCGCAGGACATATCTCCACGGAGGAAGCGTGCGGCCTGATCGCCGAGCTGAGCAAGGTGATTGTCGACGACCGTCTCTCGCTGCACACGGGCATCAGCTACCGGCATCTGCTCGTCTGCCGGGACATGGAATTCGACGTTCGCACATATCCGCCCCACGACTGCATCGGCACGCCCGTGGAGAAGATTCTCCCCCGCGGCAAAGGAGCCGAGATTCTCATCGACCTGATCAACCAGTCGCAGCAGTTGTTCGCCGGGCACGAGATCAACAAGATTCGGCAGGACCTCGGGGAGAACCAGGTCAGCTCCGTCTGGCTGTGGGGCCAGGGCAAGCAGACGCGCCTCGAGAGTTTTCGCAAGCGTTTCGGCCTCAAGGGCGCTGCGATTACCGCCGTCGACCTGGTCCGGGGTCTGGCCAGACTTGTCGGCTTCGATCTGATCGAGGTGCCCGGCGCGACGGGATTCATCGATACGAACTACGAGGGCAAGGGAACGGCCGCGATCCGGGCGCTGGAGAATTACGATCTTGTCTTCGTCCATATCGAGGCGCCGGACGAGGCCGGGCACGAGGGCAACCTTGCGGCGAAGGTCGAGGCTATCGAGCGGGTAGACAAATACATCATCGGTCCGGTCCTGCACGCGCTGGAGAGTCGCGACCAGTGGCGTATCCTGGTGCTGCCGGACCATCCGACACCGGTTCGTGGCGGCGCGCATTCAGGCACGCCTGTGCCCTTTGCCATGGCGGGCACCGGGGCAACAAGCGTCGTTCATCTGGGTTTCGGCGAGGGCAATGCGGCCAAGTCCGGATTTCAGATCGAAAAAGGATACGAGCTAATGGAGTACTTCCTCAAAAGTTGATGCGGCCCAAGGTCGCGAGATAACATACGGACAGCAGAGAATCAGGAATGTGGTGAGTTGACTATGGCGATTGTCGTTCAGAAATTCGGCGGCACGTCGGTGGCGGACGCCAAGAAGATCCGGCGTGCGGCCAAGCGGGTGATCGAGAAGATGCAGGCCGGCTACCAGGTTGTCGTGGTGGCTTCCGCCCGCGGCCAGCAAACGGACGAGCTGGTCAGAGACGCTCTGGAACTCAATCCGAATCCTCCTCAGCGGGAGATGGACCAGTTGCTCAGCACGGGCGAGCAGCAGACGGTGTCGCTGTTCGCTATGGCGCTGGAGGCGATGGGCTCCAAGGCGATCAGTTTTACCGGCGGCCAGATTCACATGCTGACGGACGGCATATTCAGCAAGGCCCAGATCAAGAGCGTCGATTCCGAGTTCATCCGCCGCGAGCTGGACCAGGGCAAAGTGGTGATCGTCGCCGGCTTCCAGGGGGTCGATGAGTACGGCAACGTGACCACCCTCGGACGCGGCGGCTCGGATACCAGCGCCGTGGCGCTGGCTGCAGCTTTGAAAGCCGAGGAATGCGAGATTTTCACGGATGTTGACGGCGTGTATACGGCCGACCCGCGAATCTTCAAGAAGGCCGTCAAGCTCGACGAGATCAGCTACGACGAGATGCTCGAGATGGCCAGTCTCGGGGCCGGCGTCATGCACATCCGCTCCGTCGCCGTCGGAAAGCGATACAACGTCAAAATCCGCGTCAGGAACAGCGAGAACGAGAATCCGGGAACCATCATTACTCACGAGGTGCCGCAGATGGAAGGTATATTGGTGTCGGGCGCAACAATCCAGACGGACATGGCGAAGATCGGCCTGATCGGGGTCCCGAATGTCCCGGGGACCGCCGCCAAGGTGTTCGCCCGGCTGGCGCAGGCCAAGGTCGTTGTCGACGACATCATTCAGACGGAGATCAACCCGGAGAAGGCCAGCCTGTCATTCGTGGTGGCCGCCGCCGAGCTGCCGGCAGCCAAGGCGGTGGCGGAAGAATTGAAGTCGGAGCTTCACTGCGACAACGTCTTCGTCCGCGACAACATCGCGCTGGTCTCGGTGATCGGCGTGGGGATGCGGTCGCAGTACGGTGTGGCGGAACGGATGTTCGGCGCCCTGGCCAAGGCGAAAGTCAACATCGACTCGATCACCACGAGCGAGATTCGCATCAGTTGCGCCGTCGATCACAGCGAGGTGGAGCGGGCTCTTGAGGCGGTCTGCCTGGCGTTCGAGCTGGACAAGCCCGCGCGACAGCGCAGGACGGCTTAGCTGAGGTCGGTAACCGTTGGCTCGCAGGCGAAAACGCGTTTACACACTGACCAGGCGCGAACGAGCGGTCGTGATCAGCATCTGTCTGAGTGCGGCGGCTCTTCTCATCGGGCTCGACCGCGGCGTCCTGGGCCCGCAGTCGCGCAGACTGTTCCGCTCGAACGCACAGAGTGCCGCCGTGGATTTCGAGCGGTACGACCGGCAGCAGGCCTCCGTGGTCCGGGTAGTCGATGGCGACACACTCCACGTGGACAGCCCGGATGGATCGGGCCGGGTGACGAAAGTCCGGCTCCTCGGGATTGACACGCCGGAGATGGGTGACGCGGAGAAAGAGCCGATGTACTTTGCCCAAGAGGCGACGGACTTTGCACGGCGGATGGCCCTCGACCGGACCGTGACCCTGTACCTTGATCAGCAGGCGGGCACCCGCGACAAGTATGGAAGGCTGCTCGCCTACATCGAGCTGCCGGACGGTAGGTTCCTGAACGAGGAACTCTTGTCCGGCGGCTACGCCTACGCCGACCTGCGCTTCCGCCACAGTTACTCCTACAAATACCGGCAACTCGAGGCCAGTGCCCGAGCGCTCAAACAGGGCCTGTGGGCAAATGTCACGCCCGACCAGTTCCCGCTCTGGCTCCAGGAGAGACTCGCTCAACCATCGTCCCAGCCCTGAGCCCCCTGCCCTGGTCTCATACCAATTCCCGTTGAGTTCTTCGCAGCAAATGACACTAACCTGGGTGGCATCGTCAAGCGAAGCTTGGCGATGGTTGTCTCAGGGCCGGGTCCAGCCATCGCCAAGGCCTGCGGCCCTGACGATGCCACCCAGAGATACGAGACTCCCGGAAGGAATCGGTCTCAGATGTTGTACTCGCGGATCTTGCGGTAGAGGGTGCGCTCGCCGATGCCGAGGATTTTGGCCGCCTTCTCACGATTGCCTTCGGTCCGGGCCAGGGTATCGACGATGGCCTTGCGCTCCAGCTCGTTGAGCGAGATGCTGCCCAGGCCCGCCGCCGGCTCGGTGGCGCCGGTCAGTTGCCGTCGCTGCGCGATCTCCGGGGGCAGATCGCGGATGTCGATCCTGTCGCGGTCGCACATGACGACCATCGTGCGCATGACGTTCTTGAGCTGGCGGATGTTGCCGGGCCACTCGTAGCCGCACAGGACGCGCATGGCGGCGTCCGTAATCCCGCTGACTTTCGAGCCGGTCTCCTCCGCTGCCTCCTGGAGGAAATGCTCGGCCAGGATCGGAATGTCCTCCGCCTTCTCCCGCAGGGCCGGCAGCGAAATGTCTACCCCGCGAATCCGGAAATAGAGGTCCTCGCGGACCTTGTTCTGCTCGATGAGCTTCCGCAGGTTCTGGTTCGTGGCGCTGATGATGCGCACGTCCACAACGGTCGATTTGTTGGAGCCGACGGGGACGACCACGCCGTCCTCGATCACGCGAAGCAGCTTCGCCTGCATCGTCAGAGGCATGTCCCCGATCTCGTCGAGAAAGAGCGTACCCTCGTCGGCGATCTCGAAGAGGCCTTTGCGGTCCATGTTGGCCCCGGTGAAGGCGCCCTTGACGTGGCCGAACAGCTCGCTTTCCAGCAGCGTTTCCGTCAGCCCCGCGCAGTTGACCGGCGTGAACGCCTTGCCCCGGCGCAGGGAGTTGTTGTGAATCGCGCGGGCCAGAAGCTCTTTGCCCGTTCCCGAAGGCCCTTCGATGAGCACAGAGATGTTGGTCGGCGCCACGCGGCGGGCGACCTCAAAGATGCCCTGCATGGCGGCGCTGGCGCCCTTGATCCCCTCGAACACGAACGAGTCAGGTCCCGCGTGTGTGCTCGCCTGCCCGCCGTGAGCACGTGCTGCTTTTCTTGCCGCCCGCTCCACGAGGGTCCGCAACTGGTCGATATCCAGGGGCTTGACGAGGTAATCGAACGCCCCCTGCCGGATCGCCTCCTTGCAGTTGTCGATCGTCGCGTACGCGGTGATCAGGATCACTTCCGTAGAATTGCTGTTCTGCTTGGCCTGTCGCAGCACGTCCAGGCCGTCCACTTTGCCCTCGAGCTTCAGATCGGTTACGACAACGTCCACCCGCTGATTCCGCAGCAGCTCGACCGCATTTTCCCCTGTGTAGACCCCCAGCGTCTTGACCGGCAGCTTGCCGAGGGCCTCCACAATCCCGTCAGCGTGATCCCGCTCGTCATCAACAACCATTACAACCGGGCTCTGTTCCGTTATACGACTGCTCAATTCTCCACCTGTACACCATGTAGTGGGCCCCACGTACCCTTACTACGTATGCCGGACGCCCCAGGATCGACCGGGCAACGGATCACCCGACCGTCCCTCGTCGAACCAGGATTGGGAGGAATTGTATACCGGACCGGCCCACGAGGCAAGCCCCTTGGCTTCGTCGCGGCCCTCCTCCTGAGCTACTGATTTGGATGAAGGGCGACGCAGATCGGGCTTGCCACACGAGGGTCGCGCGGGTACAATGGGTATTCCACAAGCCCCTGGACAACCGTTCGCTTCTCTTCCATCTCTTCGGGTCCGGGGGCTGCTTTTTAAGGTGGCTCTGTACTATCGAAAGCCGTTTTCCAGACGCTACAATCTCCCCGCAAATCCGCAATTAAGGAAAATCCGCATTTGCCCCGCGCCATCCCGCGGCGCAAATAGAAGACGGTGCTGGAGAAAGGAGCCAGAGGCGCAAGGGGGAGAATATGGGGCTTGAGGTAGTATGTTGTCTTCGGCTGCCGGATTCGCTGGCGTACCTGCACCTGGCCCCGATCGCCCGCCATCCGGACGTATCCAAAATCTGGATCGTCCGCCACGCAAAGATCGAGTATGGCGACATCCCCAAGGCGGAATACGTCATCGTCAACTCAAAATGGCGGGTCGTGCGTTTCGTTCGGATGCTCGCCGCATGCATGAGGCTCGGGAAAGAGGAGAACGTCAGGCTGTTTGTGTCGTTCAATCCGCTGCCCTACGGCTTGCTCTCGCTGGCCGCCGCCAAATGGCACCGCAAGAAGATCCATTTCGGGTTCGTCGGGCGGGACTGGAATTGCTGTTGCCGCGGCGCGCTGCGCTCGTGGCTGGCGGGACGACTGCTGCGCAGCGTCAACCTGATCACCACTGCCGGCCCTGCCATGCATCAGGAGATCTTGCGGCTTGGCATTCCCGCGGACCGGCTTTTCGTCGCTCCCCACACGCTCGACCTGAGCCGGTTCCCGGTCAGACCTGAGCCGGGTGAAAAGTACGCCTGCATCTTCGTCGGTCGTCTGATCCGCCTCAAGCGAGTAGACACGATCCTCCGTGCGTTCCAGTACGTGGTGCAAAGCTATCCCGACAGCCGCCTGTGCATCGTGGGGGACGGCCCGCAACTGAAGAGCTTGCAGCGGCTGGCCGGCACGCTGGAGATCACCGAATACGTCGATTTCGCGGGCTACCAGAAGAACGTCCACCCGTACCTGTCGGCGTCGAAAATGCTGATCATCGCGTCGGATACCGAAGGGTTTCCTTTCACGCTCGTCGAGGCGATGGCCAGCGGCGTGGTCCCCGTGACGACGCCCGTCGGGTGCATCCCCGACTACATCAACGAGCAGGAGACCGGCCTGTTCTTCGAGGTCGGCAACCACCGGCAACTGGCCGACAAGATCCAGTGGCTGCTGGAAACGCCCGAGGCATATGCGCAGTTGCGGCAGAACATTCTCAAGCTGCGGCCGGCCCTGGCCATCGAGCGCTGCACCCAGGCTTGGGACGAATACCTGACCCGCGTGGCCAGACAGGACACGCAGGGACGTTAGAGTTGGCGTACGGCACAACTCGATAGCTGTTTGGAATAGTGGAATGGAGGGGATGGAACGTTGGGACCATGGAATAATGGAAGCGGCCCACTGTTCCAGTGTTCCGGCCCTCTGGATCAGGCGGACGCCGAAACTGCGTTGAGCGGTGCGTGAGTCGTCAGGGGAACGAACCGGCTGACCTCGGCCTTTATCAGGTCCCACAGCGTCTTGGCCTTTGTCGGCGGGATGGCCAGCCCCATCGCCGCCGTGACGCAGATTCCCAGAGCCGTATACGCCCAGTCTCTGCTCTTTTGCCGCTTGGCGGCCTCCGCAAGGTACTCAAGCCTGCCGCGGAGCAGTGCCGTCTGCGCATCGTTGAGCCGGAATTCCCGCGAGATTGCGTCCACTAAGGCGGCCAGCCCTTGGGCGATCTGCTCGGCCTCGAAGGCGGGGATGAACTCGTTTGCCATCGTGTCTTCCGGCCCGGCCTGAATCGCCACTCTGTACCTGGCCATCTCGGCCCACGGGTCCGGCGCCTCGATCTCCCGCTTGAGGCACTGAGCCCAGGCCACGAAGCAGGCCTCCTGTTCCCTCCAGTTCATCGGATGCTCGTACTCCAGCAGCCTGGACCGGCCGGGACACAGGACGCACCACGAGCTCAAGTCATACCACGAGAATTGAAAGTAGTACGTCCCCTCGCGGTAGCTCAGTCTCGAGACCACAATGCCGCCGGCGATCTCCTGCCTGGACCAGGAGAAGTCCGCCGGCTCCAGTCCCGCCTCCCGCAGCATCTGGAAGACGCGATGCCTCTGCGACCTGAGCAGCGTGCATTTGTTCACCATCGCCTCACCCCCCATCAGGCCCGCCTGTGCTTGTCGTCGGCGACTTGCCGGCCGGGCGGGCCGCGGTCATTCGACAATCATGATCTTTGAACTGCCCGGGATATTGTTTCGGCCGTCATAGTTGACGAGAATCCTGGCCGTGCCGTTGATATCGACGCTGCCGGCGATGACCTGGTTTCCCATTTGTCCCGGCGTGCCCTCGATGTCCAGGTGCGTCGTTGGGAAGTACAGCGTCCCGATGATATTCATTCCCGCTGTGCCGTTGAATGTGGCCGGCGTCGGATTCAACGGGTCCTGCCAGATGGTGATTCCGAGCTGGCCGGTGATCACTTTCGGGTTCATCTCTTCGCCCGGCGAGGTCAGGTCGATGATCCCGTTGCCCTGCAGGTTCACCTCTCCGTACTGGCCCGTCGGACTGACGAAGTCCTTCGTGACGTACAGCGTCACGCCGCGGCCGATCAGGTTTCCTCCGGTCATGTAGAGGCCGCTCTTTACATTCGTTTTGGAGCCGCCCCCGAAGTAGTAGATGGGCGGTACGTTCGAATCGAGCGACGGATCCAGCGTGATTGTGACGCCTGTGCTGGTGACGGAGATTCCGCCGGGGTAGTACCCCGGCGCCAGCGTGCAGGTCGTGGAGATCGTGTCCAGCGTCCGGTAGATATAGTTCCCCGCCGCATCGACGGACAGATTGAGGGAATTGTAGCCCATGATTGTCGCCAGGGGATCGGCAATACGGTCGGCGCCTGAAACGACCGAGAACGGCTTCTCGTCGCCTGTAAGGTCCGCCATGTAGGCGTCCCACGCCCCGGGCGCCGCGGAGGGATCGGTCGAGCCGACGACGTTGATCTGACCGCAGTCGATGGTGGGATTGCCCTGTGCGTATAGCGCCGCCCTCTTCTGATTCCCGGTGGCGATGGAGTTGACCTGGATGCCGCCGTGATCCACGTCGATTCTGGCATCGCCCTGGATGTGCAGTCCGGGCCGGGCCGAAGCGGACAGGCAGATCAGGCCGGCGCCGCTGGAGTCGAAGCACCATACGGTGGCTTTGCGTTGGACGTTCGCGGTAGGAACCTTGAAGACGGCGCCGAAGATCAGCTTGACCGGGGGCGCGTCGTCCCCGAACCCGTCCATGCGCCGCACGATCGCCTTGACTGCGTTCGGGGCGTCCCGCGTCGCGAAGAACTCGCGGTTTTGGGCGACCCAGCGGCCGAGGATCACGTCGAGCGCGGCCTCATTGCCGTCGAACGGCTCCGGCTGCATCGTGGGACGCAGGATCACCTGCTGCGATTCGGCATAGTTGTGCCCCGCCAGCGCGACCGCGCGGTCGATCGCCTCCTGCTGGTTCCATTTCACTCTCGGCGCTCCCGCCAGGGCTGCGGCGTCGGCCGCATTCTGCGCCTGGTGCGCGTTGAATGACAGCTTCCCCCAGTCGATGCTCAGACCCATGATGCCGATGAAAACGAGCAGGAAGATGGCCGTCAAAACCAGGGCGACCCCCCGCCGGTATTTTGACGCTATTCCAGGCCCGCTTTGGATTCTTTCGATCCACCGATTGCTGTGCTGATTTGGCGTGTCACGTCCGACCGATTGGACAGGATACCGCTCCATCGCTCACCCCCTGTGTCTTGATCGGGCCATAGTGTACCCGGCCCGGTGCCGTTTCCTTGTCGAGCGGAAGAATTTCGTACGACCGTTCGCATCCTGAATGTACCGCCGGCGCCCTTGCCCCGTCAAGAGCAACTTTCGGTGTTGAAAAAAAATTTCAAAAAAAGTGTAAAACCCTCTTGACAGAAATTGGCGATGCGATTAACACCGAAAATGCGAACGGTTTTTTGCCGGCTCTTACATTTTCAACAATGGGGGTAGAGCACGGAACACTCTCAGGCAAACGGATCAGGGTAGGTTAAAGGAGTAGCGGTTCTTCAACCGAATTGGGGCGGGTATTCATTCTATCGCACGCTCAACAGGCGAATCAGACGATGTGCGCGCATAGGATCGTCTGTGAGGGCGAGAAGCTCTGTATGTAAAGCTATTTGTCGAACCTGATCTAGGGGAAAGGAGAAAGAGATGAAAACAGTAATCAAATTCCTGAGGAACCAGCAAGGAACGGAAACGGTCGAGTGGGCCATCGTCCTCGGCATCATCGCCGTGGGAGCGATTACCGCTGCAGTCGCTATCGGTGGCTACGTGAGCGCTGCGTTCCAAAACACACAGGCGGCTTTCGCTGATTCCGGCTCGCCGATTTATACGGCTCCGGGTGGTTGATGAGGTTCCCCGGTTAGACGGGGCGAAAGCAGCCGTGTTTACTGCCATTACGAATCAAGCAGGTTTCCAGTGGGGCGCCGCCATCGGCGCCTCACTGGCAGCCGCCGTCTGCGATATCAGGACAACGCGCATCCCAAACTGGCTGACCGGGCCGGCGGCGGGTTTGGGATTGATCTACGCGGCTTGCAGCGGCGGATGGCCGGGACTCGGCGACTCCGTGGCGGCGTGCCTCCTGGTGCCCCTGCCTTACCTTGTCCTGTTCCTTCTAGGCCAGGGCGGCGCGGGCGACGCGAAGCTCATGGGCGCTCTCGGCGCCTGGCTGGGGATCGCAGATGGGTTGATCGTTCTGTGCAGCGTCGCGGCGGTCGGCGCCGCATTTGCCCTGCTGCGTGTCTTGGCTCATCCGCAGCGCAGGACCCTGTGCAGCAACCTGGCTTCTTCAATGTACCTTTACGGAATCGCCCTGATGGGCGGGCGAAAAGGACTGGCAATCATCAGAACGGAGCCGCAGGACGAGGCGAATTTCGACGGCCGGCAGGTGACGATCCCTTACGGCGCAGCGGTTTTCGTCGGCGTCTGCCTGGCGGCGATCATGGTGCACTTATGGATCAGATAAGCAAACGCAGAAACGGAGATCGGGCAGGCACGACCATGGTGGAGGCGGCGATTGTGCTGCCGCTGCTGCTGATGGTGGTGCTGGGCATAATCGAGTACGGGTGGCTCTTTCTCAACGCCCAGTGGATCACCAATGCGGCCCGACAAGGGGCGAGAATCGCCGCTCCGGCGGGTGCGACGCCGCAAAACGGCATCGACGCGATCGATGCTCTGCTGGCCGGCCGGCCGGTGGCGAGCCGCTCTATCGAGGTGATCGACGGAACCCCGAAGCTGGTTGTCGCGACGGTGACGATGAACAGCGCCGACGTGGTGATCGTCAACGCCCCGTCCCTGTTCCCCGTGCCGGCGACGCTCAAGGCCCAGGTGGTCATGGCCAAGGAAGGTTGACGGCCCCAATCTCGAACCCTCGACGCAGTGGCGGAGGGTGATCGGAGGCATATGAAGTTCGCGGTCGTGATACTGATGGTGCTGGGCCTGCTGGCGGCCGGCTCAGCGGCAGTCTTCATAAATGCCATGCATCTCGGACAATCGGCGAGCCAGGCGCCCCCTGCCGTCGACGTTATTGTCGCCGCGGGCGAGCTGTCCGCTATGACGGTGGTTCGGCCCGAGAACATCCGGACGGAGAAGGTCCCGGCGCTTGGCCTGTCACGCGATTGCTGCACCAGTCCGGTTCAGGCGATCGGCCGGGTCCTGGCGGTGGCGGTGATCCAGGGGCAGGCGTTGCGGAGGGGCTTCTTCCTTCCGGACAGCGGCCCGGCGGCGTCCGTGGCGACGATCCCGTCCGGCATGCGGGTGTTCACCATTTCCGTGCCGTCGCATTCCATCAGCGGCGGGTTGATCTATCCCGGCTGCATCGTAGACGTGCAGGCCACGTTCGATCTGGCCGCGGCCAGACAGGGCGACGCGATTGCCACGACCGTCCTGAACAGCGTCCAGGTCTGGGCCATTGAGGATGAGGTTGTGGCGGCCCCTCAGCCCGCCGACAGCGACACGACCCAGAAGACCGGCAAGACGACCGCCAGGAGCGCGGCAAGCCGCAGCGGAGCCGGAGCCCTGAGAGTGAGCCTGCTGGTCAATACCAAACAACTCGAGTCTCTGCAGTTGGCGTCGGAGCGGGGATCCATCGCGCTGGCGATTCGCAATCCCCTGGACAAGACGCCGACGGGGCAGGCGGGGACGATTTTCAATCGCGATTTCCTCCACGGTCTTGGCCTGCCGCAGGAGCCGGCTCCTGCACCCGAACGAGCGCCGGCGGACGCGAACGTTGTCGCCTCGCCGGCTCCCCGCGAGAAACCGACCCGGATCGTGCAGATCATTGAAGGCTCGAAGGTCACAGAGCAGCCGTTCCCGATCGAAACGAAGGAGGATGGCTCAGGCGGCTGAGATGGCCGGCCGTGGCGCCGGCAACGATATGGAAGTTGTGAACTCCGGTAACCAGTACTCTATGGAGGGGTGCTTATGCTTGGTTCATGGAGGAACACCGTGGCATCGGATTGCCTGATCAAGGGGCTTGTGGCCGTCGCAGTAGCGGCGGGGATCGCAGGCGCGGCCCACGCGCAGGCCGGATCGAACGCCGCCGGCGCGCCGGCGCAGCCGAGCGTGGTGAACGCACCGTACGATCCTAATGCGGAGGAGATCACCATTGTCGTCGGAAGCTCGGTCATCGTCAGGGCGCCGTGGCCGACCTCACGCGTCGCCGTGACGAACCCGGCGATTGCCGCCGTCCAAGTCCTCACGCCCGAGCAGGTCCTGGTCCAGGGCCTCAAGATCGGCTCGACGGACCTGATCCTCTGGAGCGAGGGCGAGAAACAGACGTGGCAGCGGCGCGTCGTCGTGCAACTGGACATCCAGAGCATTCGCCGGAGTTTCCAGGACCTGTTCCCAGGCGCTACTCTGCAGGTCAGCAGCTCGGGCGAAGTCCTGCTCGTCCGGGGCGTGCTCCACAGCGCCGACCAGGCGGAAGAACTGCACAACTACCTGGAGCGCAGCAAGATCCCGTTCGTGGACATGACCAGCGTGGCGGGCATCCAGCAGGTGCAGTTGCAGGTCCGTGTGGCCGAGGTGAGCCGGCGAGCCCTGAAGGTCCTGGGCATGAACTGGCTCACCGAGAGCGATGATTTCTTCTTCGGCCAGCGGGTGGGCGGCTCCGGCACGGGACCCCTGATCCCGGGTATCAACATCGGCGTGCCCGCGGGCGCTACTGTCGGGTCCAACCTGGACTTCACGCTGCTCAACGACGTCAGCGCGACTCCGCCGGTGACGACGTTCTTCGGCTTCCCCCATTCCAACCTGGAGGCGTTCCTGCAGGCATTGGCGGAGAACCAGTACATGCGGATTCTGGCCAACCCAACGCTGATGGCGCTGAGCGGCGAGGAGGCGAATTTTCTTGCCGGCGGCGAGTTCCCCATCCCGGTGGTTCAGGGCGCCAGCACGGGCGTCGGTGTGAACAGCACAGTGACCATCCAGTACAAGCAGTTCGGCGTGCTGCTGATGTTCCGCCCGGTCGTGCTGGGCGACGGCGGTATCCGCCTGCGTGCAGCCCAGGAGGTCAGCGAGCTGACCGACGTGGGCGCCGTCGTGCTGCAGGGCTTTTCCATTCCGGCGCTGGCGACCCGCCGGGCCGAGACGACCCTGGAGCTCAAGAGCGGACAATCGTTCGCCATGGCGGGCCTGCTCCAGCACAACAACAGTGCCGCCACCGCACGGCTTCCCGGCATCGGCGACATCCCCATCATCGGCACCCTGTTCCGCTCCGTCCGCTACCAGAGCGACGAGACGGAGCTGATCATTGTCGTGACGGCATCGCTGATCGAGCCGATCAATGCGGCGACGCCTCTGCCGCTGCCGGGCGTGGGGCACGCAGTGCCCAACGATTGGGAGTTGTACCTGGAGGGTCGCATCGAGGGCAAGCGCCCCGCCAGGATCGATCCGGACAGCGCCGACTGGCTCCGGAAGATGGGACTCGACCAGCTTGTGGGGCCGGGCGCCTGGGACACTTACGGGTACGTACCGGATGCCCAACCGGAAGATGGGACCTGAGACGGCGAATCTTCGGAGTGACCGGAGGATGCAGAGATTCCGCAAACATGAGATTGCTCTTGCGGACGGGCGGCAATGCAAAATCCCGCGAGGGACATCTTGATGGATGATCTGGACGTGCTGGTTGTGACGAACGAAAGCGACACGGCGGCGTCGGTCCAGACCGTGCTGGCGTCCCGCACCACGGGTGAGCGGTGCGACGTCTGCAGGAACGTGGTCGAGCTTCGCACGCGGCTGGCCAAGCCCGGGTCCAACGGCGTCATCGGCGCCGTCCTCGTCGATATCGACCGAGACGGCGACCGCGTCCTGTACGAGTTGGGCAAGCTGATCGCCGTGCACCCGGGAATTCGCTTCGCGGTCCTGTCGACCGACTTCAGCGAGCGGCTCATTCTCCAGGCGATGCAGGCCGGGGCCAGGCACTTCGTGCGCAAGAACAACATCGCGGCCCAGCTCGACGAGGTGCTGGAGCATCTGCTGTCCTCCAAGGTGGAGACTGCCGCACAGTCCGGCGACGTGATCTCCGTGTTTTCCTGCAGTGGCGGCTGCGGCGCTACGACGGTGGCGATCAACCTGGCCAACGAGCTGCACCTGCTGACATCCAAGCCCACGTTGATCATCGATCTGGATCCGTACTACGGGTCGGTCGCTTCGCACCTGGGGATCAAGGGCAATTACGGCATTGCGCACGTGCTGACCCGGGAAGAGTCGCTCGATGCCCATTTCGTCAAGACCAGCGCCACGCGCGCGGGGGACGGCGTGGACGTGTTGCTCAGTCCGGCCGTCGCGCCGGCCGACGCGTCCGTGCCGATGAACTATAGGAATCTGCCCAAGGCGGTCGAGGTCTGCCGCGAGCCGTATCGTTACATCATCATCGATGCACCCCGGGCGTCGGAGTCCGTGACGGCCGATCTCGCTTCCCTCAGCCACGCGATCCTGATCGTGTTTCAGCTCACCGTACGGGATGTCTCCTTCGCCAGGTCGAGAATCTCGTTTCTGAACGAGCGTGGGATCGCCGGCGACCGCATCCTGCCTGTGGCGAACCGGGTCCGCAAGCGCGCACCGCTGCTGAGGCTGCGGGAGAGCAAGCGTGCCATCGGCCTCAAGTCCTTCTCTTCGATCCGCAACGACTGGCCCAGGGCCGTCATGAGCATCAACCAGGGCCGGCCGCTGGCGGACGTGGCCGGGCGATCTCGCTTACGGCGGGACTTCCGCAGACTGGCCGAGCAAATCCGGAGTTGGACGCCGAACAACAAACAATGAGAGAACAAAAGGGTTACCGACGTGGTTAAGAAACCAGGGGAAGACGCTGCGGCAAGTGGACACAATCCGATGGACAAGGCGCTGCACATCAAGGCGAAAGTGCATCGCAGGCTGCTCCAGTCGCTGGACCTGAATGAGGCGCGGCGGCTGCCTATCGAGCAGTTGCACGCCCAGTGCGTCGAGCGCGTGGAGGTGCTGCTCGGGGAGGAGAAATACCCTCTCTCCGGTCCGGAGAAACAGCAGTTGATCCGGGATGTCATGGACGAGGTCTTCGGCTTCGGCCCGCTGGACGAGTACCTCCGCGATCCGTACGTCAGTGATATCCTGGTGAACGGCCCGCACAAGGTGTACATCGAGCGGCGCGGCAGGTTGGAGCCGACGGAGGCCACGTTCCTCGACGACGATCACCTGCTGCGGGTGATTCGGCGGATCGCCGACAACGTCGGCCGGCGGGTCGATGAGAGCACTCCGATGCTGGACGCCCGTCTGCCGGACGGCTCGCGCGTCAACGCGATCGTGCCGCCGCTGGCCCTCGATGGTCCGGCGCTGAGCATCCGGCGGTTCGGCACCAACCCGCTGGATATGGCCAGACTGATCGAGGAGGACGCGCTGAGGGAGGAAATGGCGCTGTTCATCGAGGCCTGCGTCCAGTGCAAGACGAATATCCTGATCTCGGGCGGCACGGGGACGGGGAAAAGACGCTGCTGAACGCATTGTCGAAGTGGATCCCGGCCGGCGAGCGCGTGGTGACGATCGAGGATGCGGCCGAACTGCAGCTCCAGCGGGAGCACGTCGTGCGACTGGAGACACGTCCGTCCAACATCGAGGGCAAGGGTGAAGTCACGCAGCGCGACCTGCTGCGCAACAGCCTACGCATGCGTCCCGACCGGATCATCATCGGCGAGGTCCGCGGTGACGAGACGCTGGACATGCTCCAGGCCATGAACACCGGCCATGAGGGCTCCATGACCACCGTCCACGCCAACAGTCCCCGCGACGCCCTGCGACGAATCGAGAACATGGTGAGCATGGCGGGCATCAACTATCCGGTGCACGCCATTCGCGAGCAGATCAGCTCGGCGCTCGACGTGCTGATCCATCTGGGCCGGCTCGTCGGCGGCTCGCGCAAGATCGTCCAGATCGGCGAGATCACCGGCATGGAGGGCGACGCGATCTGCCTGCACGAGATTTTCCGATACAACCAAGTGAGCGTGGATGAGAGCGGCAACGCACAGGGGAATTTCGAGGTTTGCGGGGTCCGGCCGAAGCTGTTGGCGAAGCTCAAGGCCCGGGGCGTGGAGATGTCCCCGGATATGTTCCAGCGACGGGTCCTCGTCAATCGCGAGCACGCGCCGAAGAAGGCGGAAGGCGCACCTCGCGAGCCGGGAATCCTGTCGCTGGCGGGATGGCGGCGATAACGGCGATACGGCCCCGGAGACATCTGATGGGGCCGGCATGAAGGGAAACACGGGGGCAGTGACAACGATGAACCCTCAACAACTGGCCAGTGCGATTCTGATGGCGGCCGCCTTCGGGCTGGTCTTCTCTGCCTGGAGCATCTGCGTCGTGCTCTGGATCATCCAGTACGTCAGACGCCAGCGGCAGGTCCGCAAGCGCCTGGGTCTGGGCGGTCCGGAGGCGCAGCGATCGCAGGCGCTTCAACTGTGGCGGCAAGGGTACGAAGCCCAGAGCGAGACCGGGGAAGCCAAGAGAGAGACGATCGGGAAGCGTCTGGAGCGGCTGCGGGCGGACGCGGGCTGGAGGCTGCCTGCGTACGCCGTGTTCCTTGGCGTGGCGGCGCTCGCCGGTCTGGCCGTGACAGCCGCGGTGATGGTCGGAGCAGGCATTTGGATCGGCCTGGCCGCTGCCGCCGTCGTCCTCCTGATCTTCCGGTTCCTTACGGAGCGACGAGTTTCCAGCCGCACCAGTCTCTTCGAGCGGCAGTTCGTCGATTCCCTCGGGATCGCCGCACGAGCCCTGCGGGCGGGCCATCCCCTGGTCGGTGCCTTTCAACTGATCGCCGAAGAGGTGGACGATCCGCTCGGAAGCATCTTCGCCGGGATTTGCCAGGAACAGGCGATGGGGCTCGACCTCCAGGAATCCATCCGGCGAGTGGCCGACGCCAACCGCAACGCGGACCTGAAGATCTTCGCCACAGCGGTGACCATCCAACTGGGCAGCGGCGGCAACCTTGCCGAGCTCATGGACAGCCTGGCCGCTGTCATGCGGTCGCGAATGCGCCTGCACCGCCGCGTCCGCGTACTGACCGCGCAAACCCAGATGAGCAAGCGAATCCTGATCGGACTGCCCGTTCTCCTGTTCCTGATCCTGAACATTATCGCGCCGACGTACATGCACTCGTTCTACGCAACCTGGTCGGGCAGGTATATGCTGGCGATCACCATCGGGAGCATCCTGCTCGGGACCTGGATGATGGGAAAGCTCTCGGTTCTGCACTATTAGGCGGCATGATGCACTATGTTTGATGAAATCGCGAAAAATGGTCACCTGCTTCGTATCCGGCCGGACCTGCTGGTCGCACTATTCTGTTTCTTCGCCGTCGTCTTTGTCGGCACGGGCATCCTCTTCCTGCGGGAGCAGCACCGGGGGTCGCTGCGCAAGCGGCTCGCCGCAGGGGCATTCGATGCTCATCCCAAAGAGACGGCCGCCAGGTCGCGGTTCCTGCTGCTCGTGGAGAAGATCGGCAACTTCGTTTCGCACGGCCAGGCCAGCACGAACCTCTGGGAACAGTTGATTCGCGCCGGATACCTGAGCCGGGCCGCGCCGGCTACCTACACGGGAATCAAGATCTTCCTGTTTGTCGCGGGCCTCACCGTCGCCGCAATCCTGGTCGCCCCGGCCGACAGGAGCATCCTGCAGAAGATCTGGCTGGTCTCCCTCGGCGGAATCGGCCCGTTCTTCCTGCCCAACGTCGTCGTGCTGGCCAGGGAGCGAAGACGCCGTGAAGAAATTCGCCGATATCTGCCCGATGTCGTCGATCTCCTGGAAATCTGCGTCTCGTCCGGCATCGGACTGGACATGGCGTGGAACATGGTCGCGGAGCAAATTCATCATGTCAGCCCCGTCCTGGCGACGGCCATGGACCTGAGCAATTTCGAGATTCATCTCGGCGCCACCCGGACCGAGGCAATGCGGAACATGGCGATGCGCACCGGGGCCGACCAACTGTCGTCCCTGGCCACGATCCTGGTGCAGAGCGAGCGGTTCGGCACCAGCGTCGCCATCGCCCTTCGCGAATTCGCCGGCGCCATGCGCGAAGAACGCAGGATGACGGCCGAGGAAGGCGCCGAGAAAATGGCGGTGAAACTGATCGTGCCCATGGTGCTGTTCATCTTTCCCGCGATCATCATCGTCACGATCGGGCCCGCCGCCATCAACATCGCGCGCGTGCTGTTGTTTCGGTAATGGTGCCGTGAGGCCAACAGGATCACCAGATGCAAGGAGGACTCTTATGAGATTCGGTCGGACGTTGGGAATCTGTGTCGCGTGCTGCCTTGTGGCCGGATGCGAGGAGTACCCGCGGAAGGAGGCAGGGAAAAACCTGGACGTCGAGCTGGTCAAGACGCTCAACAATATCGGGCTGGAGAATGCGATCGTCGCACAGCACGCGCTCTACCCCTACCATTTCGTGGCCAACAGCGACGGGCTCAACGATCTGGGACGGCGCGATCTCGGGGTCCTCACAAGCCACTTCAAGGAGCACCCGGGCCCTCTGACGATCCGCCAAGGCGATGCTCCCGCCGAGTTGTACGAGCGGAGAGTGGCGTACGTGAGCCAGCAGCTTCGCCAGGCGGGCGTCGAGGTCAGCCGCATGGGCCTGTCTGACGGCATGCCCGGCGGAACAGGCATGCCCTCCCGTCGTGTCGTGCTCATCCTCAAGGAGGAAACCGAAAATCTCATACCCGCCACCGCGGGCGTTCAGGGGGTGACCGCAAGATGATTCACCGGCTGCATACGGACCGTTTCGGCGGATTCAGGACTCCGGCAATCGTGTTCTGTCTCAGCCTGCTGACGCTGTGCGGCTGCTCCGGGCCCGGGCAGCCTACCGTCCGCGACACTCATTTCGCGGATCCACAGCAGAAACCCCGGGCGTCGCGCGACCCGCCCCCCACCGCCCGAACGTTCTTTGCCATGGCGGATATCCTCGCCACGCAGGGCAAGGACCTCCAATGCGAGTTCGTGCTGCGCCGGTGCATCGGCGAATATCCGAAATTCGTGCCGGCCTACAACAGTCTGGCGGAGTTGATGATGCGGCACGGCCGCGTCAGCGAGGCGATGGTCGTGCTGTCGCAAGCACTGGAAATCCGGCCGGCCGACCCCGTCCTGCTGAACAACCGGGGCATGTGTCTGCTCATCCGCAGGGAGTACGAACAATCGCTGGAGTCCTTCACGCAGGCGGCAGGCCTCCAGCCGGAGAACAAGAAATATCGCGCCAACATGGCGACCGCGCTCGGCCTGCTCGGACGCCACGAGGAGTCCCTGGCCCTGTTGCAGCAGGTCCTCCCGGACGACCAGGCCCGGCACAACGCCGAGATCCTCCAGAAAGTCAATGTGCAATCGCCCTCCCCCGCCGCCGCGCCGAGCTGAGTTTGTAGTGACGCCGTAAGGCACCTTCGTAGCATGGGCGTCCCGCCCATGAATTCGAGACCCGGGCAGGATGCCTCTGCTACTATGCCCTGGCGGGCACACTACAAACGCGCTGCGGTTGTCCCGTCGTCGGCCCTTCGTAGCGCGGGACTTGTCCGGACCATTTACAGACCAAGCTGCCTGCGGATCAACCGGACGAGCGAATCCTTTATCTCTGCATGTCTTGGAATGGGCGCCTGCCTGCCGGTTCCGGCATTCGCGTATATGTCATGTTTGCTGCCATGATGCTTCAGGTAACCGCCGTGCTCGGCAAGCTCGCGTATGAGCTCGCTCCGCTTCAAACCTCCACTCCCAGCTCGGTGCATTGTGCCCCGGCTCGCTTCTCCTCGCCTTCATATTCGACGAGCATCATGCGATACGCGTCGATGATGTTCTCCTTGAGGTCTTCGAGGGTCTTGCCCTGGCTGAAGACCCCTGGGACCTCCTTGAGCCGTCCGACGAACCAGCCGTCGTCCTGCCAGTATTCAAGAGTGAAGAATCGTTTCATTCCCGGATTCCTTCTGCTTCACGACTTTCGGGATTAGCACTGCAACGCGTTCATCGCCAGTCATCCCGGCCAGACGATGACCCGGACCTCATTCTACCGAATCTTCACCTCCTTTTCGAATTTCGATATTCGTATTTCGGATTTCCGGGCCCCGCCTGGTATTAGGCGGGTTCTGCCGGGGCTTGGGGCGGCGGGCTCCAAGCGGAGATCGGGCTGCCGTTTCCACATTCCGGACATCGCGTGGCGGTGAAGGCTGTCTGGCAGTTCGGACAGACGGCCCGGGTCTCGAACGTGTCGAAGGCCCTGCCGCACTTGGCGCAGACCCAGAAGGCGCCGGCCGGAGGCGCGGCCCGGCAGGTCGGGCATGCGAATCCCTCTCGCCTCGGCGCTCTGCCGACGCGGACGAGCCGCAGTGCGTATCGCAGGCCGTTCCAGCAGTTCAGAAGCATGAACACGGCTAAGATGCCGAGCCAAGCATCCTGCGCGATCAGGGCCAGCAGTACGAGGGCCGCGATGCCGAAGAGGCCAAACACCGTCGCGATCGTCAGGCTCCACGCGCGTCCAAACACGAACCACAGCAGCGAGCGGAGAATCTGGCCGCCGTCCAGAGGGTAGATCGGCAAGAGGTTGAAGATCAGCAGGCCGAGGTTGATGATCACAACTGCACGCATCAGGAGGAACGCGTTTGGCGATGCGTTGAAAACTCCCGAGGCCCGCATCAGTGTCCCGAGCACCAGCAGCACGGGGATCAGGATCACGTTGACGAGCGGTCCGGCTGCGGTGCTCCAGAGGGTCGCGCCCGGCCGTTCCGGCGGCCGCACGTACGCCACCCCGCCCAGCGGCCACAGCACGATCCGGTCCGCCTGGCCGCCGACCTGCCGGCACGCCAGCGAGTGCCCGAACTCGTGAAGCAGCACGATGCCGAACAGCGCCAGATACTCCAGCACGTTCCACACGAGCGACGTGTAATGTCCGGCCCGCTGATTGATCTCATAGTACGCCACGAGGAACCACGACCAGTGCAGATACAGATCGATCCCCGCCAGCCGAAACAGCCGAATCGAGCCTTGACTTGTCGGAGTCATACAGTCCTTTCCATACTCCAAACGCGCAACCCCGCGATTTCTGACAGCCGCCCATCCGGCCCGCAGAAGGAGTCCAAACCCCAGTATGACCTCCCCCACTCCGTTGTCAACCCGCCGCTGCAACAGCGGCAGGCTCTCAGTTCCTATCGCCAGCCGCAATCTCGAAGCACGAAGCACCAAATCCGAAACAAATCCGAGATGCGAAACCGAAATGAGGAAAACGCTGCGCCTGACCTGGTTTGTGAAAAGCGCACAGTCATCGCGGCATAGAATCTACTCTGGCAAATGGGCGGATGCCCTCGGAGATAAGGACCCGCCTCGTCCTCCGAGATCAGTAAGATGTCTCCCGGATTCGTTCTCAACGATTACGGGCGGTGTTCCTCGTGACGACCTAAAAAGCGGGTATTCGTGTCATCATTCGCGATATCATCTGGCCATACGCCCCCCAAGTCCAAGTACTTCTTTCCGAGTGATATCTTTCCGCCACTGGCGGAGAAGTAGGCGGCCCAGACAAGCTCGCTACAGTAGTAATCGGGATCATCGACGCTCTTCTGCCAAAGGTAACCGTTCACGGGTTTTGGGGTTCTTTCGGGGGCTTCTGGTCCGAGATTTGCATCATGAGATGACATGGTGTCCAATGACGTGATACTCGCACGAGTGCTGGAGGAGAATCGGCAGTTGCG
>Ga0315282_10002518_pt1 | contig 33635 bp, 38 predicted proteins | sample YL17G07_20_MG_FD_203693 | JGI IMG/M metagenome (GOLD analysis project Ga0315282, IMG submission 203693) | Sediment microbial communities from Yellowstone Lake, YNP, Wyoming, USA - YL17G07_20 | ecosystem: Environmental > Aquatic > Freshwater > Lake > Sediment | place: USA: Wyoming | collected...
GACGCTAGGGTCTACGACGGCAACATGAACTGTGCCTTTGGGAAAATATGGAGCTGCACAAGCCAGAATGTAGGCGCCTGTTCTTATGTCGAACTTTTCAACTTCATGACTAATGTCAACAAGCTTTGCGTCTGGGTTTATGCTCAAAATGACAGCTTTCATTTCCGCAACGTACGGGTCTTTTAAGCCGAAATCCGAAAGCAAAGTGATAATTGGACATAACATGTTATGATTTATAAGGCATTTCAAATAATTAAATCTCCACGCTCGAAAAGAAGTGGTTGATACTTGCCCTCTGACAATAACTTGACAGCAAAAGATGTTGCACTAATCGCATGCTTTACAGCCTTGTATGCAGTTCTTGGGTCCATTCCGATCTTTCGTATACTAGGCATGCCCAGCAAGAGCATAACGGCAGCCGCAATCACCGCCCCAATAATAGGCTTTCTTCTTGGGCCATATATCGGAGCATTGTCTGCCACCCTAGGAGGAACAATCACATTCTTCGCCGGCAACTTCTATCCGCCGAGCTTCGTCTCGGGCATTGTCACAGCATGCATTGCAGGGCTGCAGTGTAGAGGTAAAAGAGTTCTGAGCACCCTCTTGTATTTCTTGTTCTTTGTGTTTTTCTGTTTCTACCCGTCCATTGGACCTTTCTGGCTTTTCCCGTTGTCAATGTGGTTCCAAACGATCGGCCTCCTAGTACTGATCTCGCCTCTTGGATCATTGGCAATCAACAATGTCAAAACCAGCAGCAATCGGAAGCGAGTTCTCTCGTTTTTCATAATCTCGTTAACATCGACTCTATCTGGACAGATTTCAGGGTCTCTTACAAACGTGCTGAGCGCGCAGGCAGGCATCCTTCCACTGCCAGAGGGAGGTTGGCAAGCGTTGTATGCGAGTCTGACTATCGTTTACCCAATTGAACGCATAGTAATTGCCTTGGGCGCAGCTTTTGTCGGCATACCATTGTTCAAGGTATTGCGGTCTGCAAACCTGACTAAGCTGATTAGTCGCGACGGTCGACAAGAAAAGTGCCCATGAAAATGCATTCTTTAGTCGGCATCATCATATCCGAAGGGCCATAGACACCATCATCAAAGTCCAAATTGGCTTCTTTTATGAGCACTATTGGAGTCTTCTCTGTTGATTCACCCATTAAAAAGTGAGCCGCAGAAGCCAAATCATCCGCAACCGCATGCCGAGTTATCGTGATATTCTTCCCGTAGAGGTCCTTCTTGCCGCGGTGATCCCTGATGGGCTTGAACCCTGCAACAGCCAAAGCCAAACCGCTTGTACCAATCCTCAGCGGAACCAAACCACTGTCCACAATCATCACCGCCACTCGCTTGCCTGTCCTGCGACTGAGTTCTTCCCTGATTTCCTGTACGGACTTTTCAGGGTCGGTCGGCCACAGTATAGCATAGCCTTTCGGCGAATTCTTGTTGTCGACCCCAGCATTTGCCGCTAACAATCCGTTTTTGAACACAAGCAGGGCCTTGGGAACACCGCCGTAAATCTTGTCCGCTTCAGCTAAGACCAACTGAGCAAACTCGGGCGCCAAGTCATATTTTCGTGCAAGCTGCTTCGCCTTTTCCGAAGGCTTGACATCGTTCAGCTTGACTAGCCGACCTTCAGCTGTCGACACAACTTTCGACGTGAAAGCTAGCACGTCATTGCCTTCAACCTGCAGATTCTGCTTACGCAACGATTCCAGCACCAATTCGACAAGATTGTCTCCCTTGTTAACGATTCGAGTATTGAGACCGTAAAGCCTCATGTCCGCTCATCCTCCGTGCAAGACTGGAACAAAAACAACCTCGTCACCGTCTTTGATAGTTGTTTCCAAACCGTTCAGTACGCTGACCTCTTTACCGTTAACGAGTATTAGCATAGCTGTTCTCAATTTTCTAGGCTGTAAAACAACAAAAGACTGCCTAAGCTTCGGCCTATCCTTTGCGATCCTCTTCATAACTTCCAACAGTGATAGAGGCTTTTGCAGCTCCAGATTGAGAAGTTCTTTGCCTGAAAGGGTACGCAGAGAACCTACAAACCTAGCCTTCACTTTCATCCGCCCATTCCTTCCAGAATCACAGAGCCACGATCACAGAAACATCGTTGACATTCGTGCCAGTAGCCCCAGTGAAAATCAGGTCATCAAGCTTCGAGAAGAAATGGTACGAATCATTGTTAGCTAGAAACCTATCAGGCACCATGCCGTTTTTCATAGCTCGGTCCAACGTTTTTCCATCAACAATCGCTCCAGCCGCGTCTGTCGGACCGTCAATCCCATCAGTACTCAGCGAAGCAATGGCAACGCCGTTAAAGCCTTTCAGTCTGGATGCCGCTGCTAAAGATATCTCTTGGTTTCTTCCACCTTTGCCGTTTCCTGTGACGATCACCGTAGTTTCTCCGCCGATGACTATGCCTGCAGGCTTCTTAGCAGGATTGCCTGAGACCAGAACCTCTCTGGCCATAGACGCTAACATGATCCCCACTTGCCTTGCTTCTCCTTCCAGAGTTGCGGTCAAGAGTATACTGTTGAGTTTTGAGGAACGCAGTTTTTCACAGGCTGCAAGGCTGGAATGTCTGTTGTTTCCCACAACAAAATTGTAGACTTTCTTGAAGACTTTGTTGCCGACCTTCGGAGTTTCAGGAATCAAACCTTTCTTGCCGTCTGAAAGTACTTTTCTGATCGATGCGGACGCTTTTTCCCACAAACTGTACTTCCGCAGCACTCTTATGGCATCGTTGAAGGTTGTTGAATCTGGAACAGTCGGGCCTGAAGCGATGAAGTCCAACGGGTCGCCGACGACGTCTGAAAGGATCAGGTTCAGAATTGTGGCAGGATAGGCCTTCTCTGCAAGCCAGCCGCCCTTGAAGTCTGAAATGTGTTTCCGCACAGTGTTTATCTCGTTTATCGTCGCGCCGGACTTGAGCAACGCATTGGTGATGACCCTCTTGTCCGAAAGCGAAATGTTATCTCTGGGCAAGGGCATCAAGCTTGAGCCGCCCCCCGAAATCAGGCAAATGATCAAGTCGTCCTTTCTGGCGTCTTGGACGATTTTCAACATCTTGCGGGTTCCTTCAACACCAGCCTCATCGGGCACTGGATGGTTTGCTCCGTGCAGTTTGATTATGTTTGTCTTGTTTCGGCTGTTGTGCGGAACGTTGACGAGGCCGTCTGTTATCCGCTTGCCCAAGATGTTTTCGAGTGCTTCAGCCATTGTTCCGCTGGCTTTGCCTCCGCCTATGACGAAGATGCTCCTGAACTTTTCCAAGTCAAAAGAATGTTCTTCAACTCTCAGCGTTGAACCCTTCAAGGTGAGTCTTGCTTTCAGTAGTTCTTTTGGGTCAGCTGCTTCCACGGCACGCTCGAGGCTTTCCAATGCCAAGCGTCTTGCTTTTTGGTCGAGAAGTGTTTCGCCGTTCTTGATTAGTTGAGCCTTGTTCTTTATCGATATCATGCCGAGCTGCCTGTTGCAAATTCCATGAGTTGATGCGTAAGTGTAATAAGTATATGCTAATAAAGAATTCCGCATACCGTAACATGGTGAACTAGATGCCGAAACCAAAGATTTACATTACCCGAAAGCTTCCTGAAAGAGGCTTGCAGATAATAAGAAAGCATTTTGACATGGAGGTCTGGCCTGAATATGCCCCACCGCCTAAGAAGACGATAATAGAAAAGGCGAAAAACGTTGACGCCCTTGCCACTTTGTTGTCGGACAAAATCGACGCCGAAGTCTTCAATGCTGCACCGAAACTGAAAATTGTTTCACAATTGGCCGTAGGCTTTGACAATATAGACATCCCAGAAGCCACAAGAAGAGGCATATACGTTACCAACACCCCCGAAGTACTCACAGACACAACCGCCGACTTTGCGTGGGCACTCCTGATGGCCATCGCCAGACGCGTCGTCGAAGCAGACAAGTACGTCCGCACCGGACAATGGAAGGTCGGCTGGCATCCTGACATGATGGCAGGCAGAGACGTCTACAACGCCACGATAGGTGTCGTGGGCGCTGGAAGAATCGGCTACGCCGTTGCCAAGAGGGCCACAGGGTTCGGCATGAAGATCCTGTTCTACGATGTCGTGCCACGGCCAGAGATCGAGAGAGACTTCGGCGCAAAGAAAGTAGACCTTGACACGCTTTTAAGAGAATCGGACTTTGTGAGCATCCACGTTCCGCTGATGAAGGAAACGCGACACCTGATAAACGAACAAAAGCTTAGACTGATGAAGAAGACTGCGTACTTGATTAACAACTCACGCGGGCCAGTTGTTGACGAAAAAGCATTGTACAAGGCACTCAAGGAAGGCTGGATCGCAGGGGCTGGACTAGACGTTTTTGAGCAGGAACCCATACCCGCAGACAACCCGCTGCTCAAGCTTGACAATGTGGTAGTTGCACCTCACATATCCAGTGCAAGTCTTGAAACCCGTTCCAAGATGGGTGAAATGGTAGCAGAAAACCTCGTTGCCTTCTTTGAAGGAAAGAAACCGCCAAACCTCGTAAACGCAGACGTCATGAAAGTGCGACCGCTTTCAAAGCAGTTCTAACCATTGATTTGCGAAACGTCAAACTGCAATAGTTAAATACCCCCTTTCTTCTTACGTTAAATTTCCTTTCGATATAGGTGATTCAAGTGGGTTCTGTTTATGCAGAAAGGATGAAAAGCTTGGGAACAGAGACGGCTTTTGAAGTTCTCGCCAAAGCAAAGGCACTTGAGAAGCAAGGCAAGGACATCGTGCACTTGGAAATCGGCGAACCCGACTTTGATACGCCACGGAACATCAAAGAAGCTGCCATCAAAGCGTTAAACGCAGGGTACACGCACTATGTACCTTCTGCAGGCATTCCAGAGCTGAGACAAGCCATCGCGGATTACATCTCAAAGACAAGAAGCCTCGAAGTGAGCCCTGAAGAAGTTGTTGTAACGCCCGGCGGCAAACCTATAATGTTCTACACGGTCCTCGCTTTGGTAAATCCATGTGAAGAAGTCTTGTACCCAAACCCGGGCTTCCCAATCTACGAGTCTCTGATAAATTTCGTCGGGGCCAAACCAGTCCCCATACCGCTAGAGGAGAAGAACGATTTCAGCCTTGACCGCGAGTACATCAAGAAGATGATAACCAAGAAGACAAAGCTCATAATCATCAATTCTCCCGAGAACCCGACAGGCGGAGTTCTTTCAAGGGAAGACCTGAAAGTTATTGCTGACAGCATCTCCGGAAGAGACGACGTGTTCGTTCTCTCAGATGAGATATACAGCAGGATAATCTACGAAGGTAAGCATGAAAGCATCACTGCTTTTCCGGGGATGAAGGACAAAACGATTCTGCTTGATGGCTTCTCGAAAACTTATGCAATGACAGGCTGGAGACTCGGCTACGGTGTAATGCATAAAGACCTTGCGCTAAAGGTCGCGCAGCTGATGACAAATTCAAATTCCTGCACAAGTGCATTCACACAGATGGCAGGCGTAGAAGCCTTGACAGGCCCACAGAAGGAACCAGAAAGAATGGTTGCTGAATTCAAGAAAAGAAGAGAAGTCATAGTCGACGGACTGAACAAGATCAAGGGCATAACCTGCAAGAAGCCGCATGGAGCGTTCTACGTGTTCCCGAACATAGAAGGAACAGGAATGGACTGCCGAAAACTGGGAGAACACCTGCTTAACAATGCCGGGGTCGCGGTATTGCCAGGAACGTCGTTCGGGAAATACGGTGAAGGCCACCTACGACTGTCTTTCGCTAATTCAGTGCAAAACATCAAAAAAGCATTAGAACGAATAGCAAAAGCAGTTTAGAACCGCTTGGCTTTTTCAGCTCTCCACCTTTTCTTCCGTCAAAGCTTCAACTATTTCCTGAGCCAAATTCACCAAGCCGTCTGCCTGTTTCATAGCCTGTTCGCCGTCCATTTCCTCAATCTGCGACAGCTGCTGAACCATACTCTCGATGTCCACAAGAAACTTCAGGATAGGGTCAGTTACAGGTTGCCCCTGCATCTTCTCAGCTGTTTCACGTATGACGATTTCTATGAAAGCAGGCTCTCCTAGACTGTAGTATATGGCGTTTCGAGCCTTCCTGATGGCCTCCAAGACCAGGCTGGGGGCCATGAAAGGCATTTTTCTTGCAGCTTCAAGCTCTGCTTTCGCTTCACGCAAGTACCTCAACGCCCAACCTCTCCTGTAACCGTCCATCATCTCTTCTTCGCCCTCTTCCTATTAATCAGAAAAATATGTGACAGCTTATTACTACGCGCTTTCTTCCCCTTCAACCGGAGCTTCAGTTGGGAGTCCTTTCGCTTCTGCAGCCAGAGAACGAGTTATGTAGCCGGCGATTTGATTTTTCACCTTAGGTGTTCCACCCTGCACGAGCGAGTTGACAAGATGCTTGTTGTCCTCGAAATTGTTGTTAAACTTGTCATGATAACGTTTGATTAGCTCCTTGGCCGTGCGCTTAATCTGCTTCGTCCTCACATTTCCCAAGCGTCTGTTCCTCCGAGTACGTTTGATCTTCCATGTTTGCCGACCGCGCTTACATGTTGATATGAACTCTGATAGAAACAGACATACTAATTTAGGTTTGCTATTGAACCGGCGGCAAAGGTTGTACTTTCCTTAGGACTCTAATTGAAGGCCAAAAAATTGTTGGAAGTTGCTTATGATTTGCCCAGCAACCTCGTCGCTGTTCAACCCTTTTATCTCGGCTATAGCGTTGACAACTTGAGGGATGAACGCTGGCGTCGTCCTTTTGCCCTTGAAGGGAGACTTGAAAAAGCGCACAGGCCCATCGGTCTCTGTAAGCAGATTGGTCAACGGAACTTTCTTGACAACTTCACGTATGCCGGCTGAATAGACAGTTGGCACGCCTTCACTTATGCAGTAGCCATTGTCCACAGCCTTGGAAAGAGAGCCTACAGGATTGCTGAACCAGTGGAGCAGTACTCTCTTAACTTTGTACGAGGGAAGCATATCGACTATTTGTGCGGTAGTGCCGCGTGAATGGATTATGACGGGTAAATCAAGTTCTTCAGCCAGGTGCAGCATTGAATCGAAGACCTCCATCTGCTTCTCCCATATCTGCATGTACTTCGAGTCCAGCCCGATCTCGCCGACTGCAACCACTGCTTTGTTATGCTTCTGCTTCCTGACCAGCTCTAACGTTTTCTCAAGCTCCTGCTCAGTCAAAGCTTGCACATTCAAAGGATGAATTCCCACAGCAGCGTAGACAAAACACGGGTGCCTCTCAGCTAGCTCCAGACTCCCTAGGCTGGTTTTCAAGTCCATAGAGTTTGAAACCAAAGCAACAACACCTAAGCTTTCAGCTTCAGCAACGATTTCCGGCACACAAGTTGAATATTCTGCATCAGAAAGATGAATGTGTGCATCAACGAATTTCATTTCAGCCCACTTTAAGCATCCACTCATCCTATGACGTTTTAAGATTTCCCATCACAACCGCGTTGGGTTTTGGCAGCTCAACACACCTGAAATGAGGCTTCGGCCATGAAGAAAAAAGGCGTGGCACGGCCGCTTAGGCCGTGGTCCCTCATTTTGGAATTGCCATTGTTACAATGTTTAAACTGTTTTCTCGTAATGCAAGAAGAATTAAGCTTATATACAGCTTGAAATAGTAAAAGAGGCTACTGAGGACTCTTTATGGTCGATTTAGAGTTGGCCGTAGCTCCAATGCATAGACTGTGCAAGAAAGCCGGGGCCGATAGAGTAAGTGAAGCAGCAGCAAAAGAACTGGCCAAAGCCCTCGAGGAAATCGGTGTGAAGATCGCTAGGGAAGCACTTGATTTTGCTATGCATGCAGGAAGAAAAACTATCAAATCCGAAGATATCGAGATCGCCGCCAAGAAAGTGATGAGCAGGTAACTAGATCCCAAAATTTCTCTTTTCTTTTTGTTGCCAGCAACATGTCCAAGCAGGATTCTCCATGGAAAACGCTTAAGAAGCACACTATTGACTTTAATTGTAGAAGCTGATTGAACATGGGTGGAAAGAAAAAGCTTAACCTGAAACAGATGGAGCGCATGCAGGACAAGAAAGACGCAGAAGACAAGGAGAAGAAGAAAAAGGAAAAGGCAGGAGGAGGACCGAAAGAAAAGAAACCGTCTGCGGTGATCCCGCCTGACGCAAAGAACGAGAAGCTAATTGCCGAACTAAAGAAGATGCATGCACTGACGCCTTACGCTGTAGCAACCCGCTACAATATTCGGATAAGCGCGGCTAAAGAGTTCCTGCAGCAGCTGCAAGAAAATGGCAAGATTCAACTGGTTTCAGGAAGCCACAACCTTAAGATCTACAAGGTAGACTAAACTGCCTCATAAGACTACATTCATACATTGACCTGTTTTTCCCAAATACTAGAAGGCTAGGGCTTGTCCGGGTTCCCTGAGAGAGTTTATACTCAGTCAGAAGTCGAGAAAGCTAATGAGCTTATACTGAAAGGCTACAAACACCACTTAACAGTCCACGGCAATAGCCTTTTTAAGGACAGAGTCCAGGAAGCGCTCGAGCTTGTTAGAACTGCTGGGTACTATGACTTCTTGAGGACGTACATACGGCGCATCGAAGAAATAGACGGCCTGACACAGCTTCGGCGAGCAGATGTTGCAATATGGGCGAACCAATACGCTGTTGAGAATTCTGTTGATGCAGCGAGCCTTTTCGTTCAGAAAGCGAACACTATGAAAGAATATCTGGAAGGCAGACTATACTATGGAGGGAAAGCGGAGAAGCGTTCTGACGAGAAACGGATGGAGTTTCTCAAAGTCCTAAGGTCCAACAGCAAAGATAAAAAAGTAATTGAAGAATGCGATAGACTTTTGAAAATGTGGAACGAAAGCTCGCTTGTCTACTAGATGCTTTCAACCCTGATTTTTGTGCCACTCTTCATCTGCTTGAACAGTTCAAGATTCCCAGTGACTTTGCCCAAGATGCTCACTGGACTGTATGGTTGAGAGTTTCCGTAGAAGATGCATATGGCGCTTCCCATCGGCCAAAAGGCGATGGTTCCTGCTTCAACGGTGGCCTTAGCTTTTTCTTCTCCCATTTTTATGGGTGTTTCGAAGTAGACTTCTTCCTTCCACAACGCGACTCTGCCTTCTATAGGAAGTCTCCTGACGATCAAGTCCACAGTTCTCGGAGCCAGGAAACGGACAAGCTCGCCTTCAGCTTCTCCCAGTCCTTCGATAATTAACTTTACTTTTACCCTAGAAATCTCCGATTTTTCTTCAGTCATTACTTCTTCCGGCTTTTTCGAATGAACTCGTCCAGAATTTGCTCAAGTGTGACTGGGCCCAACACTTTCAGGTCGTATTTCACTCTGACCGTCGGCTGGTTGATGCTGATCACCCTTCGAAGGTCAATCGGCGTTCCAATCACGACCATATCGCACGGAACCTTATCGATCGTTTCCTTCAGCTCAGCAACCTGTTTCTCACTGTACCCTAAAGCTGGAAGAACCGCGCCCAAATGTGCATACTTCTTGTAAGCGTCTTTTATCGACCCAACGGCATATGGTCTCGGATCCACGAACTCGCGAGCCCCATATTTCTTGGCAAGAACCATTCCTGCACCATAGGGCATGCCGCCGTGCGTTATAGTCGGCCCGTCCTCGATAACAAGAACACGTTTTCCCCTGATGCCTTCAGGCTTATCAGCAGTAATAGGCGACTCCGCGTCCAGCACAGTTGCTTTCGAGTTAACTAGCTTTATATTCTCCTTAACCTGCTTAACCTTCGCTTGGTCAGCAGTGTCTTCCTTGTTTATGATTATAACATCAGCCATTCGCAGGTTCGTCTCGCCTGGATGGTACATGAGCTCATGTCCTGCTCGATGCGGATCCGCTACAACGATGCTCAAGTCGGGCACATAGAAAGACCAGTCGTTGTTTCCACCATCCCACACTATCACGTCAGCTTCTTTTTCAGCTTCTCTAAGAATTTTCTCATAATCAACGCCTGCGTAGACGATTATGCCGTTGTCTATATGCGGCTCATACTCCTCTCTTTCCTCAATTGTACACTCGTACTTGTCCAAATCCGCGTGAGAAGCGAAACGCTCCCAAATCTGCTTTCGCAAATCTCCGTACGGCATGGGATGTCTGATTGCCGCAACTCTGAGACCCTTGCTTTTCAGAATTTTGGCCACGTGCCGTGAAGTCTGGCTCTTTCCAGAACCAGTTCGCACAGCACAGACTGAAACCACGGGAACTTTCGACTTTATCATGGTCGTTTTGGGTCCCATTAGCCTAAAGTCTGCCCCGTTTGCCATCACCATTGAAGCCTTATGCATGACATACTCGTGCGAAACATCGCTGTAAGCGAAAACAACTTGGTCAATATTATGCTGTTTTATCAGCTTAGGCAGGTCTTCTTCAGGATAGATTGGGATGCCGTCAGGGTATTTTGAGCCAGCAAGCTCAGTCGGGTATTTTCTACCTTCAATCCCGGGAATCTGAGTGGCAGTGAAAGCCACAACCTCATAGGCGTCGTTTTCTCGGAAGTAAACGTTGAAATTGTGGAAGTCTCTGCCAGCGGCGCCCATTATAATAACCTTGGTCTTTTGCACAATGTAATCCTCCGTTAAAACCCCAAGCGTCGGAGTCAATAGTAACCCGACTCATTCCATATAAACCTTAACTCTGAAAACCTGCTACAGCAAACGTAGAACCGTGTCGCTTATGAAATCTATCTGCTTGGGCGTCACACCCGGGTGGACGGGCAAAGAGAACACCTGTTTTGAAGCCTTCTCCGTTACAGGAAGCCGGTAAACCCCGAACTCGCGGTAGTACTGCATCATGTGTATGGGGTTCACGTAGCAGACAAACGCGCCTATGCCATTCTCCTTAAGCTTGTCAACAACCTTGTCCCTCTTGTCGGCCTTTGTATTCTTCAGTTGGGCAGTGTACAGGTACCAGCTGCACTTGAAACCTGCAGGCTCCACGGGCAACTGCAGATTCTTGGCATTCTTAAGCCCCTCAGTCAACCTTTTCGCGTTTGCCCTCCGCTTTTCCACGAACTTCGGAAGCTTCTTAAGCTGCTCACAGCCTATGGCAGCTTCTATTTCCGGCATGTGATAGTTGTGTCCCAACATAAGGGAAGTGTACTTCTGCTTCTCTCCATGACTTCTAATGTACCTTGACAACTCCGCAATCCTGTCGTCATTCGTGGTTAACATGCCGCCCTCGCCCGTGGTCATGTTTTTGCTACCATAGAAACTCCAGCAAGCAGCATCCGCAAAAACGCCAACAGGCTTGCCCATATACGTTGCACCATGAGCCTGCGCCGCATCCTCAACAATTTTCAACCCATGCTTGTCAGCAACTTCCCTTATCGGCTTAAGGTCAGCAGGCATCCCGTACAGGTCAACAGGAATAATTACCTTAGTCTTCTTCGTGACTGCCTTCTCCACAGCCCTCGGAGAAACAGTGTACGTAACCGGGTCAATGTCCACAAAAACAGGCTTCGCCCTGCACCACACTACAACCTCAGCGGTCGCCACGAAAGTGAAGCTGGGAAGAATAACCTCATCGCCGGCCTTCACACCTACCGCCACAAGCGCCGAATGCAAAGCAGACGTACCAGTGTTCACAGCAACCGCATGCTTTACCTTCACATACTTGGCAAAGGACTCCTCAAAGTCTGTAACCATCGGGCCTGCGCCGACTCCATGCGTCAACACTCCACTCTTCAGGACCTTAACAACAGCATCAATCTCCTCTTTGCCAATCTGAGGAGCGTTAATCTGAATCATTCAATCCGCCTTTGAGCTACTATGCTTACTTATGTTAATAACTTTAACCCGCTAACAGCAAGATAGAATCGTCACGAACACTTCACACATCTAGTGTGCGATTGAAAAAACAGTCCACAGATGGCCAAAGCAGGTACCATACGAAGAAACTGGCCGATGACCCGAAGACTGGGAAAGCAGTGGTAGTCAAAGCATCAGCCAGTGTCACGTACATTTCCAGGGTTATGGCACGCACCGATTCAGTCTCTGGCTCCCAGTTTCAGCAAATTGAGAAGTTATCTTCCAACATCTTGACTCTGTTTAGGAAATCCTCTTTTTCCCTCTCCACTTCTTCCTTTCTTTTTGCAAGAAAGCTAAGCTCTTCAGTTATTTCTTCCAGCCATTCCTCAATTGCTTTTCTACATTCCCTCGGCGTCATCTGCGAAAGGTATTTCGAGACATCTTGAGGACAACGTCTTTCCAGCAGTTGAAGAGGACAGTCGATTCTTTCATATTTTGAGAATGGGAAGAAATGTCTGGTTGAGCGCGCCTCCATAAGCTTTCCTTTAAGCCCGGCAGAAAGGACTTTCTCGATGGTCACCTGTTCATCAGGGTCTCCCGTGTAACGGTGAATTCTTCGTCTACCAACATGGATTCTCGGCTTCTGGAACACATTTACGAGCATCACGGGCGCAAGGGTGTAGCCTAAGCTTTTCAGCGTAAGCCACCTGTGCATCCCATCGAGAATAACATGGGTATTCTCCTCAGCAATTATAGGATATCTCAACACTCCGTCTTTCATGATTTCTCTTTTCAGCATCTCCAAGTAGACAGGTGAACCTTTTTCATGCGGTCGAAGCTCATCGATTCGTAACAATACTATGTTGTAGCTCTTGTTTTCTGCCTTAGTGACCGTCAACGTCACTTTTCGTTCATCTCTTGGGGCTGAAAGCAGGAACCTCAATCTTTTCAGGTTCGTATTCCACAAGCTTACCCGCCAAGTACTGTTCGTATGCTGAGAGGTCCAGCAAGCCATGGCCACTGTAGTTCATCGCAATGACTTTCTTCTGGCCAGATTTCTTGCACCGCATGGCTTTGTCTATCACGAACTTGAGGCTGTGTGCAGTTTCAGGAGCAGCAATCATACCCTCAGTTTGAGCCAAGGTCTCAGCGGCCTCAAAGACCTCAGCTTGACCGTAGGCCACAGAACGCGCGTATCCTTTATGGATAAGGTAGGAGATCAGAGGAGACATGCCGTGGTATCTTAAGCCGCCAGCATGCACGGGCGGACAGGCATACTCATGCCCGATCGTCAGCATCTTGATCAGTGGAGTCATCTTGCCCGTGTCTCCAAAATCGTACGTGTAAACCCCTCTTGTCGTGTGCGGAACAGCCTTGGATTCACACCCAACGAACTCGGTTTCTGTCTTGCCCTTGAACTTGTCCATCATGAACGGAAAACAGAAGCCGCCATAGTTGGAGCCGCCTCCTATGCATCCGCAGACCACGTCAGGGTACACGTCCAAGCTTTCGAACTGCTTCTTGGCCTCCAAACCGATTATCGTTTGATGCATCAGAACGTGGTTCAACACTGAACCCAGCGAGTACCGCGTGTCGTCGTGCGCAAGCGTATCTTCAATCGCTTCGCTTATCGCTATTCCAAGCGTTCCAGGGTTTTTGGCATCTTGCTTCAGAAGTTTTCTTCCGAACTCTGTCTCAGTGCTTGGAGATGGAAACATTTCAGCCCCGTATAATTGTGCGATCGTTCGCCTTCCAGGCTTGCTATCATAGCTTGTCCTGACCATGTATACCCTGCACTTGAGCCCGAAAAGTTTGGTGGCAAGTGCCAATGCCGTACCCCATTGTCCAGCTCCCGTTTCGGTGGCCAATCGCTCGATTCCCTGCTCTCGGTTGTAGTATGCCTGAGCCAGAGCCGTGTTGGTCTTGTGACTGCCGGTCGGACTGAAGTTTTCGCATTTGAAGTATATTTCAGCAGGAGTCTTCAGGTACTTTTCGAGTCTGCGCGCCCTGAAAAGCGGACTGGGCCGCGGAAGCCGCAAATAAGCGTCAAGAACCTCTTCAGGTATATCTATGAACCGTGTTGTGGAAACTTCTTGTTTCACAAGCTCTTTGGCAAATATTCTTTCCAGCATCGCCGGGTTAATCGGCTCGCACGTGGATGGGTCTAGGGGTGGCGGAAGCTGTTCAGGAAGGTCTGCCTGAATATTGTACCATTGTCTCGGAATCTCCTCAGGTTTCATAATCGTCATATACCCTTTTAGTTTGTCCGGGTTTGTCAATTTCGGTTCTCCTATGTATATTTATGTACTTGTGTGCACATTATTAGGCCAGATATTCGCATGAACATATTTATACTTTATTCTACAAAAATGTACATGAAGGAAAAACAGGTATGTGGAACACCATAAAACAGCACTTGGAAGCACGTCCAGAAAGGCTCAGAATAGCCCGAGTACTCGTAGAAAACGGATTAAGCGTACGAAACGGAAGAGTTTACCTAAACGAGATCGAGATACCACCAGTGCGCATAGCCCGCGTCGCTGGAGTTGACCGGCGCACCGTGAAAGAAACGCTAAACATAATCCAGAACAACCGAGAGCTAAAACCAATATTCCAAGATATCAGGTCCGCAGGACATTCACTCAAAGAGACCGCGAGACACCTCAACCTCGGAGTCGTGGAAATAACACCTAGCGACGCTAGAATCCCCGGCATACTGGCAAGCTCCGCCCAAATTCTCGCACAGAACGGACTAAGCATCAGACAAGCCATCGTAGACGACCCAGAATTGTCACCAGAACCCAAACTCACACTGATAGCTGAGAAGAAAATCCCCGGAGAACTGATACCCCAACTACTGAAAGTGAAAGGAGTAGCCAAGGTTTCAGTCTACTAACAAGAGCAGCCCGTCAAACACCATTCAGCCTTTGACATTGAAAGTGCAATGCCTTTGACATAAAGGATAATAGACAGCTTCAGCCGCAATTAATCTAACCGAAGTTACGGATGGCCGATTGATGACAAAAATAGGCGTATACGTCTGTCACTGTGGCCTGAATATCGCTGGCACCGTAGATGTCGAAAAAGTGACAGAATATGCCCAAAACCTGCCAAACGTGACTGCGGCAAGACATTATACTTACATGTGTTCTGAACCTGGACAACGCATGATCCAAGATGACATAAAAGCTCACAAGCTCGACCGCATCGTCATCGCAACATGCTCGCCCAGAATGCACGAAGAAACTTTTCGCAGGGCCGTTGCAGAAGCAGGACTCAATCCATACCTTGTTGAAATAGTCAACCTAAGAGAACATGTTTCATGGGTGCATACTCATGAACCTGAAAAAGCCACAGAAAAGGCCAAAGACCTCGTGAGAATGGGCGTTGCCCGTGCATGTCTTCTGGAGCCGCTGGAAAAACGCACGGTCAAAGTCGAGAAAAGCGTACTCGTCGTCGGCGGAGGAATCGCAGGCATACAGACGTCGCTCGACTTGGCAAACGCATGCTTCAAAGTTTACCTCGTCGAAAAATCGCCCAGCATAGGCGGACGCATGGCACAACTAGACAAAACATTCCCAACACTCGACTGCAGTGCATGCATCCTGACGCCCAAAATGGTTGACGTCGCCAAGCACCCAAACATAACGCTATTGACAAACGCCGAGGTCACCGACGTGAAAGGCTTCGTCGGCAACTACGAAGTCTCAATCCTCCAAAAACCAAGATACGTGGACGCAAAAAAATGCGTCGGCTGCGAACTCTGCACAAAAGTCTGCCCCGTGAAAATTCCTGACAAATTCAACGAAAACTTGACCCAAAAACGCGCTGTGTATATCTACTCGGTGCACGCAGTTCCAAAAATCGCTGCCATAGATCCAACTCACTGCCTGAGGCTGAAGACTAAGAAAAGCAGTGTGTGCGGAAAATGTCAAGAAGCATGCGAAGCCAAGGCCATAGCGTTCGAACAGCAACCGGAAACAATCCAAGTCAAAGTAGGCGGCGTGGTCATAGCCGTAGGCTCCGAAGTTTTCGACGCTTCAAGAATGGCGGAACTCGGATACGGCCGCTTCAGGAACGTGATCTCAAACATCGAGTTTGAACGGATGTCAGACGCTTCCGGCCCGACAAGCGGAAAAATCGTCTCGCCCAGCAACGGCAAAACACCGAGATCGATTGCGTTTGTCCAGTGCGTAGGATCAAGGGACAAACGGTTCCACATATATTGCTGCCGTGTGGGGTGCATGGTTACCCTTAAACAGGCGATCCTTGCCCGCGAAAAGATCCTTGAAGACGTAAAGATCTACATCTGTTACATTGACCTCCGAGCCTTCGGCAAAGGCTATGACGAGTTCTACAGTCGCGCCAGAGACATGGACATAGACTTTATTGCGGGCATCCCGTCTGAAATTTATTGCTCGCAAAACGAGTCACTCTACTTTGACGTTTACGACAGAGGCACGAACAAGCTCTTGGAGATACATGCGGACTTAGTGGTCCTAGCAACTGGACTTGTCCCTAACAGCGACCTTGAAAGAATCAGCTCATTGTTCCATGCTTCACGGAGTGCAGACGGTTTCATGCTGGAAGCACACCCGAAGCTCAGACCACTTGAAAGTGCAGTCGCAGGCATCTTTCTCGCAGGTGCTTGTCAAGGACCCAAGGACATACCAGACACCGTAGCGCAGGCAAGCGGAGCAGCGGCCAAAGCCATAGACATGCTCTCAAGCGGGAAAATCGAGCTTGAACCGTTGAAAGCAGTAGTGGACAAGGACCTGTGCAGCGGCTGCAGAATCTGCGAGTCGATCTGCCCTTTCGCAGCCATAGAAATGAAGACTGACACTGGAAAAGACAAGGAGAAATCTAGAGCAGAAGTCATCGAAGCGGTGTGCCAGGGCTGTGGCCTATGCAGCTCAGCATGTCCGACCGGCGCCATCAAAATACAGCAATTCAGCAATCCGCAAGTGTTGTTTCAGGTTCAAGCAGCCTTTGAGAAAGCCAAACCTAAGGGAGGAAAATGAATGAGCCTCGTAGACCTCATGTCGATGGCCACACCGAACTTCGGATCCCGCGAAAAGATACTGGCGAAACTCTGTGGAAGAGAAATCGTGAACTGTTTCCAATGCATAAAATGCACGAGCGGCTGCACTGCACTGAAGCTCTTGGAACTGAAACCCCATGAAATAATGAAACTCGTAAACTTGGGTTTTGTAGATGAACTGGCTTCTTCCGAAATAATCTGGACTTGCGCAACGTGCCTGAAATGTGTGCAGAGATGCCCGCAGAAAGCTTCACCTTACCACGTGATAGTGGCTCTCAGGAATCTCGCTGTTGAAAGAGAAGCAAAGGTGCCTGAGGGATACTTGAAAGCAGTTTCACAGATCCTTGAAACTGGACTGGCGGAAGCGTGCAGGAAGATCGTAACCAGAAAAATGGAGGCGGTTGACCGCGAATACTTGAGACTTCCAGAAGTGAGCAAACCTAAAGAAAGCTTCCAAGCTGTTTTCATGAAAGCCATGGAGGAAAAACCGTGAAAACTGCAGTTTTCTGGGGCTGTTGCATACTGACAAACCAGCTTGGGTATGAAATGTCTGTACGCGAAGTCTTTCCCAAGCTGGACATAGAACTTGTCGACCTGCATGAATCTGTCTGCTGCGGTGATCCCATAAAAAGCATGAACGATTTTGCAGCCAACTATCTTGGAGCACGGGTCATTGCATTGGCAAACCAGACAGGCTTGCACGACCTGTTTGTTCCGTGTAATCGTTGCCATTTCACAATCTCTGAAGCAAAGAACACTATTAGACAGAATCAGAAAGCTGCGCGTAGAATCAAGGAACTCTTGAAAGAAGAGGGGTTAGAGTACAACCCTGACATCAAGATGTGGCACACAATTGACCTTCTTCATGATCATGTAGGCTTGGAGAAAATCAGGAAGACCATCAAGAAACCACTTGAAGGTCTTAGGATGGCAAGCCACGTTGGCTGCCAGATCATCCGATACAGTGACTTGGGAAGAGTCGACGACGCTGAGAATCCTCACAAACTTGACGAACTTATACGTGCCCTTGGCGCAGAAACCGTTGACTACGCTGAGAAACTCGATTGTTGCGGCTCAGCGCTGACGTACAGTCACCCTGACTCGGCACTCTCGCTCGCGGGTTCCAAACTAAAAGCACTGCAAACTATAAAGATAGACAGCCTGATTGTGTCATGTCCAAACTGCGGTCTGATGTTTGACGCAAGACAAAAAGACACGGCAACAATCATCGGAGTCAAACTCAATATTCCTGTTCTGTACTACACGCAGTTGTTGGGCGTAGCACTAGATATTGATGAGAAAAGGCTGGGGTTGCATCTGAACCAGAGCCCGATTGAGAATCTTCTAGCCAAGATTTCGGCCTAGTCTCCCAAGCAGCTTTTATATCAGTAGTTGTAGACTTTCTTGCCAAGGTGAAAGCACATGGTTGATTTCGAATTCACAGAAGAACAGGATCTCTTCCGCAAGTCCGTACGAGAATGGTGCGAGAAGCACATACCACTGGAAAAAATCAGAGAAATGGACAGCCAAGGACGCATCCCACATGAAGTACTGAAGAGCATGGGTGAAATGGGACTGCTCATCATGACCGCGCCTGAAGAACACGGAGGAACAGGAGCAGACTGGGTCACTGCGTGCATCGCAGCCGAAGAACTCGCCTACGCCGACGTGAGCATTGCGTTACCAGTGCTCTGGCTCGTAGAATCATCTTGGGGCTACGTAGTCGACAGGTACTGCAGCGAAACAGTACGAGAAGCTGTAATCCGCAAGGCCATCAAAGGCGACGCCTTCATAGGCATCGGCTCCACAGAAGCTGGCGGAGGCTCAGACGTTGCCGCCTTCAAATCCACAGCAAAGAAACAGGGCAGCGACTGGATATTGAACGGCGAGAAGACCTACATAAGCGGCACCGAAGAAGCAAAGAAACTGGGCGGAGGCTACTTCGTCGTCGCAAGAACCTCGCCGGCGCCGCCGGAAGCTAGCCACCGCGGAATGACAGGATACTACCTGCCCATGGACGCGCCAGGAGTCGAAGTCAATAAACGCTTCGAAGACATGGGAAGAATGGCAATCTCCACAGGCGGCTTCCTGATGAAAAACGTCAAAATTCCCGATTCCTATCGAATAGGTGAAGTAGGCAAGGGCTTCTACCTGACTATGGAAGGCTTCGATACTGCACGCATATTGATCGCAGCCGTATGCGTTGGCGCAGCAAGAAGAGCACTTGACATAGGAATGGAATACATAAAAGAACGAAAAGCCTTCGGCAGACCGATCGGCAAATTTCAAGGAATACAGTTCGAACTGGCAGACGACTGGGCACACCTCGAAGCCCTACGCTCACTCGCATTCCGAACCGCATGGATGATGGACAAACGCTACAAAGAGAACAAGTTCACGCCACTTGAAGTAAGCAAGATGATCGCTGCCTGCAAGCTGATAGCTCCGCACTTCGCCTTCGACGTTTACAAGCATGCAATGATATGGCTGGGCGCATGGGGATACACGAAAGAATGTCCACTAGAAATGGGACTGCGAGGAATAATGTCCTACTGCGTCGGAGCAGAAGGCACCACAAACATCCAGAGAACCATCATAGCCCGAGAACTCCTCGGAAAAGAATACACAGCCTACAAGTAAAGCATATAAAAAACCGAACCCTCGTGTAGGATCTATCCTACACCAGCTTCTTTCTGTACGATAAGGCGAACCAAGCCTGTTGTTATCCCGAAGAAAGGAACAACAGGTTTATCCTCGAAGTTGGACGTATTCTCTTGAGGGGCAGCGAGTTCCTGAAGATCAGGTTGTGGTCAGCAGTAATCCTTGCTGGAATTGCAGCAAGTGCTGCCGGTTCTTTCTTGCCATGGGCGCAACTAGATCCTACGCGTTTCTGACCGTGGCGAAAGACCAGAACGGAGGTTAACACTTTTCTACGCATCTATACCTTCTTAAGTCGCATCTTCCGCTAACTTTCAATCGTTCTTTATGGTGAAACACAGATTGTCCGCCCTATTCCGTACATTGGCAGGGAGGTTTGCTATGATGTATCTTTCATCCAGATGGATATCAGCTCTAGGTGCTTTGGAGGTAAGCAATGCATTTTACAGATCTCTCTATGATGAATACGTCACCTTCGCAGGAGCGATTGTTATTTCTGCTGTTTCTTTTCTGTTAATGATCCAAATAGCAGAGAAAACGGTTTCATCAGCTAATCCAGAGGACGAAATTGTCCCAAAAGCCGCGTAGCAAGCGCAGTTGACTTTTCGCCCTTGGCGATGACTCTTTCCCGTCTAATAATAACAGGTGTTCTTCTTTTGAGCATTTGGCGAAACGAGAAAGTGAAAGAATCATTGCAGCATTTTCTTGAGCGCGTCTTTCAAGGCAGGCAGTACTTCGTAAAGGTCCCCTACAACCCCGTAATCCGCGATCTCGAATATTGGTGCTTCAGGGTCTTTGTTTATGGCGACTATCACTTTTGAGTCTCGAATTCCGGCCACGTGTTGGATGACTCCTGAAAGGCCACATGCGATGTAGAGCTTGGGTTTGACTTTGTGTCCTGAGAGGCCGACCCATTCTGTAAACCATTTCCTGTCCTCGGCTAATGGTCTTGTGCAGCCTACTTGTCCGCGTACGACACCCGCAAGCTCGTCAAGTAGAGCCTTATCTTCTTTCTTTGTTAATCCTCTTCCACAACTGATTATGGCTTCAGCTTCTTCGATCCTTGCGCTTGAAGCTTGAAGCGGTTTCGTCTCAACCAGTTCTGTTTTCGGCGGGTCAGTCTTCACGTCCAGCTTCACCAGCTGGCCCTGCCTATCTTGCGGTTCAGGCTTTTCGAAAGCTCTTGCAGGCACGGTCGCAATCTGGGGTTTTGTGTTGAAGGTTACTCTTGCAATCGCGTTGCCACCGTAGGTTATTCTTTCTCCGACCAGTTTGCCCTTTTCGTCAACGCTCAGTCTGTTACAGTCCGGAACGCATCCCGTTTCCAGACGTGTAGCCAGTCTGGCTGCAAGAGGTTTTCCATTCTTCGTTGACCCCACGAGGATAATGTCGGGCTTCTGGTTCACCGCCAAATCATACAATACGCTGAGGTACATGTCAGACTGGAAACGCGTCAGAACAGGGTTATCGACCATGTACACCTTGTCTGCACCATACTTCGCCAACTCAGCTGCTTTACCCTGCACGTCATATCCTATCATGATTGCTGTCAGCTGTGTCTTCAGCTGGTCAGCAAGCTTTCTTCCCTTCCCAAGCATCTCCAACGTCAAGTCATGACTGTCTGAGTAGACCCAGATTCCCTTGTTCTCGCTCATCATGCTCACCTTCCAACGACGCCTTCTTGAATCAACGCCCTAGCAAGCTTCTCGACGATTTCCTGAACCGTCCCGCCTGTTATCTTGACCTTCTTCCGTTCCATCTTCGGCGCCAGAGCCTCTATCACCTCAATCTTGGGGGCAAGCTTTTCTTTCTGAATTCCCAAGTCTGCCAAAGCCCAAGTTACTATTTCCTTCTTGGAGGCTTTCATTATCATCATGAGAGACGGAATCCGAGGCTGGTTTATTTCCCGCGTAACCGTCACCAGAGCAGGCATCTTTGCCTTCACGGTTTCGCTTGCGTCCTCAAGAGCCCTTTCAGCAGTGACAGTGCCGCTTTCGATTGAAAGCTTTCGCACAGAAGTTATCTGAGGCAGCTTCAACAGTTCTGCAATCCTTGAGCCTACGAGTCCAGAAAAGCTGTCCAGCGAAGTCTCACCGCAAAGAATAAGGTCAAACTGACCGACTTTTTTTGCAGCCTCAGCCAAGACATAAGCAGTGCCTGAAGTGTCAATGCCCTCAACTCCCGCATTGTTAACGACGTAAGCCTTGTCGGCGCCCATTGCCAACGCCTCCCGCAACACGGTCTTTGGGTCTTCAGAACTCATGGTCAAAGTGACAATCTGAACATTTGCAAGCTTCTCTCTAATCCTGATGGCTTCTTCCAAGGCGTTCTTGTCAAAATCGCTGATCTTCCTGGGCGCACCAGCCGTTATCAGCTGACGTGTTGCAGCATCAACCTTCAACTGCGAAACATCAACGGCCTGCTTAAGACAGACAATTATCCTCTTCAAACAACTCAACTCGACCAGATTACCCTGATTGGAAGAATAGAACGTTACGGTCAAAATATAAAAGGTTTAGCTTGGCACCACAAAAGATTAGAAAGACCATACTCAACCAAGACAAAACCTCAAAGCATAAGAAACCACCGCAGAAGTAGCTTGAGAATAGCCACGGCATCGATGATTCTTGTGCCTGCAGCGGGTTGGAACGTTTAAATAGTGTCGTTCAGAAAGAGAACTCGCACTGGTTGGACGGTACAAGATGCGAACAGTCAAGACTGAAACCTATTTTTGGTCTGGAAACGAAGCCTGCGCTGAAGCTGCAATAACCGCTGGATGCAGATTTTTTGCTGGCTACCCGATCTCACCTGCGAACGAGATTTCTGAACACCTTTCTGCACGTTTACCACAGGTCGACGGCATTTTCATGCAGATGGAAGATGAAATTGCCAGCATAGGCGCGGTTATGGGAGCAAGCTGGGGAGGAAGAAAAGCCATGACCGCAACATCTGGTCCTGGCTTCAGCCTGATGCAGGAGACCATCGGCTGGGGGTTCATGACGGAGACACCCTGCGTCATCGTTGACGTGCAAAGAGTCGGCCCGGGCACGGGGCAAGCGACGAAATGTGCTCAAGGAGACGTTATGCAGGCGCGTTGGGGAACGCATGGCGACTACGTCGCAATTGTTTTGTCGCCGAATTCTGTTCAGGAAATGTTCGAGCTGACTGTCAGAGCTTTTAACCTTGCTGAAAAATATCGTACGCCGGTCATTCTGTTGACGGATGAAACCATAGCTCATGTTAGAGAGCAGATTGCTGTACCGCCGAGGGAAAGCATAGGCATAGTCAATCGTAAGAAGCCTAAACAGCAGGACAAAGCTTTCTTCGGTTCAGAAGAGGTTGCGCCCATGCCCGCCGTAGGCGACGGTTTCAACGTGGCAGTCACCGCGTCAACCCATGACGAGTACGGTGTGCGGTTCACGCAGGACGCTGCGGTGCACAGGAGAATTGTAGAGGCGCTTAGCGCCAAGATAAACAACCATGCTGATGATATCGTGGAAGTTGAGAACTACAGAGTTGACGATTGCGACGTGGGCATTGTTTCTTTCGGCTGCACGTCCCGCGCGGTTTATGAAGCCGTGGAAACCGCTGAAGCAAAAGGGCTGCAGGTTGGTTTTGTTCGGCTTAAAACAGTCTGGCCCTTTCCAGAAAAAGATGTAAAGCGGCTTGCAGAAACCGCTGAAAAAATCATCGTTCCCGAAATCAACCTAGGACAAGTAGTACATGAAGTGCAGAGAGTAGCCTGCAAATCAGAAGTGGTGCCGTTGAACAAGATCGGCGGCGGACAGCTGATCACGCCTGAAGAAATCTACGCGAAGATTCTGGAAGGAAGGAAATAGAATGACTGAGACTTTCTCTTCCCGCAGGTACATGAGAGACTTGAAACTACCCTTCTGTCCTGGCTGCGGTCTGTTTTCACTCAGCGACGCCTTCCTGAAAGCAGTGTATGAACTGGGCCACGAAAACCTAGCCAAGTTCTGTTTTGTCAGCGGCATCGGCTGCTCATCATGGATACCATCACCATACTTCCTAGCTGATTCGGTTCACACGTTGCACGGAAGAAGCATACCAGTCGCGACGAGCATCAAGCTTGTGCGGCCGAACCTCAACGTGATCGTCTTCGGCGGAGATGGGGACATCGTTGGAATCGGCTTGAGCCACTTTGTACATGCAGCACGCAGAAACATGGACATCCTCGTAATAATGGGTAACAACATGATCTACGGCATGACAGGAGGACAGGTAGCACCCACAACACCGTTCAAAACAAGAACCACGACCACACCATACGGAAGTTTCGAACACCCCCTAGATGTAGCGAAGCTTGCAGTCGCCGCCGGCGCGGCATATGCGGCACGTTGGACCACAGCCCAGCCGACTGAACTGAAAGAATCAATCAAGAAAGCATTGCAGCTGCAGGGCTTCAGGTTCATTGAAGCCGTAACTCAATGCCCAACATCTTACGGCAGAAGAGCAGGGTTCAAAGACGTCGGAGAAATGCTCAGATACTTCAAAGAAAACTCGGTGCCCAACGAAAAGGCCGAGAAAATGAGTGATGAAGAACTGGAAAAGAAAATAGTCGTAGGCGAATTTGTACACAGGAGGCGCCCAACGCTTGTGGAGACAGTTTATTCGGTACTGGAGGAGGCAAAGAAAAGTGGCGAACAAGACTGAAATCAGAATAGGCGGAAGCGGAGGACAAGGCGTAGTCCTAGCCGCTCAGATACTCGGCAAAGCCGCAGTCCTAGACGGAAAGAATGCGCTGCAGACTCAGGCTTACGGCGCAGAAGCCCGAGGAAGCCTCGCAAAGAGCGAAGTAATAATCTCAGACGGCAAAATAGGCTTCCCCGCAGTCAGGGTATGTGACATACTCGTCGTCATGAACCAAGAAGCATTGAACACGCTAATCAGAGACCTCAAGGAAACAGGAACACTCATAGTCGACAGCACAAACGTGAACACGATACCCGAAACCAAAGCAATAGTCCATAGAATCCCCGTCACTGAAACGACGAAGAAAACGTTTAGAGAAGTCCTGTATGCGAACATGGTGATGCTAGGAGCTCTGGTAAAGACAACAGCCATCGTCACCACTGACGCTGTGGAGAAAGCCATACGCGAAAGCGTCGCCAAGAAAACGATTGAAACCAACGTTAGGGCCTTCAAGAAAGGACTAGAAATAGGGTCTGCCTAGAACTAGCCTGTTGAATCCATCGAAATGCTGTGACGGCAATGAAACTTCAATCAGCGTTTTCATGTGGTGCATATTCTAGAACACTTTGTTCTATTGTGTAGAAATAAGTGACTCCTCATCGCAATTGATTGCAGACGTCGGACCACGTGCAAACACGGATAGATGCAAAAAACAAACGGTCTCACTTGCTTCTCTCCTTTCTCCTCAGCACATCTGTCCCTAGGCACGCAACCATGTCGAAGGCGCATCAACTATAAGGTTGAACCCGCGCAAGTTCAAGATGACAAAGTTTGAGAGATACATAATCCGAAGAGTGACAAAATCCATCTTGATTCTTTTCGGCGCGTCACGGGTCGTCTTCTCGATCCAGTAATCTCTATACACTTGCCGTCCACTTTCAACCATCAATTGGTACCTGCTACCTCAGATACTCAATTAGCTTCAAAAGCCATCCTCAAACGTGCAATTTCCAAGAGAAGATAATGCCTCGAGATGCCGATCGAAAACATAAAAGGAAGAAGGGACTCTCAAATTCATGTGTCCACTATCGGTGTCTTCATGAACTCTGAAGTCAGATGCAGTCATTGCGGCCAAGCTTCCCAGAACGTGCTTGATTACAAGTGCCGCAAGTGCGGTCACCCGCTCGAAGTGCAAGTTGGCCAAGATTTTCAAGCAGAAAAAATTTTCAAAAAGACTTGGAGCATCGGACGGTACCTCAAGTTTTTTCCCCACATGAAAGATTTCGACAAGACAACGTTGGGCGAAGGCTGGACACCGACAGTGAAGCTGAAAGACCATGTTTATTTTAAGCTCGAAAGCCTAAACCCCACAGGATCCTTCAAGGACAGGGGTTCCGCAGCACTACTCTCTGCTGTACGCACACGCATAAAAGAAGCAGGAGGTTACCTGTCCGAGGACTCGTCAGGAAACGCAGGCGCATCAATGGCTGCATACGCTGCCCGAGCAGGTCTCACGGCGAAGATCTACGTTCCAGAAAACGTTTCAGGCCCCAAATTCAGCCAGATCAAGTTTTACGGTGCAACAGTCGTCAGAGTAGCCGGCAGCCGACAAAGAGTGGCGGAGGAAGCGCAAAAACCTGAACCTAGAAAATTCTATGTGGGACACATTCTTCACCCATTGTACAGGGACGGAATAAGAAGCCTCGCATATGAGATTGCTGAGCAATTCGGATGGAACCCGCCCGAAAGCGTATATTTGCCAGTTTCTGCGGGAACGCTAATTCTGGGAGTCATAAGCGGCTTCGAGCATCTGGCAAAGTCCAACGTCATAAAAAGAGTGCCTAGGATAGTGGCCTGTCAAACGGAGCAGGTTTCACCGCTCTATCATCGTTTCAAGAACCGCGTGTACAACCCTCCTAAAAAGGTCACTTCAGTTGCGGATGCTCTGGTCAGCGTAAACCCGCCGCTTCTTGACATCATGGTCGAGAACCTACGAAGAGTCAAAGGAGACGCGGTTATGGTTGAAGAAAAAGAAATACTCAATGCTTGGCATGAGCTTGGCAAGGAAGGTTTCTTCGTTGAGCCCAGCTCAGCAGTTGCCTACGCGGCCTACAAGCAGCACGTCGCCGACGAAGAAACCCCCGCCGGAGAAAAGATCGTGATCATCTTGACTGGAATGGGTTTAAAGAGCATGCTCAAGCCGACACGTTGAAAATTCTGAAAAATTCACCGTTGGGAACTTGATTTGTAGCCAATGTTTCAGAAAAACTTATATTCTGAAGCTGTTTTTGATTGTGACCCGTTAAAGGAGATTGTTTGATTTGTCATCACCCCAATCAGCTGGTGGGATTCCAGTCTTAGTGTTGAAAGAAGGTTCAAGTCGTTCTAGAGGAAGAGAAGCACAGAACAATAACATTGAAGCTGCAAAGGTCGTTGCTGAAGTCGTGAAAAGTGCCCTCGGACCTAAAGGCATGGACAAAATGCTTGTGGACAGTTTCGGGGACGTCACCATAACGAGCGACGGACGCACAATCTTGGATGAAATGGACATTCAGCATCCAGCAGCCAAAATGATGGTGGAAGTTGCAAAGACTCAGGACAACGAAGCAGGCGACGGAACAACAACAGCCGTTATCATATCTGGAGAGCTACTTAACAAAGCTCAAGAACTAATCGAAAAGAATGTTCACCCCACAGTAATAATCGACGGATACAGGAAAGCTGCAGAAAAAGCCCTCGAAACCCTGGAGAAAATCGCGATCAAAATAGATGTGGAATCATCGGACTATCTCAAGAAGACCGCAATGACCTCTATGGCAAGCAAACTCGTTGCTGACCACAAGGAATACTTGGCAGACGTCACTGTCAAAGCGATCCTCGCAGTAGCAGAGAAGGACGGAGACAAGTACAAGGCAGACGTTGACGACGTCAAAGTCGAGAAGAAACCGGGCGAATCCGTAAGAGACACGAACCTTATCCAAGGAATAGTCCTAGACAAGGACATCGCACACTCAGGGATGCCCAAAAGAGTCGAAAAAGCCAAAATCGCCCTGCTCGATTGCCCGCTTGAGATTGAAAAACCAGAGTTTGACGCAAAGATTAACATTGAAAGCCCAGAACAGATGGAAGGCTTCCTGAAACAGGAAGAAGACATGCTCAGGGACATGGTTGACAAGATCGTCAAAGCAGGCGCAAACGTCGTCCTATGCGAGAAAGGCGTTGACGACATGGCCCAGCACTTCCTAGCAAGAAAGGGAATAATGGCAGTCCGCAGGAACAAGAAATCAGACATGGAAAAGCTTGCAAAGGCCACAGGCGCCAAAATAGTCACAAACTTGGACGCATTAGCCGCAGACGACTTGGGATACGCAGCGCTAGTTGAGGAACGCAAGATCGGCGACGACAAGATGACGTTCATAGAAGGATGCAAACACCCGAAAGCAGTCACGATACTCATACGTGGCGGAACACAACGCATCGTCGACGAAGCAGAACGCTCAGTACACGACGCACTGTGCGTCGTCAGAGACGTAGTTGAAGAACCGAAGCTGGTCGCAGGAGGCGGCGCACCAGAACTTGAAGTCTCAAGAGCACTAAGGAAATACGCTGATACACTCCCTGGAAGAGAACAACTTGCAGTCAGGGCATTCGCAGAAGCTGTTGAGGCAATACCAGTCATACTGACAGAGAACGCAGGCCTAGACCCAATTGACACCCTGTCCGACCTGAGGTCAAGACACGAAAAAGGCGAAATGTGGGCTGGAATAGAAGTCATCGCCGGAAAAGTCCAAGACATGTTCAAAGCCGGCGTAATCGAGCCATTGGCAGTAAAGAAGCAGATAATCAAGTCTGCAACAGAAGCATCCACGATGATACTGAAAATAGACGACGTAATTGCTGCTGGAAAGATGAAGACACCCCCAACACCTCCAGGCGGCGGCCCAGGGGGTATGCCAGGCGGAGGGTACCCAGGAATGGGGGAGTACTAGAAAACGTCGGCGAAAACTAGAATCGAAATAGGGCCACCAAAAATAACCCGTTTTGAAAAAGCAAGAGTGGTGGGAGCCAGAGCCCTGCAAATATCCATGGGTGCTCCCATACTTGTCGACGTGTCTGAAGGCCTCTCAAGTCCAATTGACATTGCCCTAAAGGAGTTTGACTCCGACATCCTTCCCATGACTATCAGAAGAACACTGCCTGACGGCACGTTCCAAGACATCCCATTGAAGTGGCTTTTGCCAGAGCATTAAGCGTCTTTCCTTTCCATATTCTCAAGGCTGTTTTCAGCCGCCTCAAAAGTCTTCCTTATCCGTGTCCAGTGAGCACCCTGCCAGTAAACCTGATGACACTTGGAACACTCCCAGAACTCGTTGTAGTACCGAAAAGTGCTCTCTTCAACTCTTCCCCTGGCCTCTTCCTTAGGAATCTGCCTCACCGGCGTGTTGCATTTCGGACACCTAGAAACATTCATGTCAATCTCAAGCCTGATGCCGTAGCGCCTCGAAACCTCAGCCAACCGTTCCTGTTCCGTCTCTCCCTCAACGTAGAACGCGTCAAAGCCCTTAGTAATCGCGTGCTGATAAAGTTCAAAATCCCGCGTGAGCAGAACCCTATGCTCATTCTTAGCCAAGGACAACAGTTGAGCATCATCCATGCTGTTCGAGTACTTCACGTTATGCCCCATCATTCGGAGCCAACGCGCCAGCTTCCCCAACATGCCGTCAACGACAAACTTCAACGCATCATGCTCTCCGAACGATCTCGCCGCTTCCCGGCTTCGCCAGAATCTCGCTGTCTTCCATGACCAGTTGACCGCCTACAACGGTTCTGACAGCTTTCCCTGCAAGCACTCTGCCATCAAACGGTGAATACTTTGCCTTTGAACGGAAATCAGCCGCAATGACCCTGTGCTTCCTGTCAAGGTCAACAACCGTGAAGTCAGCATCATAACCGCTTTTCAGCACACCCTTGCCCCTGAGCCGGAAAATTTCTGAAGGTCTTTCAGACATGAGCCGGACCACATCACCTATGGACAACCGCCCCCGTTTCACTTCCGTTAGCAATAACGGAAGCGCAGTCTCCAACCCAGGTACGCCTACTTTAACATCCCATACGTTTTCAGCCTTCTTCTCAGAAAAAGCGTGAGGCGCATGGTCTGATGCAACAATGTCCACAGAACCGTTCCTTATACCATCCCACAAAGCCTCCACGTGTACCTTGTCACGGAGAGGCGGCATAGTCACAGCCAGCGTGCCGACCCTCCGCAAGTCCTCAGAAGACAAAAACAGATGATGAGGCGCCACTTCGCAAGTCACCGGCAAACCAGCCTTCTTCGCCTCGACAATCGCGTCCAAACCATTCTTCGTGCTTACATGACAAAAATGCAATCGCATGCCAGCTTCTCTATCGATGCCCAGCAAACGGTTCACTGCCTTCACTTCCACATCTTCAGAGTGGGCCTTCAGAAAAGCGTTAACATCATTCCGGCCTGAACACTTAAACTGCTCCTCAGCCCGCCTCAGAGCAAGTTCGTCTTCCGCATGCACGGCGGTCAAAGAGCCCAACTTGCCCACAGTCTCGAAAGCTTCCAGCAACGCATCATCATCATGAATATTCAGTCCGCCGACCTGCTCAGCCATAAACAGCTTGAACCCCACAACACCCTCCTCAACAATCCCTTGCAATCGCCCGATGCCATCTGGAAAGGCAGAATAGAAGCCCACATTCACCAAGATACTGTTCTCCGCCGCCGCGATCCTGTTCCTCAACGATTCAACACTCATCGTAGTGGGACTGTTATTAGGCATGTCGAGAATAGTCGTAAACCCTCCAGCGGCAGCCGCTGCGGTGCCAGTGAAGAAGTCCTCCTTGTACGCTTTCCCCTCATCCCTCAGATGCACATGAGCGTCCACGAGCCCAGGCAGAACAAGCAGACCCTTCAAGTCAGTCTTTACGTCACCCCTCGGCATGTTCGTCTCTCTACCGATCTTGAACACGCTCCCATCTTCAACCGCTATTGAGCACTCAACGATCTTGCCTTCCATGTAGGCTTTCGCGTTGCCAAGAACAAGGTCAACGATCACGTTTACCGCCTCTCTGCCTTTGCCAAAATAACACGGAACCGCACGTTAAAGGTTTACTCAAACACACAATCCAAGACACAGACGCTACATCTCAGCAACTTTTTATCCTGAACCCTGACGTACCTTCACACGTAGGCACCATTTATGAGCAGAGACGAGAAAGAAGTTAAACAGCTTCTGAACAAGGCAGGACATGACGCTGAGCACGAAAGCTTCAGGAAGCGTTAGAGAAGCTTCAACGAGCAGGAGAGCTGGCTAGAAAGAGAAAGAGCCAGAAACTTCTGAAACAGGTGCAACTCCAGGCAGATGAACTGTTCGGAGAATTCAGGTACATGGCAAAAGCGCAGTGAATACGGCTGGAGCCCGTGAAAGCTGACGGGTTCATTCTTGATATCGGAGGAGGCGGAGAAGGAATCATCGGTGGACTGAAGGGCAAACAAGTAATCGCTATTGACGGGAACGAAGAGGAGTCAGAAGAAACGAAGAATGAAGCCCTGTAAATCGTTATGGACGTCACAGACATGAAATTCCTGCCGAAAACCTTCGACGTGTGCACATCTTTCTTCTGACTCATGTACATCCCAAAGAACCAGCGCCTGCAGGTCTTCAACCAAACCAACAGCGTTCTAAAAGACGAAGGAAGATTTCTGCTCTGGGACCTGAAAATCCCAGGAAGCAAGGAAACTACAGAACCTACGCCATCCCCTGAAAATCTATCTGCCTAACGAGCAGGCGGAAGCAGGCTATGGCACAATTTTGGATAAAACACAGAATCTGGAATATTTCAGAGGGCTCGCCGCAAGACCAGAGTTCAAAAAAAAGTCAAAGAATAGAGCCAGAGGGAACGTCTTCCATCTAGAAATGGTCAAGCAGCCTACTCGACTATCTTGAAGAAGTCCCTCTCTGTTATTATCCCGACAAGTTTACCGTTTTTGACAACGGGCACTGCACCTATATCTTTCTCATGCATTATCTTCGCAGCCTGTCCCACATCTGCCTCCGGCTCTGTTGTAGTGACAGATTTCGCGGCGATCTCGAGTGCCGGCGTGTTCAATACTTGAATTATTGTTCCTGACCGCAGATGCTTGAAAACCTCGCCTGAACCGAAGAACCTGATGATATCCATAGTTGTGATTATGCCCAACACTTTACCATCTGAAACGATCGGCAGTCTTCTGAAACCCTGAGCCACCATCGTCTTCTCACACTCAAAAATAGTCGTCCTCGGCAATGCCGTAACCACGTTTTCAGTCATCAGCTGACTCACTCGTACACCGCTTATCCTGTGTGCGAACAAGCCTACGATGTCTCTCTCAGTGATTATGCCCTTCACACTGTCGTCCTCACCAACTATAGGCAACCCGCCGAGGTTCGATTTCTTCATCTTATCAATCGCTTCGTCGATCTTCGCAGTCGCCTTGACTGAGACGACCTTCCGAGTCATGATAAGCTTTATAGGCTCGTTTATAGCCTTGAAAAAGTTGCCACCGTACTTATGCTGTATGACCCCGAACTTCTTGCCGCCGCCAAGATAATCGATAACATCAGTTGCAGTTATGATGCCCTCCAAGTGCCGTGTCCCTGCGTTGGCTATCGGCAAGCGCCTGAAACCCCCCTTCACCATCATCTGAATCGCATCATAAATCGGCATAGTGGGAGCTACAATCTTCACAGGACCCTTAGCGATGCTGATTAGTTCATCCTCATGCTTCTTGGCACGAGGAGCTTTCAAGTTAACAGGCCCTTTTCCCCGTATTCTATGTCTGAAACCTTCCCTACTCAATCTTATACCTCACTTCACTATCAACCGCACAATGTCCTCACGGTCGACCATGCCCACGAGCTTACCCTTCTCATCTGTCACAGGCACGCGACCGATGTCTTTAGAAATCATGGCCTTTGCAACACTGATCGCCTTAACCGATGGCTCCACGGCCACAACATTCTTCTTCATGACCATATGAACCTTCAGAGAAGCACGAAAACGGCCCTTCCTAGACTCAAAGCCTGAAAGAACTTTGCCGCTCTCAAGCTGATCCTTCTGCGTAATCATGCCAACCAGCTTTTCCTTCTTCACTACGGGCAGGCCGCTAAATGACCGCTCCCGCATCAGACGCCAAACCTGCTCAACCTCATCATCAGGCGAACAGCAAACAACGTTCGTTGACATGACCGCCGAAACTTCTTTCGCAAGCTTCTCCGGGCTTGTCCTGATTATCGCCTCGATAAAACCGTCTAGCCCCAGCACGCCACGGTACGTTTTGTCCTGTGGAGAGTTAACGACAGGCACGTACCATTCATCGAGGCTGATCATCTGCTTCACCGCAGAATAAGCGTCCTCCTCGAGGGACGCCACATACTTGGGGTCAGCCATTATGCCTTTGACTTGTATGGGCGAGACTGAAGAGGAAATAGTCAGCAAACTGCCTCGGCTGATTATTCCCAGAAGTTTCTCGTTCTCATCAACCACTGGAAGAATCCTGAGGCTATAATCACGCACTAACGCGCGGGCTTTTGTGGCGGGGTCATCTCCATGTGTGACAGGATGCTTCGAGTTAATAATCTCTTTAACACGCAAATGATCCCCTCTCACTCCTCGGTTTCACTTTCCAACTCTGCCCTGTCCTCTTCACATAGAAACTCGCCGTTAACTTGCACAAGATTGTCTGACCACATGCCGCAACGGTCACAGTAACCTGAAAGGGGTCCGGATTCCTTCTCAGACTCTTCAACCCTGCTCTCACTCTCAATCATGGTCTTTTCTTGAATGGTCTCTAACAGTTCAGGCATAACACCCAAGATGTCCTTGCTCGAGATTATGCCCACAAGCTTTTCTTTGTACATAACGCCTAACCGCCTCACGTTCAATCTGCTCATTCGTCTCGCAGCGTCAGTCACGGTTGCGTCAGGTTCGATGTTAATCAACGGAGCCGTCATGACCTCCTTAGCCTTCAACGAATCAGGCTTAACATTCTTTGCAAGAACACGTACGACAAGGTCCCTCTCGGTTATAATACCGATCGGCTTTCCGTCTTTAGTCGTCACGACTATGCAGCCCAAATCAGTCTTATCCATGAGGGCGGCAACACGATTCGCAGAAGCATTCTCCTCGATGGTAATAGCCGGACTGCTCATAACGTCCTTGACGAGCATCTTAGGTCTAAGTCCAATTTCTGCCATAGTTTTTGACCACCCAAACAATGTTTCCCCGATGGGTAGGACAATCAACTGAAAAGGAAGCGGCCTAATTTAAAACTTGTTGTATCCACACCACTGCCGTTTCTCCGAGTAGAACTTAGTTCGGCCTTCCTAATGCCCGACAGTCCCGAGTGAGGGGACATCAAATGTTGAAACAAATGAAGACAAGCCCGAGATGTCAGTCGTAGGCGAAGCCGTAAGCGCGCTGGCTTGTCCCTTAAATG
>Ga0315282_10002520_pt1 | contig 33601 bp, 37 predicted proteins | sample YL17G07_20_MG_FD_203693 | JGI IMG/M metagenome (GOLD analysis project Ga0315282, IMG submission 203693) | Sediment microbial communities from Yellowstone Lake, YNP, Wyoming, USA - YL17G07_20 | ecosystem: Environmental > Aquatic > Freshwater > Lake > Sediment | place: USA: Wyoming | collected...
CTAAAACTATTTTTGCCTTGGTCTTTGAGTCCCATTTACGATATTTCATTGGCTCCCCCTTTTGGTGCTATTATAGGAGATTTTCTCCTAATTTGCACCTCCTTTGTTAACGGGGAGCAGTATAGTAGAGGGACACATCTCCATTTTGCTATCAGCGTGGATAATACTTATGAAAAGCATCCTGTTAGCGAAAGGTGATTGCTATCAAAATAAAGAACGATTTATTTTGATAACTAAAAGCTTATCAAAGATGGTTTCTATAACTCTAATCATTATCAAAATAAACTTGACATTTCTTTGATAATAATCTAAAATATCAACAAATGGACATAGAAAGATTCAAGAATAGTCCAACAGGACGACTTATTAGAACCCAGACAAATTATTGGGCCTTTGTCCCTAATCCCTTGCCTCCGGCGGGTTTAGATAAGTTTTCAGCAGAGTTTGTTAGAATTTTGTCTGAGGCAGATCGAGGTATTGGTGCCCTTAGGTCCTTAAGTAAACTTATCCCAAATCCCAATTTACTTGTGGCTCCCTATGTTAGAAAGGAAGCAGTTCAAAGTTCAAGAATTGAAGGTACTCAAGCTTCACTTTCGGATATTTTTTATTACGAAGCCTCAAATGAAAAACCGAAACATCCAGATGTTCTGGAAGTTTTAAACTATGTGAGAGCTATGAATTATGGGCTTTCCAGACTAAGGGAACTGCCACTCAGTTTGAGATTGGTCAGAGAAATTCATCTGAAACTCATGGAAGGTGTCAGGGGAGAAAAGATGAAACCCGGCGAATTTCGGACTACTCAGAACTGGATCGGACCTCCTGGATGTTCACTTGCTGAGGCGACATATGTACCTCCACCTGTTTTGGAAATGAATGAGGCACTCACTCAGTGGGGAAAGTTTCTTCATAGTAATAATTCCATTGCTCCTCTTATCAAATGTGCTTTAATGCACTACCAATTTGAAGCAATCCATCCATTTCTTGACGGCAATGGAAGAGTAGGGCGACTTTTGGTCACCTTTTACCTTTATGAAAGAGGTTATCTTGACTACCCAATTCTTTACCTAAGTGATTTCTTTGAAAAATACAGGAATGAATATTATAACCTTCTTCTTGGAGTCAGTCAGGGAGGTAATTGGGATGCGTGGTTAAAATATTTCATACGTGGAGTTGCAGAACAGTCAAAAGTTGCTGAAGAAACCGGGCATAAGATTTTAGACCTGCAAAAGAAATATCGGCAACAACTTCAAAAAGAGTCAGTGTCTACACCAGTTTTCCAGTTATTGGATATGCTATTTTTAAATCCATTCGTCAGTTTGCCAGGGGCAAGTGAATACTTGAAGATAACCTGGCCTACTGCCAAAGCATCAGTAGAGCGTCTTGTGAAATTTGGAATCCTTAAAGAAGTATCTGGACGTAAGCGCAGTCGAATCTATTGTGCTGAAGAACTCCTTAATATTCTCGTTGAAGATTTTGAACAAAGAATCTAAAGGATGGAGCAAATTGCTATTGGTTCGAACTCCTACCTTTTCCGCAATAACAAACGTGAATCTAACTGCGACTTGTATTCATTTCTTGTTTCTCTTTTTTTCTATTAACCTTCTACCTATATAGCTCCCAAAATATTATTAATATTCTCACCAGGGTAACGGGAGTGGGGGGAAGATAGGGAGCAACATCCTGGCGGTCATAGTTGCTTCTTTGGAAAATCTGCAAAAGTCGGGCATTAATTGGTAAAATAGAATGTATATAAAAGGAAATAGAATATGAGCGAGAAAACTGTGATCGAGGTCAAAGACCTTGTCAAGAAGTTCAATGGCCTTACGGCAGTTGCTGGCATCTCTTTTACTGTCCAGCGCGGTGAATGTCTGGGTATACTCGGGCCCAACGGCGCCGGTAAGACCACTACTGTTCGGGTTATCCAGTGCATTTCGCCAGCGACCAGCGGCACTGTCTCGGTCCTCGGGATGAGAGCCTCGCTTGATGAGCGCCGTATCCGGGCGCTCTTGGGTGTTGTCCCGCAGGAGAATGATGTAGACCCGGATCTGACGGTCAATGAGAACCTGGAGCTCTTTGCCGCTTTGTTCGATATCCCGAAAAAGGTTGCGAAAGCCCGTATCATGGAGCATCTTGAGTTTGTAGAACTTAAAGAAAGAGCTGATAATAAGATAGATTCGCTTTCCGGCGGTATGAAGCGGCGTTTATTGATCGCGCGCGCTTTGCTGAACGAACCCAGTATCATGATCCTCGATGAGCCGACGACCGGGCTGGACCCTCAGGCGCGTCACCTGATCTGGCAGAGATTGCGCGCCTTGAAGAATAAAGGCGTCACCATAGTTCTGAATACCCATTATATGGAAGAAGCTCAGCAGCTATGCGATCGGTTGTTGATTTTGGACAAGGGCAGCATTTTAAAGGAGGGGATTCCCAAAGAACTGGTCAAGAACGAAGTGGGCGAGGAAGTCGTAGAGGTCCGGGACCATGGGGGAGTGAGGGATGTCCTGAGAAGGCTTCAGGGACTTGAATTCAATTCCGAGGTTGTTGGCGATACTTTGTATCTTTATTGTCACGAAAGCAAAGAGATCCTGACCCGGCTGGCTACCTCTGAGACTTTTTCGGTATTACGCCGGCTGGCGACGCTTGAGGATGTTTTTTTAAAGCTCACTGGCCGAGGGTTGAACGAATGAAAAAACTGTTAGCGGCATTGAGCTACCGTATTTACTACGTTTGGAAGCGGAACTTGGTATCCTATAAACGTTTTGCGATTCCGACGTTCATTGCCAGCATGGGTGAACCCTTGTTATATCTCGTGGCCATGGGTATTGGGCTTGGGTCGTACATGGGGCTGATCGACGGTATGCCTTATTTGAACTTTCTGGCCCCTGGTCTCTTGGTCTCCACGGCGATGTTTGCGGCTACCTATGAATGTACTTTCGGCGCTTATGTGCGCATGACGGTGGAAAAGGTCTACAATGCGCTGATCGTAACGCCGCTGACCGTGGAAGAAGTGGTAGCCGGTGAGATACTCTGGGGCATGACACGCTCTATGTTCAGCGGCTTCATCATGCTCATCGTGCTGCTCTTGTTCGGCATCGCGCACTGGTCGAGTTTTCTGCTCATGCCGTTGGTGTGGATGGCAGTGGGGTTCTTCTTTTCGTCCCTCGCTATAATTATAACGTCTTTCGCGCCGAACTTTGATTTCTTCACTTATTATTTAGAATTATTCATTACGCCAATGTTCTTTTTTTCCGGTATTTTTTTCCCGCTGGATAAGATGCCGGCGGTGGTCAAGGTCATCTCTCATTTCTTGCCGCTGACCTATGCTGTGGATATCTCCCGAGCGTTCATCCGGGGACCGCTTGGCTGGAACATAATCAGGGATTTTGTAATATTGCTCGTATCCGCTTCAATTTTTTTCATCTGGGCGCTTCATCAGATGAAAAGAAGACTTATTAAATAAACGAACCCAGCCCGAATACTGTCGTCGGAATGGCGTTAGGGATATTGGGAGGACAACCGTCCCGGTATTTCTCCAGGCAGTTTTGGGATAGCGGGATGGGTTAGCAGAGTGAGGGCGCAGTTCTTCGAACCTCCGACCCCACGACAAAACTCTACCTGTTGGAATTCAATGTTTAGATACTCCTTTCTGTAGAGAATCCTTTTTATAATTTTATTTAAAATATTTTTCTGATGAATTCCTTTAGCATAATTTCTTGGGAACTTTTCAGTGGCTTTTTTCGTGATAGTATATAGATGAGGGCAGGAATAAGTCATCGGAATCAAAATCAATGCAAATTGATGAAATATTCCATAAGTTTAGTAAGAGAGTATTCAATATTGCTTATCGTTTCACTGGCAATTATACAGATGCACAGGATTTAGCGCAGGAGGCTTTTGTAAAAGTGATTACTGCTATCAGAAATGGTAAATGTAATACAAATTTACCTATGGGATCTTACTTATATAAAATTATAAAGAACATCTATATTGATGGTGTGAGAAGAAAGCCTAAGATACAAATTGTCTCCATAGATGAAATATTACCTCAAACAGAAAAAGAAAGAATAGAATTTATCCAGGGAAGTTTACCAGATCCGGAAACACTGATTGAGAAGAAAATACTTGAAGATAATATTCAGCGTGCATTGAAGCAGATACCATCTGAATTCAGGATGCCTGTAATTCTGGCTGATATTGAGGGTTTTTCTTACAAAGAAATTAGCAAAATTCTGAATTGCCGTATAGGAACTATACGTTCAAGAATATATAGAGGAAGAAAAATCTTAGCTAAAATTCTCTCCTCTATGGAGGATATAAAAAATGAATTGTAACAAAATCCAAAAGCTATTGTCATCTTATATAGATAAAGAAATTGATACGAAATCAACAATAGAAATAGAAAAACATTTACTTATCTGTAATGATTGCAAAAACGAGTATGATATTTTAATGAAGACAAAAGAATTACTACATTCTTTAACGAATATAGATTTGCCATCTGACTTTTATGAAAATGTTCAGAGAGAAATTTCTAAAAGGGCGAAACCTGTACCTTCAGTTCAACTCCTACTTGATTGGTTTAGTATCAGAAAAAGAGAAGTTTTAGTTCTGGGTTTAGCACTTATATTATTTTTTGCAATTTTCTTAATCAGGAACTTGCAACTGTCACAAAAAGAAAACATTTCTATGGATAGGTTGTTTTTAAGTCATTTAACTTCTGTCCGAAATGAACCGTTGTGTTTAAACTGCAATAATGTCACATTTATTATTTCTTCCCTAAAGCAACAAGAAGATTCAAGTAGGTTTATCTTAGTAGATAATCAAGAAACAGATGATGATGAAATTTCAGAATGAAAGAATATCAAAAGTTTCCATTGCTGTTATTGTATTAGGAACTTTACTGTGTGGCTTCGTTTATGGGCGGGAAATTCCAATTGAAGAAAAAGTAAAAAATGCAATTTCTTATCCCGGAGTTAGTTATTACGGAAGAGAAATAATTATTTTCTGGTCATCAAAAGGGATGTCTCAATCCAGTGAAGCGGAAGTATATTTTAAGTCACCTAATAGCGTGAGAATAGAATATAAGGCGCCATCAAACTTAAGTCAACAAATCGTTATTAATGACGGAAAAAGTGAATATCTATATGACACTAAAAGAAATATAGCTATTAGAGAAGTCTCTTTTTATAATTATGCAAGTGATATTGATAATAAGTTCAGTTTATTAAAGAAAAATTATGATTTTATTTTATCTGGAACCGAAAAAATTGTTGGACGACCAGCCAATGTTATAACCATAAAACCAAAAAATAAAGAAAACGCTTCTAAAAAAATATGGGTAGACAAGGAATATAATATCATTCTTCAGGAAAAAATATTTCAGCCAGACGGTAATTTATTATGTGATTCTCATTTTACTAATATTGATTTTCCAAAGAAATTATCAGATGAATTATTTTCATTACCAAAAAATACAAAAATTGTTGTTAGAGATTTTAAAGTTACCACTTTTTCAGATATAAAAGATTTACAGGGAAAGCTCAAATTTATGTTTTTATTTCCCTCCTATGTACCGAGAGGATATGTTTTCGATAAGGCAAACTTAATTCAAGAGAAAAATTCTGAATTTGTTCAAATTCAATATAGCGATGGATTGAACATTTTGTCTCTATTTGAAACATTAGCAAAAGTAGATTCCAAGAATTATAAATTATTCGAAGAGGTTGTAAATTTAGATAAGAATAAACAAATAAGGTTATTTCATTTAACTCCAGGCAAAGTATTACATAGAAAATATAAAGGTATAAATATTACACTTATAGGGAATATGTCTAAAAAAGCATTGGTAGAGACAATTAGTTCCATAAAGTAATCTATGATCTCACACCATCTACCCAGGAATATGAATCTGCAAGAAAACTTTAGGAAAAATGGGAAATGATGATAAAATTCTTTACAGAAAGGAGGTGTAAAAAATATGTTTGCAAAAAAGAAAAAACCCTTTGTTCCACCGTCGAGAGTTAATAAACCCGAACAAAGGCAAACGAAAACAACAGAGGAACAAAACCCTGCACAAAGTAGCGGAATAACTACGCAACAGACAGGTAAATGCGAAGAGAAAAAAGAAGAAAAGAAATAGAGAACGAAAATTTTGAAAATTACCTTTGGGGAAATAGTTTTGTGGTAGAATTTTTCTTAAGAAAGGAGGTGAAATAAATCATGAAAAGACTAATGTCAGTGATGGTACTGTTGGTAACGGTGGGGTTGGTAACATTTGTGTGTGCTCACACATTAGCTGCACCAGTAACACCAAGTGAGCCAGCAAAATCTGCTACATCGGCAGCTCCTGGTAAGGAAGCAGCCATGCCAAGGATCGCAGGAGAGGTAGTTTCACTAGATACTACCGCTAACACAATTACTGTGAAAGACAAATCTGGTAAGAGTGAGACTTTAACTCTTGATCCTAAGGTTGTAGTCAGAAAAGCGGGTAAAACTATTACTCTTGCCGATGTGAGTGCTGGTGATAGAGTTAATGTGCGATATAGGACTGAAGCAGAGAAAAAGTTTGCTACATCCATTTATGTACTCAGACCTACTTCTGTTCAAGCACCAACACAACCAGCGAAAAAGGCAGTACCTGCGGCGTTGGCAGCACAAAGAATCGTCGGTGAAGTGGTCTCAGTGGATACTACTACTGCGAATGCAATTACTGTGAAAGACAAATCTGGTAAGAGTGAGATTTTAACTCTTGGTTCTAAGATTGTAGTCAGAAAAGCGGGTAAAACTATTACTCTTGCCGATGTAAGTGCTGGTAACAAAGTTAGTGTGCGATATAAAACTGTAGCAGGTGAAAAGATCGCTACATCGATTTATGTGCTAACACCTATTAAGAGAAAATCCCCGCCAACGAAATAGTAGCAAAAGTTTAGAAGAAAAGGGGAAGTAATGATTAACTAATAATCATTTTCTTCCCCTTTTTACTGTATTAGACAGATGATCCACATTAAAATTTTTGTCATTTTGTATTTTTTTAGCCATTTTTAATGATGTTTCCCCGAAATATTGGACACTTGGACACGTAGTTAAGCCACTTTATTTACCAACCTCGCCTCAAATTCAGCCGGGCTAAAGTACCCAATCGCAGAATGCCTTCGCAGTAAAAGCCAGGACATAATAAGTTTGGCCCTTTATTGTTTCTTCTCCCGCCGCCGCTCAAGATTTGTTTTCCCATACTTGATGGGAAACCATAAATTCTTTTTTTCTTGCACTTATGAATTGTATTAGGTAAAATTATTCAAATAAGGGTGGTGAATAGTTTGTGAGTCTTTCTAATTGGCAGGGGACCTTCTTGACACTGAGCATCCTGGGGAGTAACATCCTGGGAGTTATGGTTGCCTCTCTGGTAATTTATGGTTAAAGTTGAACAATTTTATAGAAAATATTTTAACATTGACTCTCCTTATAAACATCAAATAACTTTATGGGAAGAAATATTGTCCATGAAATTCCCTTTGTTATTGAAAGCTCCTACTGGTTCGGGAAGGACGGAAGCCATATACTGGCACCTTTTTTATCACAATTTATTGATAATAGATTTCATATTGCACCGAGAATGATAGTCGGTGAGTAAGTTCCATTAAAACAAGGATTGAAACATAACGTGAATATATGCTAACATAATTAATATTAAGATTGCTATCAAAACAGGTAGCGATTTATTTTGATAAGTAAAATCTTATCAAAGGCGACTTATATAGAAACGATGTTAAAGCCAAACTTTTCAATAAGCACCAAGATTAATAATAATCTCACACAAATTGAGCGAGTGAGAGGATTTTTAGAGGCAACAGAGTTGAAAGAAGAGTGGCTTACTCAAATGTAGAATCAGGCATTAATTTTGGAGACCCACTATTCCACACACATTAAGGGACATAGTTGACCCTCGAACAGGCTACAAAAATCCTTACAGGTAAAAAGGTTACAGGTGTAAGACAAGTTGATAAACTTTAACAGGAGAGATAGTCTATACTCCGCCACCAGCAATAGAAGTGCCTCCTTTGATGCGGGAATTTGTTGAAAAGATATGATTAAAAAAGGATTGATCAAGAGTAAAGGAACAACCCGTTACTTCACTTACCCAGAATATTAGTCGTATTAGGTAACAGGAGAAGGAAAGATAACTTCTTGGCAATAATGTTTTTAAGGTCATTTTCGGTAAGAACGTTGATGGATATAGCAGGTATACGGTTAAGATAATAAAAAGGAGTTGGGTTATGTGGGCAAAAAAAGACTTACAGCAATTGGTTAAAGATAAGATGAGCGACTATTTATTTATTGTAGTATCGAACCGGCAGCCGTATGTGCATGTATTTAAGAAAGGAAAAATCGAGTGTCAACGCGGAGCAGGGGGCGTTATCACCGCCCTAGACCCCGTGATGCGGGCCTGTAACGGGACATGGGTTGCCTTCGGTAGTGGAGATGCGGATCATAAAGTCACGGATAGCCAAGGCAAAATAAAAGTCCCTCCAGAAAATCCCTTCTATACACTTAAGCGGGTTTGGCTCACAAAAGAGGAAGAGAACGGCTATTATTATGGCTATTCTAATGAGGCATTATGGCCTCTATGCCATACGGCATTTCAGCGACCAACCTTTAGAAAAGAGGATTGGAATTTTTATGCAAAAGTTAATGAAAAGTTTGCCAAAGCGGTAATTGAGGAGGTGGGTAGTAAAAAAGCCTTTGTCTGGATACAGGATTACCATCTCTGTCTTTTGCCTAAATATCTGAAGCAAATGGCGCCCAATCAGTTAATCATAGCGCACTTCTGGCATATACCATGGCCAAATTATGACGCATTTCGGATTTGTCCGCAGAAAAAAGAAATTTTAGAAGGTTTGTTATCAAACGACCTCTTAGGATTTCATATCCGTTATCACTGCGATAATTTTTTGGATGCAATAGACCGCGAGATAGAAAGCAAAATTGACCGAGAACGCTTTTCAGTTATTCGTTCAGGCCATGAAACTCTCATTAGACCATATCCGATCAGTGTAGATTTTGAAGGAATAAATGAGGTCTCAAATTCTTCAGATGTTCTAAAAGCCAAAGAGGCTTTGATTGAGGAATTTGGGCTTTCTGGTCCTAAGGTTTTGCTTGGCCTTGACCGCATCGATTATACTAAAGGCATACCTGAGAGATTACTGGCGGTTGACCGCTTACTTGAGAAACACCCCGAATTAAAAGAAAAGATTGTTTTTTTACAAATCGGCGAGATCAGTCGTATACATATACCAAAATATAAGGCGCTCAATGATGAAATTAATGCCCTGGTTGAAGAGATAAACTGGAAGCATTACACAGTTGGTTGGAAGCCGATTATCTTGGTGCGGCGGCACCTTTCTTTCTATGAGGTTTTAGCCTTCTATCGAATAGGTGAGGTATGTATTGTGAGTTCTTTACATGACGGTATGAATCTTGTAGCTAAGGAATTTGTTTCCAGTCGGTCGGATGAAAAAGGTATGCTTGTCTTAAGTCAATTTACCGGAGCATCTCGAGAACTAACCGATGCCATCTTGATTAATCCTTATGACCGCGACCAATTTAGTGATGGTTTATTTAGCGCGCTTAATGTTTCCGAAGAAGAAAGACATAAACGGATTATAAAGATGAGACAAATTGTTCAACAGAGTAACGTATTTCGATGGTCGGGTAAAATATTATCCGAGCTTTTGAAGTTTGAATTTAAGGAGTAAAATATGCAGGTAAAAGAGATAATATCAAAAGAAGTAATTACTGTCAAGCGCTCGACAACACTAAGGCAATTGTTGGAGATATTTGCTAAGTTCCATATGTTTCCCTTGGTGCCGGTAGTTGAAGAGGATAATTATCTTGTGGGTATTATCTCCTTCCGTAATCTCATCAATGTATTTCGACCATATCAACCCGAGATATTGAAACCAGTACCTTTTTTAGATGAGGAAGAGGAAGACATATTTAAGGCAGAGTTAACGCAAGAACTAGGGGATTTAGTAGTTGCTGAGGATATTATGGAAAGAAAATTTATCTCTATCCAAGAGGACGCTTCTTTAGAGAAAGCTTATGATTCAATGAAATTACATCTTAAAGAACAATTTCCTGTAGTAGATAAATCTGGCAGATTAGTGGGTATGATTGGCATATTTGATATAATTCGTGAGGTCTTTCGTCAAAAAGGCGTTATTTAGATGAATCCCGTTAGAAATATCAAGTTTTAATGTGGGATAGAACAAAATTTCTAACGGGACCGGAAAGAAAGGATTTCTAACGGGATGAATACTATTTTAGGATTAGGTTTTATTTTACTTGCTGGCCTATTATCGGCAAGGTTGATAAATAAAATCAGATTCCCCGCGGTCACTGCCTACCTTATATTAGGCATCCTTATCGGACCTGCGTTATTTAAACTTGTTCCCCATGGTATTTTAGATGCTTCGGGTTTAATCTCAAATATTGTATTGGGGATAATTGCCTTTGGTATCGGTCAAAATTTTTCCCGAGATAATTTTAACAGAATTGGTAAACCAGTAATGTGGATTTCGATTTTGGAAGCTTGTGGCGCCTGGGTTCTGGTAACCTTTGTATTTTTGGTTATTCTACGGGAACCCTTTTATGTTTCGCTTCTTTTTGGCGCAATTGCCTCCGCCACTGCCCCCGCAGCAACAGTAATGGTAATTAGAGAATATCGCGCAAAAGGCATTTTTACCGATACTCTTTTAGGCGTGGTGGCAATTGATGATGCATGGTGTCTTATTATATTTGCTATTTCGTTGGCGATATCACGGGCTATATATGGTCATATGTTGGCTGGCTTTTTCTTGATAAAAGTATTTCTTAATTCTATTTTGAGTATATTTGGCGCCTTTATCTTGGGATATATTGTAGCAATGGCATTATCTTATCTTTCTCGATACCTGCGTACGCAAACAGAACTTCTGATCTTTATCTTAGGGTTTGTTTTTTTAAATATAGGAGTTGCTATTTGGCTGAACCTATCCGTTCTTTTGGCAAATATGTTCTTGGGGGCAGTATTGGTTAATATCAATAAATCCTCATTCAATTTTTTTGACAGTTTGAAAACAGTTGATTCACCGCTATTTCTACTCTTCTTTGTATTGGCAGGCGCAAACTTAGAAATAGGCATTTTATCTAAGCTAGGATTGATTGGTATGGCATATCTTATATTTCGAGTAGTAGGGAAAGTAGCTGGAGCGAGCTTAGGCGCACGCATTTCTAATGCCTCTAAGAGTATAAAGAGATATTTGGGATGGGGTCTTGTCCCTCAGGCAGGAGTAGCTTTGGGCTGTGCCCTCATCGCCAAGAATGATTTTCCAACAGTTGGGGGAATGATTTTTACCACCATTGTTGCTACCACAGTTATTTATGAACTAGTTGGCCCCTTGTGCACAAAATATGCATTACAGAAGGCGGGAGAGGCGCTTATCGAGCACCACCAAAATATATGAAAAATCTTTTTAGGCACTGGGATAATTTGAAGAAAGAATTAAGCGATAAGCATATTATGCTATTTTTAGATTTCGATGGTACTCTGACTCCCATTGTTGCTACACCTCAACAGGCAATTCTCTGTAACGAGACCAAGGGCGTGCTGGATAAGGTATCAAGAAATTCAAGATATAAGATAGCCATTATAAGTGGCCGGGCCTTGAAGGATATAAGAGAAAAGATAGGTTTAAAAAATATTATTTACGTCGGTAATCATGGTTCCGAAATAGAAGGGCCAAAAATTAAATTTGAAAGTCCGATTTCACCGAGATATAAAGCAATTCTTAAGCAGATAAAAATTGAGTTGACTAAGAAACTTTCTTCGATAAGAGGAGTAATTATAGAAGATAAAGGTCTTTCACTAAGCGTTCATTATCGTTTAGTAGACAGGAAGCGTATTCCGTTAGTAAAGACTATTTTGCATGAAGCTGTTAATCTTTATTTGGGCAGGAATAAAATAAAAGTTAAATCTGGTAAGATGGTACTTGAGGTAAGGCTTCCTGGAGAATGGGATAAGGGTAAAGTTGTTTTGTGGCTTTTAGCCAGAGAAAGATTTGCAGTTAGAGAAAAATCCTTTGTTCCCATTTATATAGGTGACGATAAAACCGATGAAGATGCCTTTAAGGCATTAAGAAATAAAGGATGGACTATTTTTGTAGGTAACCCCAAGCCCTCTTATGCTCAATATTACCTGAGAAATACCAGAGAAGTTACGGAGTTGTTAAAACGAATTTTAGATTTAAGAGAGACATAAGCATATGCCAGAACTGATAAAAGCCAAAGAACCATTTAGATTTTATACAAGATTACACTTATCGGAATTAACCGGTTTGAGAGCCTCTACTCTAAATCAATTGTTGGATATTATAAAAGAAGTACCTGGGTCTTGTATTTATCATCATACTCACAGATTTTTGCAACAGCATCAGTATCTTTCTCCCGAGCCACCGAATGATTTCGCCTATTGGGTGACTGAGGCATTGGGGGAAAATGAATTAGGGGAAAGATTGGCCAGTATTGATACAATACAGTTTTCCAATATCCGCAGTTTAAGAGAAAAGATAATTGAAACCATAGAAAACTATTTGAAAAATAGTCCCTTAGCTAAACTGAAGTTCTCGCGCGAAGGAGAAGAATTTCATTTCATAAAGTCAGTTAGTTTTGTTTTGCCAACGAATTACGTTGCTTATGACCTAAAAGACTTTTTGGAAATACTAAACAAAATAACCATAGACTCAATATATTTCCATATCTTTGAGGCGCGCTTAAGACTTGAGAAGAAGACAAATGACTTTTCAATCTGGATAGAGACATCCATTGGCGATAAAGAACTGGCGGATAAGATTTCAGGTCTTGATCCCTATACCCGTACTTTAGAAGATTTAAGAAAAACGGTTATGAAAATAATCGAGAGAAAAATATCTGTTTAATATGGCTAAAATAGAAGAATATATTCCAATCGTTGGGCAGTCAATTATAGATGACTTGAAATTACTTGCTGAAAAATTGAAAGGCAAGGTTATTCAGCACATCAATTCTACGTCGGTAGGCGGAGGGGTCGCAGAGATATTAAGCCGTATGGTGCCTTTATTGAAAGAACTCGGCGTCGATACAAGGTGGGATTTGATAAAGGGAGGTGAGCAATTTTTCGAGGTAACCAAGAAGTTTCATAATGCCCTTCAGGGAGGGACGGAGATAATAAGCCGGCATGACTTTGATATTTTTATGGAGACTAGCCAAAAGAATATCGATGGAGTAGATACTTACGGAGATATCGTTTTTATCCATGACCCACAGCCAATAGGGTTGATAAAAAAGAAAGCCAATAATAAATGGATTTGGCGTTGTCATATAGATGTATCCAATCCGAACCAAAGAGTGTGGAGCTTCTTGAAGGATTTTGTAGCAGATTATGATGCTGTCGTCTTCTCTGCGCCTACTTTTTCACAGAGGTTACCAATCAGGCAGTTTTTGATTTCCCCTTCCATAGACCCTTTGAGTGATAAAAATAGAGAATTGCCGCAGAAAGTCATAGATTCGGTATTAAGTAAATATAGCATTCTCAAAGATAAACCAATAATTACGCAAATTTCCCGCTTTGACCGTTTAAAAGACCCGGTTGGAGTTATTGAGGCATATCAGCAAGTAAAGAAATACATCGATTGTCAACTCGTCTTAGCTGGTGGCGCTGCTACAGATGACCCAGAAGGTATGAAAGTTCTTGAGGAAGTCAAGGAAAAGGCAAAACAGGACCGAGATATCCATATCTTGTTGTTGCCTCATAATGACATAGAGGTGAATGCATTACAAAGGGCCTCAACGGTTATTATACAGAAGTCAATAAAAGAAGGATTTGGTTTGACAGTTGCCGAAGCTCTTTGGAAGGCAAAGCCAGTTGTCGCTTCCAAGGTGGGTGGAATTACTTTACAGATAAAGCATAAATATTCAGGTTTACTTTGTCATTCAATTGAAGGCGCTAGCTTCGCTATAAAGCAACTTCTTAATAGTCCAGAATATGCCAAAAAATTAGGCGAGAATGGCCGAGAGCATATAAGAACCAACTTCTTACTCACCCGCCATCTTAGAGATTATATGCTATTGTTCCTTTCTTTATATCATCCAGAAGATATAGTTTATTTATGATCGATAAAAGAGATACTTCGATGAAGATTAATGGTTGGATATTCATGCTACTTTCCTGGGCATTTATTGTGAGCATGCTGTCAAATTGGGAGAGCCAGATTGAAGGCTCACCGAGGGACTCGAGGTGTGCATACGCCGAGGTCAGCCGAGGGAAAGAAAAACGGTCGCTGTCCCTATTTATTAAATCTTACCATAGATATTGTCGGCATGAAAATAGTTGATTTTAAGAAGAAAAGCTTTTTTGATCTGATAGATATCTTTTAAAGATGGTGGGGAGGGATTTTATCTGGATATTGTTTCTAGATTAGATAATCATCCATCAGTTTTGTTAAACAAAACTTATTGATTAGTTAAAATATTTTATCCTGCTGTCTTTTCTAAATTCATATCCCAAGAATTTGCTTGTTATAAAATAAACATTTTTCAAAGTTACTTTAATTCCTTCATTTTCAAATCTTCTCATATTAAACCAAACCTTTCCAGGAGTTTCCAAAATTCCAAATTTTCCTTTTGCAGTTGTTTTTGCTCTTTTTGCATAGTCTGAGTCTTCTCCAAAGACCAATTCTTCATCAAAACCGCCAAGTTTTTCGTGAATTTCTTTCTTTGCAAACATACAACTTTGCATAAATGGCCTTTTTGTGTACTGTGTTAGTTTCATGAATTTGTTTGCGAGTTCAATAAAAAACTTATACTGAATGTCTTTTATTTTTCTTCCTGTTGGGATAGGGGCCTGCAATGTTCCTGCTACATCCAAATTTCTGTCATAAAATTCTTGAAGGCCTTTTTTCAAAAAATAAGGAGGAAATATTGAATCTGCATCTATAAATATAAGCATCTCTCCTTTGCTGTATTTTGCTCCATTATTTCTTCCAAAAGAAGGTTCTCCTCCATCAACAATTCTGCATCCATAACCCAAAGCTATATCTCTTGTTTTGTCTATTGAATGGGCATCACTAACTATGATTTCCAAGTCGCTTAGACACTGCAATTTTATTGAATCCAGCAATTTTGGAAGATACCTTTCTTCATTTTTTGTTGGAATTATTATACTGAGCATGTTTCTTATTAAACTTATAAGAAAATCATTTTCCATAATTTTAGTAAACGTAAAGCGAATTGTCAAGGGATTCTCTCTCTATTTATTCGTATCTGAGGGCTTCGATGGGGTTGAGTTTTGCAGCCTGCCGAGCTGGCCAGAGGCCAAAACCTATGCCTACAGCAATAGAAAATGTTGTGGCAATTATAGTAGAAAAAGCGGAAACCTTCGTTGTCCAACCGGCAAAGATTGCCAGAAGCCAGGCTATACCCGAACCGAAGGCAATACCGACTATTGCCCCGATAAAGGTCATAACCACTGATTCAATAAGGAACTGAGTCATTATATCTATGCTGCGCGCCCCTATTGCCTTACGAAGACCTATTTCTCTTGTGCGCTCGGTTACTGAAACGAGCATAATATTCATAATGCCTATCCCTCCCACCAAAAGAGATATGGCAGCAATAGAACCCAAAAGCCAGGTCATCGTTTTGGTTGTGCTTTCCACAGTTTCCTGAATTTCAGCCATATTCCGAATCTGAAAGGAATCTTCACTCTCTTTAGTAAGATGGTGGCGTTCAATAATAAGTTTGCTTATCGAGTCCTGGGCTTCTTCCATCAGGCTGGGGTCTTTTACTTCCGCATCAATGGAATCAACATATTCTTTTCCTAAAACTCTATACATAGCTGTAGTAATAGGGATAACCACTAAATCATCTTGGTCACGAAAGCCAGCAGCACCTTTCTCTGGCAGAACTCCAATTACATCAAAATTTATGCGATTTATCTTGATTGATGCTCCCAGGGGATTGGTATTTCCGAAAAGTTCTTTTGCTACAGTTGTGCCTAATAATACTGCTTTTCTGCGTATCCTTAACTCTTCTTCCGTGAAAAACCTGCCGGTAACAGGAGTAGCTGCTCGCATCAGGGGATAATCTTCTCCTGTTCCCTGAACCTGCGTATTCCAGTTTTTATTACCGTATACCAGTTGCCCACGACCAGAAACCGAAGGAGAAACTCTTCTTACCTGGGGCAATTTAGATATTACCTCTGCATCCTGCAAAGTAAATCGCGTGACTGCTCCTGCTTCTAAGGCTACGCCATGCATTTCCCGCGAGCCTGGTCTCACTGTTAACAGGTTTGAACCTAAAGAAGCGAGTCTTTGAGAAATAGACTCTTTTGCTCCCTGACCTAGGGCGAGCATGGCAATTACTGCCGCAACGCCAATAAGAATACCCAGTATAGAAAGAATTGAACGCATTTTGTGAGATAAAATAGCATAAATAGCCTGACGGAAGTGGGCTATAAATTCGGCTCCTGCTCCCGAATGGTGAGATTGAGATAGGATATCGTCCAGGGAAATGCCCGCCGGGATTGGAGAATATTCTTGAGAGCCGGTACCTTTTCTTTCATCCGAGATAATCTCGCCATCGCGCATATAAATGATTCTTTTTGCACGTTGAGCAATTTCTTTTTCGTGAGTGACCATAATAATAGTCTTTCCCTTTTGATTCAAATTTTCTAAGATTGAGACAATCTCTTCTTCGCTTTTTGTGTCCAGATTGCCTGTGGGCTCGTCAGCGAAAATAATCAACGGTTCATTCACTAAAGAACGGGCAATGGCTACTTTCTGCTGTTCACCTCCGGAAAGTTCGTTTGGGCGATGAGATGCTCTCTCGGTGAGGCCAACTTCTTTAATCTTTTGGCGAGCCTTTTCCAGGTGGCGTTTTCCCGCATAGATTAAAGGAAGCCCTGCGTTTTCCAAGGCAGTCATTCTGGGGAGCAGATGAAATTGTTGAAATACAAAACCGGCTAAACGGTTTCTCACTACGGCTAATTCATTATCGGTAAGTTTGGTTATTTCCCTTTTCTCTAAATTATACGAGCCTGAATCGGGTCTATCTAAAAAACCCAATATGTGAAGAAGAGTTGATTTTCCAGAACCTGAAGGACCCATAATAGCGACAAATTCTCCAGGAGCAATCTTTAATGATACGTTGCGTAACGCCTGCACTTCAACTTTGCCAGTCTTGTAAGTCTTGGTTATATTTTTTAATTCTATCATATTCTTATCGCCACTAAGTACGGGCTCTATCGCCTCCTTCCGCCAAATGGCATAAACGGGTTTCCAGTTGAGCCAGCACTAGCACTTTTTGAGGGGAGGTACTTTTCGGCCGTAATTATTATTTTATCCTCTGCGCCCAGCCCTGAAATAACCTCGACATTCTTGTCATCAGAAATGCCGAGATTAACGCTCTGCTTAAGAGGTCTGTTTCCTTCGCCCTGGCTTAAGAAAACGAAACTCTCTTTCTTGTCTTGTTTAACTGCCTCAAGAGGTATAAGTAAAACATTTTTTCTACTTGCTTCTATAATATTTACATTAGCGCTCATACCTGAACGAAAAACCGCGGGTACTCTTTTCGGAAGGATATCTATTTCATAAATAGTAACATTACTTACAATCTTAGATTCATAGGATATATGGTCAACCGTTCCTTCCATTCTTATTTGAGGATAAGCATCTAAACTAATGATTGCTTCCTGACCGATTTTTACTTTTCCAACATCAGTCTCATCAGCCTGAGCCTTAACAATGAGGCGATCCGACAAGACAATTATAGCGTCACTAGAAGTGACAGTCTGGCCAGGCTCAACTGCTCTCACTATTACTTCTCCATCAATTGGCGCTATTAAAGGTGTGGGTTTATAAACTTCCTTCCAATAATTTAACGCTTCTTTACCTTGCGAGCGAGCCGCATCTAAAAGAGCTGCCCTTTCCGTTGAACTCATCCAGGCAAGGACTCGACCGATTTTAACTTTTTGGCCTTCTTCAACTAAAATCTCTTCAACCCGGCCGCTGATCGGTGGTTTGATTTCCAAGCGGTTTTGGGGCTGGACCGTGCCTGTTATGGATATAGAAGTTTGGATATTGCCATAAGTGGGGCCTATTTCTCTAATAGCCTCATTTGAAGACTTATTCTGTCTTGCCCTTATTATTAGAGTTGTTGCGATAACTACGACGGCCAGTAAACCAAGAAAAATTACCCATTTTCTATTCCTCATCTAACATTCCTCCTGTTGCCTGAATCCAGTTAGCCTCAGCAATTAAAGCATTTGCTTGAACATCTAAGAAAGACTTTTTAGTTCTCACCAAGTCGTCCTCAATGATTGTCCAGTTATCAAATGAAATAAGTCCGGTTGAATACTGCGCCTGGGCTATCTTTGCCCGCTCTTCAGTTGCCTCCACAAATTTTTGTTGTACCTTAATTCTATCTATCGCGTCTTGCAATCCTATCCAGGTATCTTCCAATGTTAAAAGCACACTGTCCCGGCCGCTTCTCTCATCCACCTCTGCCTGTTTAAATAGAGCATTGGCTCTGGAAATTTCGGCTATTCGACTCCCGCCTTCAAATAGAGGAAGAGATAAACCCACCCCAACTGACCATTCATTTCTGTCAGGCGGCCAGTGGGAGGCACTTCCTCCGGCACTCGCATTGGCCGATACTTGAGGGAAGAGATTCGCCTTGGCAGATTTTGAGCCAAATCTGGCTGCTTCTTTTTTGGCAATAAGTCCTTGCATAAAAGGGGTATTCTGAGATAAAAGCTCAAAATCAGGCTTTTCTTGATAAGAATATTTAATCTCAAAATCTCCTTTTGCTCCAACTGGCGTCATTTCCTTTCGTCCTAATTCCTTGGTCAGCCGTCTTTGCGCTAAATCAATATTCCTCCTGGCCTGAGCGACTTCAAATTCTGCCTGAGCTAAATTTGCTTGAGCAGTTAATAGTGAGCCCTTGTGTTCTCTTCCTACCTCGTAACGTAATCTTACCAATTCTACATTCTGTTTTCGGCGTGTGGCGATATCTTCTGTAATATTCAAAAGCTCTTGAGCCTTTAAAAGCTCAACAAATGCAGTCCTTAATCTCAGCCTTACATCGGATGAAGTTACCTGGTAATTGTATTGCGCTGATTCTATGTTTTTTGAGGCAGCTGCCACATCAGAAAAGGTTTTAAAGCCGTCAAATAACGTCTGTTTTCCTGTTATGCCGTATGAATATGAGTCTGTTCTATTTTCGGCGGCTGTTTTTGAGGTTCTTCCACTCACACTACTGCTTATCTGAGGTAGAAGGTTACTTTTAGTAATTGCTTTGTTGGCTTTGGTCTGATTTAGTTTTTCTTTTGCTGAAAGTAAATCCGGGTGATTTTTCTTTGCTTCTTTAACGCAATCCTCCCAGGTGAGGATTTCCTCGGCTCTTGCTTCAGTCAGAGGAACACACAAAAACAATAGAAACATTACGAGAAACTTTGCATATTTAGGTATCTTATTAGCCACTTTTCTTAGGAACCTTCCTTTAACAATAATTTCAGATTCAGATATATTCATTACGCTATGTTTATTTGCCGTAGAGCACTCTTAACTGTTCCACAGAAGGATGTCCCTGATAAAACTCTCCTTGGGGACCTATATAACCATTATTGGATTTCTTAAGTTTTACAGGAGTAAAACTACCATCAGAATTCGGGATGTTTACTACATATTCTTCTCCGGATACGTTTTTATTTGATTCCTCATTTTTTAGAGTTTCTTTCTGTTGTTTATATTTTTCAAACTCGCTTTCTGGCACAACTACATATCCTTCAGGTACAGGTTTATAATAAACACCATCTAGATAGTAATAAACTATCCTTGGACCGAAGGTAAATGTTACAAATCCAAAGGGCAAAACGGGTACTATTGCACCTATCGGGGGAGCAACTATGACAAACTCAATCCCTGCTCTTCTAAAGAATAACCCGTTATGATAAAAATATCTCCTACCTCTGTGATTAATAATAAAATGTCTTCCGGCATATGGCCAACCCCGATCTTTATGCATATTCCTGTTTCTACTTCCATCGTAACTAGCAACTACATTACAATTGACTACATTTAAGGCAAAACCTGCCAATAAAATAAATAAAATCATCTTAATATTTATCCTCATAGTTAAACCCCTTTTGCTATTCTTCGCAAACATTTTCTATAGTCCTGCCAATTTATTCACTATGTTCTGGTTCGCGAGGTTCCGGTTCGGGCCCAAAATGTCTTCCTTCTCCCTTTCTCATCCGGGGTTCCTTAAAGCTCTTTTCTCTAAGTTTTTCCTTAAGTTCTCTAAATTTTTCTAATTGTTCAGGGGTGAGTAATTTTTCAATTTGCCTATCAGTCTTTTTTCTAATAGCCAGGGCCCTCTCTCGCATTTTTTTCATTTCTTCCCGGATTTTTCCCCAACCCTCTTCCATAGTTTGAGAGATTTTTTCTTCCTGCTCTTTAGTCAGTCCCAGTTCCCTGGATAATCTTCCTAAATGCTCCTTGTGGAACTCCCCTCTCTTTTGCTCTATCATTTCCGTCTTTTCTTTACTCATTACTTCTTCACCGGTTTTTGCACTTAGGTAATTAAATAAGAGAAAGAATAAACTCGCTACTAACAAGCTTCTTAAGATAACTTTCATTTCTCTTGCCTCCTTTCCCCTATCCATGAGGACCATAATAGGTTTCCAATAATGCTTCTTCAAAATTCTCATCTGACTGCTCATCAAACAGTAAATCCGATATTATCTCAGTTGTTCTGTGATAAAAAAGCTTTTTGTAGCTTACCCATCCCAATATTAGTGAAAAGAAAATCAAAATTACGACAATTGATCTCTTAAACACTGGGAAATATGCCTGCCATATTGGCTGCTTTCCTTTATTCTTAATACGCTCAAACAATCTGGTTTCAAAAAATTCCCGGGGTTCTTTTTTCCCTTTTAGAATAAATATCCCTTTTATCTGTTTCAAATATTCTAATTCTCTGGCGCAATCAGGGCAGGTCTTGAGATGATTAAGTAATTTTTTTTCTTCATCTTTTGTTATTTCCTGGTCAAGATAAGCGGATGATAATACTCTAAATTTCTTGCAGGACATAATTCACTCCTCCGGATAAAGAAATGATAATTTCCCTTTCAGTTTCTGCCGGGCTCTGAATAGCCATACCTTGACTTTAGCGAGAGAAATCTTCATTATTTGAGAAATTTCTTTATAAGACAGCCCCTCCATTTCTTTCAAAGTTAGAATAATGCGGTCCCTTTCTGGCAAAGAATTCATTGCTTTCTGGATAATATCCTCTAATTCTTTCCTTTTCAACTCTTCAGTAATATCTCCTTCCTTACTTGCTAAAACATCTTTCAACTTTAATTTCTCGTCCTGGTCAAATTCTGTCTCAAGGGATATAATCTTATTTTTTCTCTTCCTGAGTTCATCAACACACCTATTAACCGTAATTCTATAAAGCCATGTAGGGAAAGAAGATTTCCTTTTAAAACTACCTGCTTTAGTATAAACTTTAAGGAAAACTTCCTGAGCAATATCATCTGCTTCTTGAGCATCACCAATAATGGAATAAATTGTATTAAAAACAGCCATTTTGTGCTTTCTCACCAGCGATTCAAATGCTTGCTGATCACCCTTTTTAAACTTAGCAAGAAGTTCAAAATCTTCTTCCATTCAGTTTGCACCTTTTACACCTCTACTATTTAGACGATAGAGGCAAATGAAATGTTACAGTAATATGAGGAATACCTAAATCCATTTTTAGAATTATATTATAGTGATTAAAATATATTTTGTCGAGTATTATTTCCTGGCTGTTAGTGTCAAGCTTTTTTGGGGACTTTTTTGCTTTGGAGTGTAAAGCGAAAGCTTTACCGGTCAAACTTTCGTTTGACACTCCAAACAATCCCCCCCAGTAAATTTTACACTATCATGTGATAATTGGAGAAGTTATCAATAAAACAGTAGGAAGCTGTGGGAAATTATCAATTCTTTTTTTCTTGCACTTATGAATTGTATTAGGTAAAATTATTCAAACAAAGGGTGGTGAATAATTTATGAGTCTTTCTAATTGGCAGTTGAGCTTTTTAACACTCAGCATCTTAGGGAGCAACATACTGGGAGTGATGGTTGCTTCCCTGGTTGCTATTCTTGTGGTGACCAAAGTTATAGGCGTGCTCTGGGAGAAGTACAGAAGGAGACGAGAGGCATTTCTTAAGTCCCTGGCTCTTGAATTCCTGCATACAGGAAATGCTGAAGCGAAACTTCGGCTGATGAATTTGGCGTGGCGAGATGCTTTGATATTGAAGGCGATTCTTCTGGAATTGTCAGAGGGGGTTTCTGGAATTCAACAATCGAGGGCTACGGAACTTTATGAATTTTCCGGCATTGCCGACAAGGAAATCCGCACTCTCAGGCGTTCCTGGTTCTGGTGGTTGAGGGCGGCATCGGTGCATAATCTTGGCCAGATGCGAGTCAAACGTGCCAAAAACGATTTGATTCGGGCACTTGGCGATAAAAGTATAGAAGTGCGACTCGAAGCTACCTGGGCGATGGGGCACATGGGATTTGTGGACACCTTGCCTCTGATTATGGAGAGCATGTCTCGTTTCTTCAAGATAGCGGCTTTACGGATGGATGCTTTCATTTTTGAGATGGGTGCCCCGGCTCTCCCTCTTTTGTTGGATTTGTGTAAGCACCCAGAACAGGAAATTCAGCTATTGGCGATACATCTCGTTGGGGAATTCAAAGATCCAGGGACGCTTGAAGTACTCTTGCCCCTATTGGATTCCCAAAATTTGGAGATTCGCTTAGCGGCCAGCAAAGCTATAGGTTCGATTGGCGATCCATTGGGCTTGTCTGGTATCATTCCCTACTTGAAAGATTCAGCCTGGCAGATGAGGGCCCAGGCTGCCAAGCAGTTTGGACGAAACGGTTTCACACCTGCCATTCCTGGTCTATTAGAATGTCTGGAGGATCGAGCCTGGTGGGTGCGGCTCAATGCGGGTGAGGCGTTGAGTGAAATGGGGGGAAGTGGAAGGATCGCCCTTAAAGAGGCGCTCAAATCAGAGGACCGCTTTGCCAGGGATATGGCTTCTCAGTGGCTCGATGAATTGGAGGCAATCTCATAATGGCATATCTCCAGATGTCCATTCTTATCTATTTCTTTGTGGTCAATGGACTCTATTTGGTGCTTTTTCTCTTTTCATTTGCTGTCGTTATCCATTACCGCTTAATCCTCCGGTTTAGGGGACCTTCTGAAATACTCAAGGCGCGTGTCACACCTCCTATCTCCATCCTGGTTCCAGCCTACAATGAGGAGAAGGTTATTGTCTCCAGCGTTCGCGCCCTGTTCGAACTTAACTATCCACAGTATGAAGTCATTGTGATTAATGATGGATCCAAAGACAATACTCTTGGTGTGCTGGAAGAAGCGTTCTCTCTTCGGCGTACAGCCCATGTCTACCACCGGGAGATCCCTACGGCTACCGTAAAGGTGGTTTACCGGTCGAGGGAATATCCTAATCTTTGGGTCCTGGACAAAGAAAATGGTGGGAAGGCAGACGCCTTGAATGCGGGGATGAATTTCTCCCAGTATCCGCTCTTTTGTGCCATCGATGCGGATTCGATCCTGGAAAAGGATGCCCTGGTCAGGGTGATTCGTCCTTATATGGACCGTTTCCAGGAAGTGGTTGCAGTGGGGGGAATCGTTCGCGTTGCCAATGGATGTCGCATTAACCGTGGGGTTGTAGAAGAGGTAGGGCTTGCCAAAAAATGGCTCCCCAACTTCCAGGTAGTCGAATATCTCAGGGCCTTCCTTTCAGGTCGGGTTGCCTGGGGTGCCTGGAATGCCCTTTTGGTGATATCCGGGGCTTTTGGGGTGTTCAAGAAGGAACCGGTAATGGGTATTGGGGGATATTCGACTGAAACGGTGGGGGAAGACATGGAGCTGGTGGTGCGCCTTCACCGGAGGTTGAGGAAGCAAAAAAGGAGCTATCGCATCCATTTCATCCCGGATCCCGTGTGCTGGACGGAGGTCCCTCATCAATGGCGCATGCTGGCAAGACAGAGAAACAGATGGCAGAGGGGACTTGGCCAGGCGTTATACCGTAACATTCCCATGTTCGCCAATCCTAAGTATGGTTCCATAGGGATGGTAGCTATGCCATATTTCTTTATGGTGGAGCTTCTAAGCCCGGCGGTGGAATTATTCGGTTATACACTCTTTGGCATCGCCCTCTATCTGGGTGCGGTGTATTGGGAAGCGGTGGCGACCTTTCTAATTCTGGCGGTATGGATGGGGATATTCCTCTCTCTACTTTCCGTCTTATTAGAAGAGTTCACGCTTCATCGCTATCCCAGAGTGCGCAATCTTTTGAAGCTTCTCTTTTGTGCGGTCCTGGAGAATTTTGGCTATCGGCAAATGACAGCTTTCTTCAGGTTAAAGGGGCTATATGACTTTGCGAGGAAAGAAAATGCTTGGGGGTTTATTGAAAGGAAAGGACTGGAAGCCGCGCATTAATCAGTTATGTTTCGTGGTGCTCTTGGTTTGCTTCCATTCTGTGGCGGCAGCTGAGAAGATGCGCGTAGATTCTGGGGTGACCTTTGAGGATTTCAGCTTCGCTGACCTGGGCCATACCGAATGGGTGCAGGCAGTGATTCCCGCTTCACAAAGATTCTCTCTCCTTGGACGGGTAACGGCAATCCGCCGCTTCCAGCAATTTGACATTCAGGGGACTCTCGGGGGTTCCCTGCGTGTCGGTGCCAAAACTGGGCTTGAGGGTGAAATAAGTGTGAGTCCCGGGGCTAAGGTTGCGCCTGAGTTCTCCACTTCCTGGTCCTTGTATCGGGCTCTTGCCTCCGTAGAAATTATGCCGCACTACGGTTTCTCCCGCTTTGAGGGAGCGGATGTCCATCTTTTCGCGATGGGCGCCACTTGGCCTGTTACAACCTCTCTTGAAGGTATAGGACGGGCGTATATCAGCGCCACACGGTTTCATAATGGGCAAACTGAATGGAATCCGGCGTTCCTGCTACAGGGGCGGTTCCTCTTGGATTCCAGATTCACCATCATCCCCTCGTACTCTTTCTATAGAGAAAGCTTTGAAGCAGGTGCCCCAGATGAGACTGGAAGGTTCTCGGCTCATGTGGGGAGGATTGAAGCCTGGCATAGAACCTCAAATGCTTTTTTGATTCGAATTGCCTGGGAATATGAAGCCAGATCAACAGATGTGTCGGTTGGCCGGTATGAATTTGGGATACAGTATCAATGGTAGTCTTTGCCTCAAGAGGAAAATGGACAGGGGAAAATTCCAGTAAGGGATGCATTCCTCTCGCTCTCGGCTCTCTTATCGCTCTAATCCCCAGTTCGCTATTGGCAATTATCATCATAATTCGCACTCATCTTGAGGACAGGACTTTGCAAAAAGAGCTTCCGGGGTATGAGGAATATGCGAAAAAGGTAAAATACAGGCTTCTTCCCGAGGTCTGGTAAATTGGAAAATTTCTACATGGCATTGATTTAAATTCTCTCGGGATTATTGAGGCATTTGCAGCAGGCGCTATCCTGGCTATGCTTGCTGATAGTATGATACCGGAGGCGTTCGAAGAAGGCGGGTCTATTGGCAAATCCTCTAATCACTAAACGCTTCTCTCAAGTTTTTGGGCTGCTTTTCCTCTTGACGGGATCGTGGCTACGGAGTAAAATATTATTCCATTAATGGGAGGTAGTGATGACTGCGACAGAGGTTCTTAAAAAGGAACATAAGATTGTCCTCTTAGTCTTGAATGGGGCTGAGCGGGAAGCGAAGTCGATTCAGGATACCAATAAAGTAAATGTGGAAAAAATTAGCCAGATGATTGATTTCTTCAGGAACTTTACAGATAAATGCCATCACGCAAAAGAGGAGAAGTATCTTATTCCCAAGATGGGGGAGCGGGGTATATCGAGTGAGAGTAAACCGATCGCTTTTGTCTTGAAGGAACATATAAAGGGAAGAGAAAAAGTTAAGGCAATAGCAGAAGCACTCCCTAAAGCGAAAAAGGGTGACTCTTCAGCTATTAAATCGGTAAAAGACAACCTATTTACTTATGTTCGACTCCTGCGTGGCCATATTGACAGGGAGGATAATATTCTTTTCCCGATGGCGGATAGGATTTTTATACCAGAAGACCAAGAGGCGCTGGGTGAGGCATTCGAGAAAGTTGAAGCTGAAGAAATGGGCGAAGGAGTTCACGAGAAGTATCACAAACTTGCTCACGAACTGGGAGAGAGTTGACTTTCTTAACTTATAGAGGAACATGTCATCCCGATTGGGAGGGGGTAGGAATGTTTGATAAATGCCCCGGGGCAGGCAATATACGGACGCCTACAATTAAAATAGAAAAATGCCCAGAATGTGGCGAAGAGTTGGAAATCTTCTCTACAGACATTAAGGTACACTGTAGCAATTGCGGGTTTATTGTGTATAATGATTTAGACTCATGCATACAATGGTGTAAATATGCGGAGAAATGCGTGGGGGAAGAACTCTATAAGAAATTAAAGAAAAGGGAGAAGAATAGATAATATGAGTGAGATATTTGGTAAGAAAGAAAACAAAAAAGGCGAAATCGCATTTGAAACTGGAAATTTATCACAAGAAGAGCTGGAAACAATTCTTAACCGCCTACCGGTAGATATTACTTTTGTGGATAAAGAGGATACAGTTCGATATTTTAGCCAATCTAAAGAGAGAATATTCCCCAGGACAAAGGCAGTTATTGGTCGTAAGGTTCAGCAGTGCCATCCTCAAAAGAGCATCCATGTTGTTAATCAAATTCTGGATGATTTCAGGAATGGCCGGAGGGATGTGGCAGACTTCTGGATCCAGTTAAAAGGACGCCTTATTTACATTCGCTATTTTGCAATCCGCAAGAATAGAGAGTATTTGGGATGTTTAGAAGTAACCCAGGACATTACCGATATAAAAAAGATTGAAGGAGAGAAGAGACTATTGTGAAGGTAGTGTTGACCGATATGTCTTCAAAATTTTTCAAGAATTACTTTATAATTTTTTCTTGATTTATGATGTTAAACAGAGTATCATATAGTATACAAAAGGGGATAATTAAGGGTTCCTGTTATGGTAAATAAGACCAAGGGACAAATAGAAGCTCAAATCGGCGAGGCGATAATAAAGTTTGAAAAAGAATATATGGGTAGAGGTCCAACCGAGACCAAAACCTATATTATGAAAGATATGGTCTTTGTCTGACTTAAAGGAGTTCTTACGCAAGCAGAGGAGCAGTTAGCTAAGAGCGCTGAAGGAGCAGAATTGATAAAAAGGACACGCGTTCAATTATTAGAAGGTGAAAGGGTTTTACTGGAGAAGATTATTTCAGATATCACCGCTTGCCAGGTAAAAAGTTTGCATACGGATATAAGCACAAAAACTGGTGAGAGAATTATTATTTTTACATTGGACCAGAACTTAGAAGATAAATTCAAGCATTAAAAAATAGTTGACTAAATTCTTTTTTTGTTATAGAGTGAAACTAACAAAAATAGAGTATCTGGAAGACTGAGGCAAGGACCCCTTAAGCATAAGGGGCTGTTGCAGAGTAAGCCAGAATCGATGTCTCTTAGTTCTCCTGAAGGAGGGCGGGAGGTGTTGCTGGCTTTTTTTGTTGGGCAGGGGGTTTGGCCATGTCTACGCCGCTCGAAAAATGGGTTGACGAGCAAGCAAAACTTACTCACCCGGATAAAATTTATTGGTGCGATGGCTCGGAAGAGGAAGCGCATAGACTTATAGAAATAGGGATGAGGGAAGAAAAGATTAACAGTAATCCTATATTTCACGAATTGAACCAGGAACTTTGGCCAAATGCATACCTGCATAGGAGTCATCCTACTGATGTAGCGCGAACAGAGCGCGTGACCTATATTTGTCATCCGGACAAAGAGACGGCTGGACCAAATAATAATTGGATGGAGCCCAATCAAGCAAAACAGATGCTTACAAAATTATCCCAAGGCTGTATGCGGGGAAGAACTATGTATGTTCTTCCTTATATGATGGGCCATCCTGACTCGCCTTACGCTAAAGCCAGTGTTCAACTTACTGATGTCTCTTATGTGGCTATAAGTATGAGGATAATGGCGCGTATGGGAAAGAGGGTGTTAGAAAAAATTGGAAAGCGTGATGATTTTGTCAAAGGGTTACATTCTGTGGGAGATCTTGATCCCAGTAAACGGTTTATTATGCATTTTCCTGAGGAGCATTTTGTCTGGAGCATTGGCTCAGGTTACGGAGGAAATGCCCTTTTGGGTAAGAAATGTTTTTCTTTAAGGATTGCCTCCTGGCTTGGGTTTAAGGAGGGTTGGCTTGCTGAACATATGGTTATTATTGGCATCGAAGACCCTGAAGGTAAGATAACTTATGTTACTGCTGCACTTCCCAGTCATTGCGGTAAGACTAATTTAGCGATGTTAGAATCAGCAGTACCGGGTTATAAAATATGGACATTAGGAGATGATATTGCTTGGATGAATGTGGGTCCTGACGGCCGGCTGTGGGCAATCAATCCGGAAATTGGTCTTTTTGGAGTAGCACCGGGAACTTCTACGAAGACTAATCCCAATATGATGAAAACCCTAAAGAAAGGAAGATTCTATCCTACATTGTTTACCAATACTGCTTTAGATGTAGACACCAATGAACCCTGGTGGGAAGGGATGGATGGTCCCGTACCCCAGAATTTACTTGATTGGCAGGGTAAGCCCTGGAATAGCTCTTCGGGTAAAAAGGCTGCACATCCTAATTCCAGGTTTACCGCATCTATCTATCATATACCTACATTGTCTCCGGAATTTGACAACCCTAAAGGTGTACCCATTTCTGCGATAATCTTTGGTGGAAGAAGGATGCATCTTATCCCTTTAGTGGTGGAAAGCTTTAATTGGCAAAATGGTGTATTCTTAGGTGCAAGGGCGGGTTCGGAAACAACAGCTGCGGCTATTCATCGAGTGGGCATATTAAGAAGAGACCCGATGGCAATGTTTCCCTTTTGTGGTTATAACATGGGTGATTATTTGAGGCATTGGCTTAACATTGGAAAAAGAGTAACCGAGCCAGCAAAGATATTTTCTGTTAATTGGTTCAGGGTAGACGATGAAGGAAGATTTATCTGGCCAGGTTTTGGAGAAAATATTCGTGTATTAAAATGGATAGTGGATAGAGTAAATAACCGGGTTCAAGCCAGGGAAACTCCCATCGGGTTTATTCCCTATTTAAAAGATTTGTATCTGGAGGGATTAGATATCCCTAAACAGAAATTAGAGAAATTGTTTGAAGTTAAACTGGAAGATTGGGAATCGGAAATGAGAGATGTGCAAAATTTTCTTGGACAATTCGGCGACCATTTACCTCAAGAAATGCGAGAAGAATATAAAGCATTAGCCGAGCATCTGAATTGTAAGGAAGTCACTTAAAGCGGGACAAGGAGGGAACTGAGGCATCTGAGCTTCCCGAGGAAAGACGGTACGAGTTTTGTGTAACTAAATGTTCTATATATAAAAGGCATAAAGGAAATATTAACAAAGATGGTACAGAAAAATACTGTGTATGATGAGAATTTAGAAAGTTCTATAGATAGTAAGGAAGGAGCCCAAGGTGGATGGTAAATCGAAACAGGAGATTGAGTCCATGGTCAGTGAGGCGATGACCAAATTCTTAAAAGAGCAGATAGGTGAAGAGGCAGAGGCGGTGATTACACAGGTGGTGGGGGACACAATACTGAAAGAATTTTCTTGAGGCGAGAAATGGGCCGAGAAGCTATCTATTTAACTCGACAAGGTTATGAGAAGTTAAGAGAGCAATTGGAATATTTAAAGACGGTTCGCCGAAGAGAGATTATCGAAGAACTCAACGAAGCCATAGCCCATGGAGATTTAAGTGAAAATGCTGAATACGATGCCGCCAAAGAAGCCCAAGCCCAAAACGAAATGCGTATTGCTGAATTAGAAAAGAAGTTAACTGGTGCACGAATTATTGATGACGAGAATATTCCTATAGATGAATTGCGAATAGGAGCAACAGTTAGACTAAAAGATTTAGGCTCAGGAGAAGAACTTCAATATACTCTGGTCGCAGAAGTGGAGGCTGATTTCAGCCAGGGCAAGATTTCTATATCGTCCCCCGTAGGTAAAGGATTATTAGGACATAAGGAAAATGACATAGTTGAGATTAAAGTACCTGCAGGAATTTTGAGATACAAGATATTAAAGATATCAAGATGATAACAGAAATCATATTAAAGCCTCCATGTTAAGCTACGCCCTCCTTCTTCGGTGGGAGTTTCCATTTCCTCTTCCCCAATTTCTTCTTCAACCTCTTCCTTTACTGGGGCCTTAGTGATAGTGTAAAATTTGCTGGGGGGATTGTTTGGAGTGTCAAACGAAAGTTTGACCGGTAAAGCTTTCGCTTTACACTCCAAAGCAAAAAAGTCCCCCAAAGTCCTTGACACTAACAACACCAAAAAAATATCTTGACAAATTTTTTTTTTAGAGTTATAACATCATATCAATATTAGGATTGCATTATAAATGGATTATCGGAATCGGAAATATTTGAGAAAGACTTAAGTAAATTAGAAGAATTAAAGAACAAATATCAGGGTGGTATTTAATACCAAGAAGAGGCTCTGTTAGCTAAATGATACTTAAATCTTAAGAGAAGAAGGGGATGATGAGAATTTTGCTTTTCTCTCAACGAGCATCAAAAACAAAGTTAACAGGAGCCTGAAAATAAGGGAGGTCTGAAAAATGAGAAAATTTTGGATGGCTATCGTGATTATGACTATGGTTTTGGGTCTAACAGGATTAACAGGATGTGCAAAAAAGGAGGCTAAGGCTCCAGTAGAGGAAGAAAAAATTGGGGAAACTGAAGCTCCAATCGAAGAAGAAGCCGGACAACCCGAGGTTACCACAGGTTTAGAGCAAACAAGGTAAGATAGCGACTATAATCGGTTTAAATAAGATAACAAACACTGAGTAACTTTAGATTGTGCAAGTAAATTTTTGTTTTTGGAGGTCTCTGAAAACGACTCGAAAGTCTGATTGCGAGGAGGGAAGCGACGAAGTCCCGATACATCGGGACACGCAGGATTTATTCCTCACCTTATCACTCCTTGAGGTGGAGAACGGAGTTTTATCGGTCTCGCAATGAAAGACTAAGAGTAAGTTTTTAAGAGACCTCTTTTTTATTTGAGTATCTAAGTCTCATACACAAATATGGATAGATCCAAGCTGTAACCCTATTAGCAGTAATCCAAATAATTCTTAGGAGGGAAAGACATTGAGTAATAGGACAATCGAAGATAAAACAGTGCAGCATTACAAGAAGGATAGAAGTAGAAAAAGTTTACTGGGTCCTGTTTTAAACCTTGAAGAACATGTCAATCCTGATTGGTGGAAAACCATATTCAATTCCATATACCTTATGACTGACTCGGATGTTGTAGAAGACCGTAATATTACCGAACAGGAAGTTGACCTGTTTTCAGAGATTTTAAAACTCTCACCAGAGGATAGTATTTTAGACCTTTGTTGCGGTCAGGGTCGCCATTCTTTAGAATTAGCCCGCCGGGGATTTAAATATATAGAAGGCATAGACCGTTCCCACTATCTGATACAGAAAGCAAAAGGAAGAGCGAAAAAAGAAGGATTAGATGTTAAATTTAAAGAAGGCGATGCCAGAAAACTCCCGTACCCTCCTGATAATTTTGATGTGGTGATGATATTAGGAAATAGTTTTGGCTATTTTGAGACGCTACAGGATGATTTGAGAGTGCTTAAGGGAGTTTTTAAAGTTTTAAAACCGTGGGGTAAGCTTTTAATAGATGTTGCAGATGGGGAATACCTAAGAGAAAACTTTCAGCCCAGGTCCTGGGAATGGACAGGTAAAAAGTATTTTGTCTGTAGGGAGCGTTCCCTTTCACTGGACAAGCAGCATTTAATTTCAAGAGAATTGGTTAGTCACGTAGAAAGGGGTATTATTACGGACCAATTTTATTCAGTGAGACTTTATACCCGTGATAGAGTGGCAGAGCTCTTGGAAACGGCTGGATTCAGTGATGTTGTTTTTCATGGAGAAATATCACCGGATTCTCAGAGGAATCAGGATTTGGGAATGATGGAAAGACGCATCATTGCCACAGCTTTAGTCAGAAAAGAATGGACGCCTCTCAAGAAGAAAAAAGAGATGGCAACCGATGTTGCTGTTATTTTAGGTGACCCAACGAAACCCGATCCTTTGAAGCCGTTACACGTTTTTGATGATGATGACTTTTACACAATTGATCAACTGCAAGATGCATTAAGAAATCTGGGAGGCTATCAGTTTATATATCTTAATAATCATGATACTTTAATTAATGACTTGACAAAACTGAAAATAGATTTTGTTTTTAATTTATGCGATGAAGGCTACAATAACGATGCCGGAAAAGAACTTCATATACCCTCTTTACTGGAGATGCTCGGTATTCCGTACACGGGTTCAGGGCCTCAGTCCCTCGTTTATTGTTATGATAAATCACTTGTGCGTGGAATTGCCAAAGAGATGGGGATTCCCGTGCCTGAGGCTTTCTTTATAAAACCAGAAGACTCCATTTTCGAACTTCCTTTTGGATTTCCTGTTATTGTAAAACCTAACTTTGGTGATTCCAGTTTTGGGATAACCCAGAGAAGTGTTGCCAGTAATATTGAAGAACTTATAAATGCTATCTCAGAGATTAGGCAAAAATTTGGTTATGATAAACCCATTATTGTTGAAGAATTTCTAACAGGAAAAGACTTAAGTGTAGGAATAATAGGCAATTCACCTGAATCTTACAAAGTATTACCCATCATTGAGGAAGATTACTCAACACTTCCACCAGAACTTCCCAGAATATGTGGATATGAGGCAAAATGGCTTCCTGATTCACCTTATTGGAACATCAAATCTATCCCTGCTCAGTTACAGGAGGATACGGAGAAATTTATTGTGGAACATTGTTTGAAGTTGTTTGAGAGGCTGGAATGCAGAGATTATTGCCGATTTGATTGGAGACTCGATTCAGAAGGTAATCCCAGACTACTTGAGGTGAATCCTAATCCAGGATGGTGCTGGGATGGGCATCTGGCAAAGATGGCTAAGATTGCAGGAATGTCGTATGCTGAAATGATAGAGGAGATTCTAAAAGCAGCTGAACAGCGTTTGGGAATTCAAACAGCGAATAATCATAAGAAAACGGAAGAATCTATTGCCAAAACTGAGCTTAAACCTGTAGGTTAACGTCGAGGTTTTGATAATTTTTGCTGGAGATGATATTGGGCTTGAGCCTGCGATTTTTTTCCTTAAATCTATTTTTCTCATCTTTATGAATTGCCTAAAGTGAGGGAATCCCAGGATAAAACTTCGTCCAATATTCGGAGCCGATTCGAAATTAGTTTAAACTGCACCCTATAGTCCCACCAACGATTCAAAAATCCAAAAGAGCTCTCTGAAAAA
>Ga0315282_10002521_pt1 | contig 33601 bp, 27 predicted proteins | sample YL17G07_20_MG_FD_203693 | JGI IMG/M metagenome (GOLD analysis project Ga0315282, IMG submission 203693) | Sediment microbial communities from Yellowstone Lake, YNP, Wyoming, USA - YL17G07_20 | ecosystem: Environmental > Aquatic > Freshwater > Lake > Sediment | place: USA: Wyoming | collected...
ATGTTTGCCTTAGTATTCGGCACATTTGTTCTTACCGAGCCGCTGGCACGCAGAAGTGAGCGGAAAGGAAATCGAGAGCAAGACAGGGTCGGCCTTGGGCTTACAGGGGATCGGGCAATAACCTGACGGTGCTTCGTGTCACAAACAGCCGGTCGCACAGCCCTTGCGCTTTTTGCTGGTATCACTGCCACATGCGAGGCCCAACGGGCAGGCCCGGTGATTTTCGGAAACCTCCAGCTCGGCCTGCGCGCAGGCAACGGATGCCGGGGCCTGAGGGAAGAGGTCCCTGCCAACGTGGAAGTGATTCCGTAAAGAGAACTGCGTCGAGGTTGCAGGCTCGGTGCAAGAACGGCCACGTTTGGGCCACTGGCGCCGGCCGGTGGCCGGCGCGCACTGCGGGCTGCCGACTGGATGACGGACGAGGAGTTGCTCGAGCGGCTCGCCAAGCTTCAACGGCAGGCCGCTGCAAAGAAAAGCTGAGGCCCTTGGCAGCCCCCTCGCATGCCCCGCACGGGGTAGGGGGGTATTGTCTGTGCAGATCCTGCGTCACCGATATCACCGCCACAATCCACATCCAAAGCGTTTGCCGGCGACGCCCTAATCGGCTATCCTGTCTCAGGTACACCCTCAAGCAATCCTCGGGCCGAACAGTATTGATGGGGTCCCTGAAATTGCTAAGACTGTGCAGTTCACGTGGGGGGAATTCAGCATTCGAGTCTGGCCGCTGCCTTGTGGAAGGTCTCCTGCCTCAATGGGGATCGTCTTGGCTTGCTTCCATTCGGCAGCGAACCCTAGAATCTCACCGACGTAGTCATGGGCACCGAACGGATCCTGCTCAAGAAGAGACAGAAACTTCAGAATCACAGCTTTCTTTGCATTAGGGGAGAAGTTCCCATTCCCGCTGAGAAAGTCCACAAGCAAATGGGCATCGATCTCCGTGAAAGAGTACAACGGTGAAAGCATATAAGTATCACAGATGCCTCTCATGACTATGGCGACCGGCCGCCAACTTGGCGGCGGCGGCTCCCCCACAGATTCACGGTACATGCGTGAGAACGCCGTTTCCCCAACTCTATCAACAACAGTGATTCCGAGGATCCACTCCTCATAGCGTTCGCGGCCGGCCATGACGTCTATACTGCGAACCCATGTGTGCAACCACCCGTATGGAAGAAAACAATCCAGAAACAGGTAGCAGGATGCGAGAAGGCCCAATAGCGTGAACAGCAAGAGGACCTTTCGTCGTGCACGCATTCCCCACCTCGACCAAAATGCAATCAGCGCAGTCCTCAACGCCCCGAAGTCTCGGCCGCTACCGAACGACACGCTACGCATTCCGGTGTAATCGGACAGGTGAAAACCGGCCAGTTTTCTGGGATGAGATGGGGGCCATTAGACCGATTCCTTCTGTGACGTGCAAGCGACCTAATCGTCTGGGTTCGGCGGCGGCACCGTATGTTCTGGTGCGAAGTCCTACGCACCAAGCGAAGGTGGAGATCTTCGTGGAAGACAATGCGTGGGTCAACTCAAGGGCCAACCGTGGTCAAGGTGAAAAGAAGGGCTTGCCCAGTATCAACATCGGCGTAAAGGGGGACGGGCCCAGAATAGCTCTCCTGGACTCGGAACACATACGTATAATGCTTGGGATGTTTGGCCCTGTGCCAGCCCTTGCACTCTGGGATTGGGATGGCGAGACGTCGAAGCTCGTCTGGCAGACGCCGGTGTCGCCTGAAGACGAGGCGGCTACTGAGGTACTGAAGGCTGAGGCAGAGGCGACCTCCGGGAAGAACGCGGAAGAAACGCGCCGCGAGATGGAGGAAAGGTTGGACCAGAGCCGTCGGCTAGACCGACGGCGTTGAGAAGCGACGCGGCAATGGTGCGAAGCGGCGAAGACTGGGGAGGGGCGGGCCTTGCGCCCCCTCGTTGGGCGGAGTTAAATATGGTGTCCCCTTAAGCATGAGGGTCAAGCAATCCTCGGGCCGAACAGTATTGATGGTGTCCTCAAAACATGGAGTTAAGTATGGTGTCCCTGAAATTGGAAGGGAGGTTAACACCATGAGGAGCGGCCACGAAACGGCAAGAGGTCCCTGGTTGCGGGTCGTCGTCATTTTCGCCGCTGGAGCAGGCCTGATGCTCTTGCTTTCACGAGCGGTCTCCGCCGATGCATGTCCCCGGTGTCGCGGGGCAAAGACCGTCCAGATCCAGTGCCGGGCGTGCGCGGGGACCGGTATCCTTCAATACGTCAGCATCAACGGCGAACCGGCTATCCACGGCTGTCAAGCTTGCGGTGGAAAGGCCGCGGACAGAGAGGCGCAGAAGCCCGGTAAGGCCGGGTCGGGACGCATCACGGTCAAGTGTGACCGCTGCGGAGGAACCGGCGTTGTGAACCCTCCGACCAAGGAAGGCGTTTGCTGGCAGTGCCGAGGTAATAAGACCATCACGTGTCCGGCTTGCGGCGGGTCGGGGTACTCCGGCTTTGTGGACGTTCACGGACAGCAGGGCGCGTACGGCTGTGAAAGATGCGGCGGCGCCAGGGGGAACCTTGATGGCACCGGAAGACGGGGAAGTGGCTACATAACTTGCCCGACATGTCGCGGGACCGGCAGGGCTCAAGTAGCGGGAACGATAGACTACCGCGCGGACCGAGACGCCGAGGCGGCGCGCAGAGCCGCAGAGCAGAATCTGCGTGCCGCGAAGGAGGAGGCGCTTCAGGGCCAGTTAGACAGCATCCGCTCCGAGAAGCAACGCCTCGACGCGGCCAAGAAGCTTGTGGAGGATTTGAAGGGGGCCGGCCCTTCGGTTGCCGAGCCCTCAAGTGGTTTAGCTCCATCGGTTGGGGTATCCGATGGCCTGACTCCCAGAGGAGCCGAAAACCGCAGTCGCGCGCCGGGGATCCAGCCCGAGGGCCCCATGAGCAACGCCGAGATCGAGAGGATCATGGCGGGGTTCAAGGACATCCGCGTGCCGACACCTCTCCTCCCGGACGTTGCAGACGTGCGCCTGCAAGTGGATTCGGCCGAAGCGGAGAATTGGGGAAAGCTCCTCTTCCTCGACGGAGGCGTTGCCGTGGCGGACGTGGCCGGAAAGATCGGGGAGCGCTCTCTCGGCGTGGCAACGTGCATCCTTGCAGCAGGGAAGACGTTCATTGCGATGGAGGACGGCGCCGACCTTTACCTCATGCGAAAGGGCGAGCAGTACGAAAGGGCGCTGAAATGGCTGCGGGGCAAAGAGACGGGGCCGGAGTTTTCGAAGATCGTGCACGCGCTGCGGGACGGTCGGCCGCTCCCCGCCGACGCCCGCGAGGACATGATCCCCGTCGCGCGGGCGATCCTTGATCCCAAGCTGGGCAATTCGGGGCAGAGCATCGCCTGGGGCGCCATGTGGTCGCCGGAGGCCCGGCGTGCCGGGATTACTCGGGCGTTGATCGAGATCGGAGCCGACCGGCTTGGCGCGGGCACGAAGGGCGTTGTCCAGGATCTGTGGGCCGAACACGACGCTGCGTTCCGTTACGCCTCAGGTGCGCTCTCACGAGCCCAGGCAGAGGTCGCTCGGCCCGCCTCGGTTGCCCACAAGGAGGCCGTGCAGAAAGTAATCGCCGAGGCCAACCGCGTCCTATCGAACACCTACACGTTCAGAGCCAGTGGCGCGTCGGACCACATCTCAGCCTACCTGGGCGGCCTGCTGTCCGACAAGATGCGTGAGAATCTGAAATCGGAGGAGGGGAAGTAACTGGCGGCAGGGGGCGTTGGCTCCTGCAAATTGCTCACTCCCGTTCTTTATTCAGAGCCCGCCGGCCTTGCTTTTCTAATCATGTGTCCGGTAATGATACCCGCCAGTGCCCCAACTATGAAGGCGATCGGAGACAGGATAACGGATATGTGAGGCGTATTCATCCCGGCATAGTTCGCGGGGTATGAATCGAACCCGGCCAATCCACCTCCGGGAATGTGGAACAGATCATCCAAGGCAGTGACTTGGTTCCAGGTCAGCAAACTGATGACGAATACCGGGATCAGGAACCACCATCGAACCCGGATGGCCTTGGCGGCGAACAGAGGTAGGAAGCCAGCCAGTAAGGCATATATAGGCCAGACCAGGACCGAGAACCAATGATAGAAATCGTCCGAACCTGACAGCTCCCCCGTGCTTCTATTGACAAATCCAGGAAACACGGTGTTGAACCGCTGTGCGAACAGCCGGAAGGGAAGATACAGCAAAGCTACGGCCGGAAATGCAGCGATAATCAACAGCGCTTTGCGATGTGGCTTCATCATCTGGCCTGTCAGGAAGATGGGCCTATTCCTGGAGTTGCCAGGGCTCCAAGCCCAGGAGCTTGGCCTTGGCGGCCCGGTACTCCTGTTCGTTCAGCACGCCCTCGTGCTTGAGCTTCTCCAGACCGCGCAGTTCGCTTGCGAGAGCGCCTTGCTGCGCCTGCTCTCTGGAACGCCGAATGCGCGCCTGAAGCTCTCGAACGAAAGCTTCGAAAGCCTTCGGATCAGGCCTCTGCCAGCGCAACGCCAGCACTCCTGCGCCGCTGTATGCGTTGCAGAAGATCACGGAGTTCCGCGAATGCCTGACGAATTGGATGGCGCTGATGGCCAGCCCAGTGAGAGGCAGGCATGAGGCCAGGGCAACGGGCAGGCGGTCCCCGCTTCGGGCAAAGGCGAACGCGCCGATCAGAAGCGCGACGGCCGTCACCGCGCAGGCCATGACGGCCAAGCCCCAGCCGAGAGGAAGGTTCCTGTGACGCACCTGTCGTGGGTCCATCTGGGCGAGGGCGAGCCGATACTCGCTGCCCCTCAGGATGCCATCGAAAGACACCAGGATTTCCTTCTCCTGGAGCACGTACCGTTCTCGCCCGAACAGACCGACCTTGTAGGAAAGCTCAACTTGCGGGTAGTCCGTCATTCGCAGCCTCCCCGGCAGGTCACTCGAGCTGCCAGGGCTCGAGGTCAAGCAGTTCTGCCTTTGCGGACCGTAAATCGTCTCTGCTGATGCGCCGTTCGCGCCGAAGCCTGTCCAGTTCCGCGAGTTTGGCGTCCAAGCCGGCGGGCTGACTCCGGCCGTGGCACTGCAGAACGCGCGCGTGCAGTTCCTTCACGAACGTCTCAAAGGAGGCATTGTCCGGCTTTCCTCGGCGCAGGACAACAACTGGCCGGCCGTCGCTTGCGCTGGGGAAGATGACGAACCGCGGCACGGACGCGGCCAGTTTCACTATTGACACCAGGAACAGAGCAACCGCTCCGCCGAAGGCAAACCACTCCAGCAGGGAACTCACCCGGCCCGGAGCGGAGAGCGCCAGGAGCAGCAGAACGACGCTGCCGCCCCCGAACAACGCTGCCCCCATCACCCAGGACATCGAGACATTCCAGTACGTCGCCCAGGAGGGGGCCAGGACATGCAGGTCCAGCCGGTATTGGCTGGCTCTCCAGAGGCCCTGGAGGAGCACGTCGAGGGATCGCTCTCGCAACGTATATTCCTCCCGGCCGAACAGGCCGACGCGATAGGACAGTTTGAGCTTCTGCGGAGCATTGTCTGAAGCCCGCACAGGTTCTTCCTCGACAGGCTGCGCTGAAGATAGGAGCCTGGCTTCGACGGTGTGGAACTCTTGCTCGCTCAGACGCCCTTCGTCTCTCAGCTTGCTCAGCCCGTGCAGTTCGGCCTGCGCCGCGTCACGTGCCAGGCGGGCCCGACTCTGCTCGATGCGCGCGTTCAGCTCGCGGACAAATGCGTCGAAGGCCTCCGGAGTGGGCCGGCGCCAACGGAGCAGAACGGCGTGGCCAAAGCCAAACGCAGGCGGGAATATGAGCACGTGGCGCGATCGGGCAACAAACGCCGCAACGAAGCCGATGCAGCCTGTCATGAGCAGGGCTGCGAGCACAAGGGCGAAAGGCCCGATGCCTGGAGCGGCGCCATCGAGGCTAAGGACAATGAAGAACGCGGCAACTGCTGCGGCGACGAGCGCTGCGCAAAGGTAGCGGGCCGGCCGGACGACGTGGCGGATGGGTTCCGGGCGGAGCATGGCAAGATCGGCGGAGTACTGGGTGGCGCTCGTGAGGGACTTGAGCGACACGTCAACGGTCGCATTTTTCAGCACGTACCGCTCTCGGCCGAAGAGCCCGACGGCGTAGGAAAGCTCGATCTCTGCCTGGGGCATGGTCGGCGCCTTTGTCCTTCATTCCGATGGCAACAGCATCCGATACAGATTGTACCAGGGCGACTGGGGCATTGCGACGCGCCACCCCGCCGGGCTGGTTCGTTTGACTTTTCGGGCCTATTCGGATAACTATGCGCGGTCGTCGGCGTCCCCCTTTGTCCGCAGCGTGCTCGGCCCCTCAGGAAAGGCCGTCGGGGGCAGAACAGAAGGCGTGCCGCCAGGAGCGACAGCACGAGGCGCGTCCGCCGTACTGGTGTACAGAGGGATGACGGGAAAGGCAGCACGTTCCTACTCACGGGAGGCAGCAATGACCGAGATCATAGACGTGAAAGCGCGAGAAATCCTCGATTCGCGGGGCAACCCGACGGTGGAAGTGGATGTTACGCTGGCATCCGGTGCCATGGGCAGGGCGGCGGTCCCGAGCGGCGCTTCAACCGGCGTCCACGAAGCCGTCGAGCTGAGAGACGGCGATAAGTCCCGGTACGGCGGGAAGGGCGTCAGGCAGGCCGTTGAGAACGTCAATGAGGTCATCCAGCCGAAGATTTCCGGCTACGATGCGCTTGACCAGAGGGCTGTGGACGAACTCCTGATAGAGTTGGACGGCACGCCGAACAAGGGCGGCCTGGGCGCCAACGCGATACTCGGCGTCTCGCTGGCGGTGGCCAAGGCAGCAGCGGAAGCGGTGGGCATGTCGCTCTACCGCTACATCGGCGGCACAAACGGTCGCTATCTGCCCGTCCCGATGATGAACATCCTCAACGGCGGTCGGCACGCGGACAACAACGTAGACTTGCAGGAGTTCATGATCATGCCGATCGGCGCCGACAACTACTCGGAAGGATTGCGGATGGGCGTTGAGGTCTTTCACGCGCTCAAAGGCGTCATTTCGGAGGCCGGCAAGAGCACGGCAGTCGGCGATGAGGGTGGTTTCGCGCCGGACCTGAGGTCCAACGTCGAGGCGCTGGAACTCATCATGAAGGCAATCGAGAAGGCGGGGTATGCCGCCGGGGAGCAGGTGTTCATTGCACTGGACCCGGCTGCAAGCGAGTTCTACGGCAGCGACGCAAAGCACAGGGGCATCACGGCCGAGGGCAAGTACATTCTGGCTGCCGAGCCCGAGGACGAACGCGTCAAGACCTCCGAGGAGATGGTGGAGTTTTACAGCAGCCTCTGCGAGCAGTTCCCGATCGTCTCCATCGAGGACGGGCTGGCGCAGGACGACTGGGACGGCTGGAAGCTCCTCACGGAGGCACTGGAAGCCAAAGTTCAGCTCGTCGGCGACGACCTGTTCGTCACTAACGTTGAGAGGCTGAGGCGGGGCATCGAGGACGGCGTCGCCAACTCAATCCTGGTGAAGGTGAACCAGATCGGCACATTGAGCGAGGCGCTCGACGCTATCGAGATGGCACACAAGGCCGCCTACACGGCGGTTGTGAGCCACCGTTCCGGCGAGACCGAGGACGCTACCATTGCGGACATTGTTGTGGCGACGAACGCCGGCCAGATCAAGACCGGCTCGGCGTGCCGCACGGACCGCGTCTGCAAGTACAACCAACTCCTGCGGATCGAGGAGGAGTTAGGGTCAGTCGCGCGTTACGGTGGGGAGTTGTTCTGAGGGCGGGCGCCGCTTCGCGGAACGACGGCAGGGCGGGGAGTGAGAGGACTCATTGCCCCGCCCGTTTCATTTGGGAAGGCGGGCAGCCTCGCCAACGGCTGATGGGAAGGCTCAAGGCACTTCCAGGCGGATGACATGCCCAATGCAATCCGGAATCAAGTAATAGCGTGTCCGGCTCCAGTGGAGCGTTCGGCTCGTGTCGCACAGTGGGCAGGTCTCTGCGCCAAGGCGACGCTGGACTTCCGGTCCGCCGGGGTCGTTGACCTGGAAGCTTCATGTTGGCAGAATGGCGGCATTGGGCCCTTTTCGAGGGATCAGTCTCGTGGCAAGAGTCGGCATGCGGTTCCGCCTGGCCATGGCGCAGATGCGGACCGAATGGGGCAAGCGCTCGCGCAACCTTGCGCATGCGGCCGAGCTTGTCGGCGAGGGCGCCGCTCGCGGGTGTTCGGTGGTGCTTCTCCCGGAATGCCTGGACATCGGCTGGACTCACCCCAACGCTCGCCGGCTGGCGCAGCCCATTCCCGGTCCAGGCAGCGAAGTACTGGCCGACGCGGCGCGGAGGCACTCCGTATGGGTCGTGGCCGGGCTGACGGAACGGGCCGGCAAATCCGTCTACAACGCGGCCGTGCTGATTTCGCCGGAAGGGGAGGTAGTCCTGAAGCACAGGAAAATCAACGAGTTGGAGATCGCCCATTCAACGTACGCGGCGGGGGATAGGCTCGGCGTCGCGCATACACCGCTCGGGACCATCGGCTTGAACATCTGCGCAGACAACTTTCCCGACACGCTTGTTTTCGCTCACGCCATGGGGCGGATGGGCGCGCGCTGTCTCCTGTCGCCGTGCGCCTGGGCGGTGCCCGCCGACCACGATAATGAGAAGGACCCCTACGGCGGCCTCTGGAAGGACGCCTACGGAAAGGTCGCACGCTTGTTCGACATCCCTGTAGTCGGCGTAAGCAACGTCGGCTGGCTCCTCGACGGGCCATGGAAGGGCAGGAAGTGCATCGGGAATTCCCTGGCTGTCGGGCGGGATGGCGAAGTCATGGCGGTGGGACCTTATGGTGAAGAAGCGGAGGCCCTGATTCCGGTTGAGATGGAGCTGACGCCGATTCCGGCCCGGGGCACTACAATATCGCCCTGGCTGCGGAGCAGGGGATATGAGGGCCCGTGAGTGCTGCAAAGCTGCCTTGCAGTCGGGCTCGGGTCTGAGTAGAATGATGCCAGCGAGCCCGCCATATGTATGCTTTGCCTGGCAGGGCTTGGCACCGGCAGGTGAGGTACAGCAGCATGGGGAATGACGACCTCCGAGAGAGACTGAATGCGCTGAACCGCGCGCCCCTCCCGCAGAAAGCCGGCTCGGCTCCGGACGTTGACGGTATCCGCCGGAGGATTCGGAGGATGCGGGAGGAAGCGCCGCGGCCGGCGGCAGCGCCGGTCCTCTATCGTCGGGACCTCCCGCGCGCCGGGCCAAAGTCAGTGGCCCGACATGACCCCGCCGACCCGCCAGTCATCCTGGAGCAAGCAGTAGACGGCGCTGAGATAAGCGCGCCGCACGGCGGGAAGGCGTACGTAATCGTGAACCGCCTGGAGGAGGGCTGCAGGGTTTGCCCCCTGCGCCACGGCACGTTTCACTATGACCTTCTGCGGGACGGGCCGGAGTTGCGCCGTCGAATAGGGGGCATCAGAGGGGGCGGAGGCGCGGCTCCCGAGGACGTGGTGCTTCTGGACCTGGAGACGACGGGCCTGGCGAGCACGCCGCTGTTCCTCATTGGCACCTTGGTGTGGGAGGAGGGGATTCCCGTAGTCCAGCAGTACTTTGCCCGGGACTACGCCGAGGAGCGGGCCGCCATCTCGCTTTACCTTGAGCAGGTTTCTCACAAGAAGCTGTTGGTGTCGTTCAACGGCAGCACGTTCGACGTGCCTTACATCCGCGCGCGGTCGGCGGCAAACGGCGTCTCGTTCCGGATGGAGCTTGCCCATTTTGACATGCTGCACGAGTGCCGTCGGGTCTGGCGGCGCGTGCTGCCGGACTGCCGGCTACAGACGCTCGAGGCGCACATCTGCGGGCGCATGCGGCACAGCGACATCCCCGGCAGCGAGATACCCGAAGCCTACCATGCCTTCGTGCGGACAGGAAACGCCGCGCAGATTGTGAGGATACTGGAGCACAACATGCACGATCTGGTCACTCTGGCGGAGCTAATGGTGCGCCTGCCAGGGAGCGAGGGACGATAGGGATGCGCCGGTGCCTGCTGCCGCGAGACGGCTGGCGGGCCGAGCGGCCCGGAGGGTACATAGGACTTGGACGTTGAGCGATTCTTGAAGGAAATGCGGTCGGCGCCCGGCTATGCGGGCCAGATCGTCTACGTCCGTGAGGCGGAGGCCCGAAGGGCGGGGTTCGCAGAGGTCGCACGCCCGCTTTCTGCTCAGGTGCGGGCTGTGCTCAAGAGCCGCGGGATCGAGCGCCTCTACTCACACCAGGCCGAGGCGTTGGACACAGTCCGCGAGGGCAAGAACGTGCTGGTGGCGACCGGCACGGCGTCAGGCAAGTCGCTCTGCTTTGTCGCGCCCATCATCGAGATGCTTTCGGCACAGCCGGAGGGGCGTGCGTTGCTTCTCTTTCCCACTAAGGCCCTCTGCCAGGACCAGTTCAGGAGCTTCAGGGCGGCATTGGCTGCAAGTGGCATGCAGGACGTGCTCGCCGGGGTGTTCGACGGGGACACTCCGGCTGCGACGCGGCGGCGGCTGCGGGACCATGGGCGCGTCATCTTCTCCAACCCCGACATGCTGCACGCCGCCATCATGCCTCAGCACGGCCGGTGGGCGCAGTTCCTGTCGCGGCTGAGAGTGCTGGTGCTTGACGAGCTGCACGTCTATAGCGGCATCTTCGGGTCAAACGCGGCCAACCTGTTCCGGCGCTTCTTCCGGCTGTGCAGCTATTACGGGGCTGAGCCGCGGATCGTCGCGTGCTCGGCCACCATCGGCAACCCGCAGGAACTCGCCGAGCGCGTAACGGGCAAGGAGATGACGCTCATTGATGACGACGGCAGCCCGCGCGGCAAGCGGACGTTCGTGCTCTGGAATCCGCCGCGCCTTCGTGCCACCGCGTGGCGCTCGCGCCGCAGCGCCAATGTCGAAGCGCACGAACTGATGGCGATGCTCATTCAGCGGGGCGTGCCGACGATCACGTTCTCGAAGGCTAAGATGACAGCCGAGATGATATATCGGTACGTGTGTGAGACGCTGCGGCAGACGGCCCCGCACCTGGTCGGGAAGGTCACGCCTTACCGCGGAGGCTACCTGGCTGAGGAGAGGCGCGAGATCGAGCGGCGGCTGTTCGACGGCGAGTTGGTCGGGGTGAGCACGACACGCGCCCTCGAACTGGGCATAGACGTGGGGGGGTTGGATGCCAGCATTCTGGTGGGCTATCCGGGCACACTCGCCTCGTTCTACCAGCAGTCCGGGCGCGCAGGTCGCCAGGACCGGGACGCACTGGTTGTGCTCGTTGGCCTGGACACGAGCATTAATCAGTACATCATGAGCCATCCCGAGTATGTCTTCGGCCGGCCGCTCGAGGAAGGAGTGGTGGATGCCAACAACCCGTTCGTGGTCACGGGTCACCTGCGCTGTGCGACCCACGAACTGCCCCTGGCGAATGACGAAGTAGATGGTTTCGGGCCGCACGCCGGAATGGCGCTGCGGGTCTTGGAGGACAATCTGAAGGTAAAGCACATCCGCAGCCGGTGGTATTACGCCGCGTCGGAGGTACCCCAGCACGAACTGTCTCTGCGAGATTACGCAGACGAGAACGTCGTCATCCAGGATGCCGACACAGGAGCCGTGCTGGGAGAACTGAACAAGTTCGACGCTCCGGCTATCGTGCATCCAGAGGCGATCTACTTGCACCGGGGTGACACTTACCGCGTGCTGGACCTGGACCTGACTCGGAACATCGCCACAGTGAAGAAGGTCGAGGTGGATTATTACACGCAGCCCATTGGCGGGACCGACGTCCATCACGTTGACCATTGCTTGCGGGAGAAGCCCTTCGGAACGGGCATGGCGTACTGGGGTGAGGTGACCGCCTATTTTGACACCTATATGTACGAGAAGATCCATTTCTACTCCCTGGATGCCGTTTCGCGCCACGGGCTCAAGCTGCCCACCTTCGTGCTGGAAACGATGGCGCTCTGGCTGGTGCCGCGTGAAGATCTGATGGATAAGGTGCGGCTGGCCGGCCTGGACGTCCACAGTGGACTCAGGGGCATCGGCTACGCGACGCGGATGCTGTTGCCGCTCTTCATGACGTGCGACACACTGGACTTCTCGCACTCCATCGGAAGCGTCAACTCGGCGTGGAACGCCATCTTTGTTTACGAGCGCTATCCTCACGGCTTGGGCTTCACGCAGAAGGCTTACGAGCGTTTGCACGAGGTGATGCCGGCCGTGCTGGATGAGATACGGAACTGCCCGTGCGTGGACGGATGCCCCTGCTGCGTAGGGAAGCCGCTGAGGCAGTACGCCGTTTGGAACGTCGAACGCGGCGAGGGGTCCATTCCCAGCAAGGCTGCGGCTGTCATGATCCTCAGGGGTATGCTTGGCGACGGGACGAACCTGGACGCTCCGGATTCCTCGGCGCTGACAGACTCAGAGGCCGGCGACGAGTTGCGGCTGGAGATGGCACTGCGGCGCCGCCTGGAGCGAATGCGCGAGCCGCAAGTCTTCCATCCGATTGAGCCGCGCGTGGAGACGCGGTATCCTGATGCGCGGAAGCCAGAAGAGTTATCGTCCGCTGACGTGGCGGAACGCGCGGCTCGCAGACGGGAGTTTGATCGGGAGCTGCGCGGGCGCATCGCCAAGCGGATTCGGACTGATCAGCTTCCTCCTCATGCGGGCCGACCCGGGCCGCCACCCGGTATGAAGACACCGGCCGGCAATAAGCCACCGACGCATTTCCCCAGCCGCCCCTGTGTTAGCGAAGACAAGGTGCAGCAAGAGCGCGCCATTGGTCGCCACGACGAAGAGCCGATCCGGCCCGGCGATTCGCTGGCGGCGAGGGCCCGCAAGATCAGGAAGGGACGCCAGGGGCATAGTTGAGCCGCCCCGTGCGGCATTGGGCTCCGGGGTCTGAAGCATGGACGCCAAGACCTTCATACAGCGAATTCAGGCTCAGCCGTTTTTTGTCCGCCAGGTGGTGCATGTGGAGGTGCTGCCTGCGCGGGACGCCGTTCACAAGGACGCCGCCGGGGGACTGCATCCGACCGTGCAACAGGCGTTGGCGCAGCAGGGCATTACGCGGCTTTACAGCCACCAGGCCGAGGCCATTGAGCAAGTCCGGGCGGGGCGGAACGTCGTGATAGTGACCGGTACGGCCAGCGGCAAGACACTGTGCTACAACATCCCGGTGGTGGAAGCGCTCATTGCGGACGGCATGGCGACGATGCTGTTCATCTATCCGACGAAGGCGCTGGCGCAGGACCAGTTGCGGGCGTTAGGGAAGTTTCAATTGCCGGACGGCGGCGTGGCCTTTCTGGCCGGGACCTACGACGGCGATTCGCCCCAGAACCTCCGACGCAAGTTGCGTGACGGCGCCAATGTCATCCTGACGAACCCCGACATGCTTCACCAGGGCATTCTGCCGCAACACGCGCGCTGGAACCGGTTCTTCACGCATCTGAAGTACGTTGTGATTGACGAGGTCCATGCCTACCGTGGCGTGTTCGGCTCCCACCTGGCGGACCTGCTGCGACGCCTTGGCAGGATATGCCGCCATTATGGCTCGTCGCCACAATTCATTTGCTGCTCCGCGACCATCGCCAATCCCAGGCCCCATGCGGAGCGGATCACGGGCCGGCCGATGGCACTGATCACGAACGACGGCTCGCCGCGGGGGCCGAAGCGCTTTGTCCTGTGGAATCCGCCGCCGCTGGAAACTGCTGCCAGGGGGCGGGCGGACCAATGGAGGATCGGAGGGGACCGGCGGAGTTCGCTCTGGGAGGCGGTGTACCTGATGACGGCCCTCATGCAAGAGGGGGTCCAGACAATTGCGTTCGTGAGGACGCGGCTTGCTGCGGAGCTGATCTTCAGGAACTGCCGCGACCTCCTCCGGCGCGAGTCCAGGCGGTTGGCTGACTCGGTGCACGCCTACCGGGGCGGATACTTGCCTGAGGAGAGGCGCGAGATCGAGAGGCGGCTGGTGAGCAGGGAGATCCTCGGCGTGGCCAGCACCAACGCCCTCGAGTTGGGCATAGACATCGGCAGCCTCGACGCGTGCATTCTCGTTGGCTATCCGGGGACGGTCGCGAGCCTCTGGCAGCAGGCCGGCAGGGCGGGCCGAGGGCGCGAAGAATCCGTTGTATTCCTCATCGGCCAGAACGCGCCCATGGACCAGTATCTGATGACCCACAGTGACTACATCTTCGACCAGAGCCCTGAGCAGGCGGTGGTTGACCCGGATAACCCGCACATTGCCGTGGGGCACGTGAAGTGTGCAGTGCACGAGCTGCCGTTGGCCGACGAGGAAGTGGACCTTTTCGGGCCTTACGCGCAGGTGATGCTTGAACTGCTGGAGGAGGATGAGTCGGTCCGCCACATAGACGGGCACTGGTATTGGGCTCGCTCGGAATACCCGGCGGCGGAAGTGAACCTCCGGAACATCGCGGGGCCCGTCTACACGATCCAGGATGAAGCCGAGGGCGAGAAGGTGATCGGCACCATGGACGAGATCAGCGCCCTCTCTCAGCTCCACAATCACGCGGTCTACCTGCACGGCGCGGAGACGTACTTTGTCAAGAGCCTTGACCTGGAGCAGAAGATCGCCCATGTCGAGCGGCTCGACCTGGATTATTTCACGCAGTCAGTTCAGATGTCACAAATCCGCATTGATCAGACAGAGGAAGAAGGGCAGTGGGCCGGCGGGCTGACCGGCTTCGGAGACGTGACGGTCACGACAAGCATACCGATGTTTAAGAAGATTCGCTTCGGCCAGCGCGACAGCCTGGGTTACGAGGAACTCGAACTCCCGCCGCAGGAATTGGAAACCGTGGCGATGTGGTTCGCCCCACCTGACAGCGTAGTGAAGCAGATGCTTGAGCGGGAGATGATCGTGGGTGAAGCGCTCATCGGGATCGCAAACGTGCTTGTCGAAGTGGCGCCTTTCTATGTCATGTGCGACACGCAGGACATTGGCGCCGTGGTCAATTCGAGTTGCCTAAAGCGCGACGCCCTGTTCTTGCACGACCGCTACCCAGGGGGCATGGGCTACGCCCGCCGGTGCATGGACGCCATAGGCGAGATCATGCAGACCATCCACACGGTAATCCGCGAGTGCGGTTGCGAGGACGGGTGTCCTTCGTGTGTCGGATCTGCCCTGCCCGCGTTTGCGATGACGGACCTTGACAGCGCCGTGAGAGGCCGAATTCCCGATAAGCGCGCCGCCCTGTTCCTGCTGGACGCCATGTTAGGCGGCGATGATCTTGCGGGGCAAGGCTCAGGGGGCCATCAGGAAGAGCAGCCAGATCAGCATGGCCATGAGGGCAAGGACTGTTAACGCCACGAAGGGCCGCGACCTGCGCCCGAGTCTGAAGCGACGGCCTGAGGAAAACTCGCGCCTGAAGAACTCCTCGTAGTCGAAGTCGTCATCCGCACTGTACCCCGTGGGTGTGCCCGCATTCTCTGCCTCCGCGGACCAGCCCGTCTGTTCGTCCGAACCGCACTCAGGACAGGCTCGGGAGCGAGCCGGGACCTGGGCTCCGCAGTGCGGGCAGACGAAGTAGTCCTCGCGTTTGTGCTTTCGGGCCGCCGCGGCCACAAGAAGCTCCTCGGATTACAGGCGAGCCAATTATTCCGCCTGACGCATCTGTACGCCGGCTGGCGTCCAGACGGCGTAGGGGAAGCCGGGCTGCATTCCTGCGGCTCCGCACTCCCCGTTTCTGGCCAGGGCGATCAGGCATATGTTTACTTCCCTGTCTGCGGGCTTCTTGCTCGCGATCCTGTCGAGGACCTTCCGACACGCCTCGGCCGGCCCTGAGCCGTTCCGCATGAACTCTACGACGAGGAAGCTTGCGCAGAACCTCATGATCTCTTCGCCGATGCCCGTTGCACCGGCTCCCCCTACTTCGCCGTCCGCATAGAGACCGGCGCCGAGGATTGGTGAGTCGCCGACACGCCCCGGGAGCTTATAGGCGAGCCCGCTTGTCGAGCAGCCTGCTGCGAGGCGCCCTGCGCAGTCGAGCGCGACCAGGCTGACTGTGTCATGCGACGGAGCGGGGCCGCTCTTCCATTCGTGCCAGCGCCGCCTGCTTTCGGGAGTCAGCAATTCCTCCTCGCGGAAGCCCCGGGACAGGGCGAAGGCAAGGGCATTCTCGCCCGCCAGCATCACGTGCGGCGTCTCTTCCATTACTTTCCGCGCCACGGAGATCGCACACTTGATATTGCGCAAGGCGCAGACGCTGCCTGCGCGATACGTGGTCCCATCCATGATGGCGGCATCCAGCTCGACGATGCCCTCTGCATTAGGCAGGCTGCCGAAGCCAACGCTGGTCACCGAGGCATCCAGTTCGACTACGTTGATTCCTTTCTCTACAGCGTCGAGGGCTGCTCTGCCTTTGCAGAGGAGTTCACCCGCAGCCTCCACCGCGGACTTGCCGAAGGTCCAGGTAGCTATGGCAGCAGGTTCCGGTTTGGAGGTGCTCATTTTTCGTGCTTTCTCCCGCGGCTCCTGCACTCCGAGCGCTTCCGTTCGCGCCCCGGCTTTCGAGGGCCCCCGGTGCTGCCGAACGATCTCATGATAGGGATGACCAATGGAGCCGTCAAGCCATGGCAACCACCCTTCAATCAGGTCTTGCGACCGCTGGCGTTGCCAGATAGACTCTATCAAGGCGATGGGGGCTACTGACTTGTTGGAGAAGAGCGCAAGGGGCACGGCCGGGCAATGCGTGCAATGAGAGCATCCTTCGACGTAGTCGTAGTGGGGGCCGGGCCTGCGGGATCGGTTGCGGCACGAGAGGCGGCTCGTCTCGGCTGCGGCTCCGTGCTGTTGCTCGACCGGGCCGAATTTCCTCGACCCAAGATCTGTGCAGGGGGCCTCTCCCCTAGAACCTGCAGGCTTCTGGCGGAACTCGGCCTCTGGGAGGAAGTCTCCCGGGAAGCGTATCCCATCCGCGCCGTAAGGCTTGTCGGCCCAAACGGAAGAGAGTCTGTCCTGGTCGGCAAGGCCGAGGGGGCGATCCTGCCCCGGCGCCGTCTCGACAAGATACTTGTGGATGCTGCGGTCAAATCCGGCGTGCGGTTTGAGGCGGGGGTGACTGCCGACGCACTGCTGGTGGAAACGGGGCGGGTGGTCGGCATAAACTGTGGCGGCGGCCGGATTTCAGCAGGGACAGTAATTGTGGCAAATGGAGGCAATACGCGGTTCAACGCCGACCCCCGGCCGAGGCTCCTCGTGCATACATGCATGGGGTGGTATGAGGGGGTGCCCTTCATGTCGAACGTGATGGAACTCATCTACGATCGTGATCTGCTTCCGCACTATGGATGGTTGTTTCCGGAGTCCGACACCCGGGTGAACGTCGGTGTTGCGGCGTCGGCCGACCGGCTCGCGGGGCGCTCAATCCGTGAGGTGTTCGCATCTTTCATCGAACGGCGTCTGGCGGCCCGCCTCGATGGCGCGACGCAGCTTGGCCCCTGGAAGGGCATGCTGCTTTCAACCACCATTGACCCGCAGCATCACGCGCCGGATGGTGCCCTTATTGTCGGGGAGGCGAACCGCCTGACGAACTGTGCCACCGGCGAGGGCATCTTGTATGCAATGCAGAGCGGCCGGATAGCGGCACAGGCCATCCTGGCAGGCAAAGAGCGCGGCCTGGACAATGCTGAGGTAGGGCAGCTATACGCCGAAGGCTTACGCCGGACCTTGCGGCGGCCGTTCAGGCGGGCGCACTATTACTGCAAGCTGGGCGTCAGGGCTCTGAACACAGTAGTGATACTCTCAAAGGTCCCGCCCGTGAATCGGTCCCTTGCCAACCTGTTCTCCGGGCTCTGACCTCGGCGCCGCTAATCTGCTGGCCGGGACGTCCAGACCCTGCGGGGACTTCCGGGTTTGGCCCGGCGGCTGCCCCTCAAGCCACACCCCCTGGCCTATCAGCGAACGTCGGACAGCCCTTCCGTCCACTTCTGCCGGGGCCACGCCCTCCTGCACGGCCATCGCTGCGGCGGTACCGGCCGCCTGCCCCACCGTGCAGGCCGACGGCATGATGCGCATGGACGAGTGCACGGCGTGATCCACGCTGATGGGCCGCCCGGCGACAAGCAGGTTGTCACAGCCTTCAGGGACCAGACAACCATATGGAATCTCGTACCACTCGCCCGGCGGCAGACGCATTTGCTCCGTACCTTCCCCGGCGGGGCTGTGGATGTCTATCTCATAGTTGACGCGGCAGATCCCGTCAGGAAACTTGGACGCGCTCAGGAAGTCCTGGCGCGTCAGGTACGCACGGCCCCGCACGCGCCGGGATTCGCGCACGCCCGTGGTGACGCCGATCGCGTGCAGGCGTGCCTTCTCGAATCCCGGCACATCTCCGCGAAGGAAACGCACGTGGTCGAGCACCTGACGCCGGCCCTCAATCTCCGCCGCCGACAGCGACAGCGTCTCAATCGGGCTCTGCGCGATGATGCGCGTAGTGTTGAAGTGGATCCGGTCCGGTTCGAGCGTGCGGAACCAGAGCACGTCCTCGCGAGGGCATTTCATGCGGCCGTCTTGCTTTGCCTTCCTATAGAGGTTGCTGATGGTCCGGCGGTCGGGCATGCGGGAGACGTCCACGCCCGCCATATCAAAGCTCAACGTCATCGGCTGGACCTGTCCGTCCTCCTCGCGGCCATACTCAACGACACAGCCGGCGCGCGCGGCCAGATCCGCGTCGCCGGTCGCATCCACAAATACCCCGGCCCGATGGGCCGTCAGCCCGCTCTTACCCAGCATCAAGACGCAGGCGATGGCCCGCTCATGCATCAGCGGCCTGTCAAGTTGGACGTGGTAAAGCAGCTCCACCCCGGCGTCCAGGCACAGCTTCTCGGCGGCCAGTTTGGCCACCTCATGGCAGAATGTGTGGCCGTCCTTGCTCATCCCGCCCATCTTCTCCATGGTGTGGCACCATTCCAGGAAGACGCCGCTGTCGAACGAGTCGCCATCCAGGCCGCTCCACATGAATGGCCCGACAAGGCCTGCGCTTGCCATGCCACCGAGGAAACCATACTGCTCGCACAGGAGCGTTTTTGCCCCCAGGCGCGCGGCTGCCACGGCCGCACCGATCCCTCCTGGTCCGCCTCCGACCACTAAGACGTCAACGCCGTGCACCACCGGGATGGACGGTTCTTCGGGACGCGTCACAGTGTCCGGCATGTGCCTGGCCTCCCGTCAGAGACTCGCAGGACCCTGGGCTCCTGCAGTGGCATGACGCACAATCCGGCCTCTTCTGCCGACCTGCTGCGGCTGGCCGTCAGGCCTTGCGCGGCGCCGGCAAGACGTCCCCGCCGTGCTCGATGATGCCGACGGTGGCGCCCTCTGCGCTCTCGCTCAGCGCGGCCTCCAGAGCTTCGGGCACCGTGTCAACATGCAGGAATCCGAGCTTACGCTTGTCTGATTCGGTCATGCCGTCAGAAACGCAGATCACTCGGCAGTGCGCCATGATGAGGGCGTGCGCGCAAAGCGCGGCGAATGCGATGCGGTCGCCGATCTTGCCCGCTTTGCCCGCGCTCACGATGTTTTCGTACGGCTCGAGCGCGTGAGGCTCGAACTCAAGGTGCGTTTGCGCGATTCCCTCCGAAAGCTCGCCGACCAGAATTGCTGTCCCGCCGCGCTTCAGGCCGCGGCACGCGTGGCCGAGCGATTTTACCGCTTGCCAATAGTCCTTTGTCGTCGGCCGCGCGTCAATGACGACCACATCTGCCGGTTCGGGGATGCTGCGCACGTAAGTGCGCCTGGCTGCTGAGATGCCTGCCCGGTGGGCCTCAATGAAGTCGCCCGCGCCTGCCCATACCGGCGCGCCGGCCGGGTCAACGACGACGTTCAGGATGAAATCGAGGCCGGCCATCGCCGCCACCTGCTCCATCTCATGCCGCACCCGGTTGTCCGCCCGGCCCGCGATGCCCATGAGATCGCCGTCCAGGGCGGCCATGGCGTGCGTGCCCGCCGTCGTCTCGGAGGCGCAGACGCCCGGTTGGAGGATCTTCGCGCCGCCTGCCCAGCCGGCATACAGGTGAGGAACGATGCTGCCTACCCCGATGAGCAGGTCCGCCTCGTCGGCGATCCGGTTCACCTTGATGGGCGTGCCGTTGGGCGTCACGCCCAGATTCACAAACATCGCAGGGTCTTGCCATTCGTGGTTGAGCACGCGCACCCTTGAGCATATGTCTTCGCCGAACCGCTCGCGCAGCTCCGCCTTGGACATGTAACGGTGGGTGCCAAGCGCAACGATGAGGGTGATGTCCTCGTCCCTTACGCCAGCTGAGTTCAGGCAGCCGATTAGCGGAGGCAGGATTCGGCGCTGCGGAGTCGGCCGCGTCAGGTCGTCCACCAGGATCACCGCGTTCCCGACGCCGCGGGCCATCTCCGCTAAGGGCGGCTTGCCGATCGGCTTCGCCAGCGCCGAAGCCACGGCGCTCTCCCAATCCCCACCGGGTGGCGCGGGCTCCGGCCGGATGTGGTACAAGAGGCGATCCGGAGGCAGCGTCTCGGCCGCCTCAACAATCTGACCGATCAGGTGCGAATCACTCATCTTCTGTGCTCCACGAGAGCTTGCGTTCGATTTCGTTCAACGGGTGCTCCAGTGCCTCCCCCTTCAGCCTGCTGAGCGTCGGTTTGCCCTGCGTCTGCTCCCTGGCCCATTCGCGTGCGAAGTCTCCGTTTCTGATTGCTTCCAGAACCTGTCGCGCGCGTTCCTCCGCGCCCTGTCCCAGGACTCGGTCGGCGCGCGTAAGTTGCCCGTACTGGCTCGTCTGGGAATGGAGGTCGAGTTGCTTGAAGAATCCCTCCTCCCTCATCGCCTTGGCGACCTCGACCATCTCGCCCGAGAGGTACATCTCCGTGGCGACAGTTTCAGGCGTGCAGCCCGCCGCAACAAGGGTCTCAAAGAAGAGCCGGCAGAGCTTTCCTATGCCCGCCCACAGAAACTGCTCGGCGAAAAGGTCTATGATCACCTCCTCCTCAAAGGAGGAGGCAAACGCGCCTGCTTTGGTCCCACCGATGGCGCGCGCGATCGCAAGCGTCGTCCTTTGGGCCTGCCCCGTCGCGTCCTGGCCCACAGCCACAAGACACGGGAAGCCCCGGCCGGAGAGGTACCTGCTTCGCACCGCCGAGCCGATCATCCGCGGCGCCACCATGAAGGTGTCCACGTTGGAAGGCGGTTCAATCAGCTTGAAGCAAATGTTGTAGCCACTCGCAAACCCCAGAGCCTCTCCTTCCCGCAGCCCGGAGGCGATGCTTTCGTGGTAGACGACGGGCTGCACTTCGTCGGGGATGAGGAGAAGGATGATGTCAGCCTTCTCCGCTGCCTCGTGCACTCCAAACGTATCCAGCCCGTCCTCCATTGCGCGCTCGCGATAGGCGTCCGGCGGGCAGCCGACGATGACCCTGAAGTTGCTGTCACGCAGGTTCAGCGCCTGCGCGCGTCCCTGGTTGCCGTATCCGATGACGCCGATCGTCTTGCCTTCCAGCACGGAAAGGTTTGCGTCGTCATCATAGTAGATTGTCGCCAGCTTGGTTTCCTTTCATCCTGGGCCGCCGGCACGCTGAGCCACAACCGGCCGGCCTCCAAGGAGAGCGCACAGCTCGTGCCCGGACGCCATCAGCTCTCGGCAGGGGCAGCGCTTCTTTTGAGTATAGGCGGCCCCCTGACTCGCTGCAAGGGCTTGTCGGGCGCACGGAGGGCTGACGCACGCTCAAGCCCCATTGCGGAAACGCCTTTGCACGAATCACCCGGAAGCCTGGCGCCGCATTGCAGAACCCCATGCATGGCGTTACAATCGGCCCTCTTATCTTGCGATGTATTCCGGCCCGCAGGCGTTGAGGAACCTCGCCTGCCGCAAGCCCAATTGCGCTGTGGCGCGCCACTTTCGCAGCTGACCCTTGGGGAGATACCGCGTGATTCGAACATTCCGCACCGAGGACTGCAATGACTACCGGATGAACTACCGCGATCCGCACCGCGTGCTTGAGCCACCGGCGAAGGAGATCGCCGCCGTGGACGAGGCCCTGAGCGCCCTCTGCGAAGCCGGCGTCCTGCCGCACCCCGAATACGACCACGCAAAGATGGCCGCCCACAGGCAGGCGGTGCGCGACTTGTTCGAGATTCCCTGGACTGCCATCACCCCCCGCATGCAGCGGCTCCTCTATGCAATCAATGCCATCAAGCAGCCGGCCAACATGATCGCGGCCGGCGTATTCTGCGGCAACACGTTCATCTCCAACGCTGGCGCGGCCGTAGGCCCCGGCGCCTGCTATACGGCGCGACAGCTCATCGGCGTTGAGATCGTTCCTGAAGAGGCCGCCAGGGCCGAGCGCAACGTCAGGCGGCTGGACCCGACCGGTGTCGCGCGCGTCGTGCCCGCCGACGCGGTCCCGTTCGTGGCTTCGTTCACAGAGCCCATACACCTGCTTTACCTGGACGCCGACGGGACGCCAAGCCGGGGGAAGGGTGTCTACCTCGATATCCTGGAGGCCGGATATGACCGCATGCCGCCCGGCAGCCTTGTGCTCGCACACAACAGCGCGAATGCCGCCGACCGCCTGAAGAACTATCTGGCGTTCGTTCGGGACCCCGCGCACTTCAAGGCCAGTGTGAACGTCATCTTCGACGTCGAGGGCCTGGAGGTCTCCGTCAAGTGAGATAGGCAGAGGGCGCAGCAGGTGGCGCACCTCTGCTCCGTGCGCGCCCCCGAACACTGCAAGCGGTTGAGTTGAACCGCCGCCTCCGTTGACGCGAGTGCCTGTGGCGTGGACAATACGAGCCGCACTGACACGGACGATGGCGGGGAGCCCTGCCGCCGTTTGAACGCAATCCTGCCAGGATTGCGCTGTCACACGTCAACGCGCGAGGAGGAACACACGTGGCTGCAAAGCAATCGGGTCGGCTCCGCACCCAGGCTCTGAAGAGAAAGGCGATTCGGGCCGCTGCGGCACGCGAATCAGAGGCCGCCGCACGGCTGGCCTCTCAAGTCTGGGAACTTGCCGAGCCGGGCTTCCGCGAGGTTGAATCGGCGCAGCTCGTCGCTGCCTACCTGACGGGCCGCGGCTTCAGGGTCACCTATCCGATCCGCGCCGTCCCAACTTCGTTCAAAGCTACGTCCGGGAAGGGAAAACCTGTCATCGGCTTCCTCGGCGAATACGATGCACTGCCCGACTGCGGCCTGAAGAAGGGGCAATACGGGCACGCGTGCGGCCATAACCTCCTCGGCGTGGGCGCGGCCGTCGGCGCCGTCGCGTCCGCGCGTCTGCTGCGCGAGGCAGGCCGCGAAGGCACCGTCGTCTTCTGGGGCTGCCCTGCCGAAGAACTGCTCGCGGGCAAGGTTTACATGGCGCGAGACGGGGCGTTCCGTGGACTGGACGCCTGTTTAACCTGGCATCCGAGCAACCGGACAATCGTCAGCGCCGCCGGCGACGCGGCTCTGGACTCGCTGACCTTCGAGTTCTACGGGCAGACCGCTCATGGCGCCTATGCCCAGGCTGGACGCAGCGCCCTCGACGGCGCCATGCTGACCGATGTCGCTGCGAACTACCTGCGCGAGCACGTGCCCGACAACGTCCGCATGCATTCCGTCATTCCTGCCGGAGGCATGGCGCCCAACGTGGTGCCGGAATACGCGAAGATCTGGTACTACGTGCGCGGCAAGGACCGCGCCGAGGTCGAGGAAATCTCCAGGCGCCTCATCCTGTGCGCGAAGGGCGCCGCCATGGCTACCGAGACTAAGCTCAAGGCCACGAAGCTCACCGGCGTCTACAGCCGTCTTCGGAATCAGCCCCTGGCCGAATTGTTGCGGGACAACCTGTTGTTGATCGGCGCTCCGCGTCCCACACCAGATGACGGTCGGCGCGTTAAGAAGCTCGGCAAGAAGCCCGACTTCGACGTCGCCGTCCACAAGGACCTCCCCGAGACTGCAAGCAAGGCTTCTTCCGACCAGGACAATGTGTCATGGCTCGCGCCCCTCGGCTGCTTCGGGATGACCTGCGTGTCGAAGGGCGTCCGCGGGCACAATCGCGAATATACCGCCCACTCGAACTTGCCTTTTGCCCATCGCGGGATGCTGCACGCAGCAGAGGTCCTTGCGGCAGTGGCGTGGGACCTCTGCACGGACGCGGCGCTCTTCCGGCGGGTGCGGGCAGAGTTCACGAAGGGCACGAAAGGCTTCCGGTACGACCCACTCATCCCGAAGGGCCAGCGCCCGCCCGTCCCCGCAGCCAAAGCGTGACGCCCAGTAGGAGCGGCAGCAACTGCGGCAGCCACGTTTGCCCGCTGCCCCTATCTGAATAGCACGCGCCTCGCCCCCTTAGCGTACCTCGATGGTAAGGATTTCCGCGAAACCCTCTCGGGGCGAGGCGCTGAGCAATCTGCATTGCACGCCATGCTGGCCCAGAGATCGTCATTCCGAGGAGCGCGCAGCATTAGCGCGCGACGAGGAATCTCCAGAAGGCGAGCGGTCTTGCCTTCAGAGATCGCCGGCCCGCAGCAACCTCTTGCCAAGTAGGTTCCGACGGACGCAGGGCCAACAGGCCACAAACGTTCTCTGGCCCGCTTCGCGCTGCTCCAAGCGGTTGCCAGGAATGGCCTCTCTATTCAGAGCCGTCCCTCACCCTTCAAGTCTCATTCCTGTTTCGGTTCGTTCCCCGGCTTCCACTTGATGTTGCAGCCCACGCTTGGCCGCTGGTTCAGTTGGACGGGACGCCCCTTCAGCACCGCCTCCAGCGCGGCGCGCAAGTCTCTGCCCGTGACCGGCATCCTGTTGCCCGGCCGGCTGTCGTCCATTTGACCGCGATAGACGAGCCGGCGCCCCTTGTCGAACAGATAGAAGTCCGGCGTGCACGCCGCGTGGTAAGCCTTGGCCACTTCCTGGCTCTCGTCGAAGAGGTACGGGAACGTAAACCCGTGCGCCTCGGCCTCTTTCCTCATGTTCTCAGGGCTGTCCTCCGGGTACGCCTCGATGTCGTTCGAATTGATGGCCACCGCCGTCACGCCCTTGTCCCGGTATTCCCGGGCCAGCTTGGCGAACCCATCCCGGATGTGCTGTACGTAAGGGCAGTGATTCGACAGGAACGCCACTAACAGTGCGTGCGCCTCCCTGAAGTCGTCGCGCGCAACCGTTCTCCCATTCGTGTCCGGCAGCCGGAAATCCGGAGCCGGAGTCCCGAGCGGCAGCATTGTGGAAGGTGTCACAACCATCGCATAGCCCCCCGCAACACGTGGCGCCAGCTAAGCGCAGCCCCCTGCATGCACAAGTCAAGTTCCCCCGACGCTATTCTACTCAAACCGCCGTTACACGGGAAGCGGTTGGAGTCCGATCCTGCGCGGCCCCGCGACGCTCCCCGGGGCAGATCAAAGGATGCCTTCCGCCGAGCCGCCCTCTTGCCGGCGATCTGCGCCCAGTTCGCTCTCGCTTCGCGAGCGGGGCGGGCTGATTCTCTAATGCCTGCCGCCCCCTCTGGCAGCTGTCAGAAAGCTTATCAGGACGACTATGACAAGCCCGAGTCCTACGAGCGGCCCGATCGCCCGCCCGCCCACAATCTGCCAATGCGCCGACGCCGCCCCGCACGCCAGCACGATGACCACTCCGACGCAGACCTCCCAGGAATCTCCGACGAGGAAGTCATACCAGAACCGAAGGAACCCCGCCAGGTATCTCATCGCTGGCCCCCGTCAGCAACCTCGGCTGCGACCCTGGCCGCATGCAGGCGGCGCAGCATGTTGACGCAGAGGTACGATACCAGGATCCACGACGCCAGCACCCCGAGCAGAGCCCAATCGCCGCCCGGCCATTCCAGGCTTTCGGCGCCTCCCGAGAAGTAGCCGAGCCCCTCGCAGGCCCAGAACGTCCCGAAGGTGCAGAGCAGCAATCCCACCGCCATCTTCAGCCAGTTCTCCGGAACGGCGGACAGCGGCCTGTGGGCGATGACCGCTACGATCAGCACCACCATTAATGCCGCCGCGGCTCCCGCCGCCGCAATTGACATGCTCTGCGGATTCTTCAGGCTCGCGCTCAACCCGAACGTTATCACGATGAATACTACCTCGAGCCCTTCCAGGAAAACCCCCTTGAAGGATACGACGAACGCGAACCAGTCGAGGCCCCCGCGCATCAAATGTCCCGCCTTCCGCGCCTCCTCCTGCTCCTGGCGGAAAACGCTCTCCTCGTCATGCTTCGCCTTCCACCCGCTCGCCCGCAGGATGGCCTTCCGCAGCCATTGCAGCCCGAAGATCACCAGAAGCGTGCCGATGATCAGTTGCAGGAGGGATTGTGAGATGGCGTTGCGGAGGCTCACGCCGGCGACGGCCACCATCACGGCAAGGGCCAGAAGGGCGAGCACTGAGCCGACGACCGTGGACTTCCAGCCGCGCGTCATCCCCATCGCGAGCACGATGGTGGAAGCCTCCACGCATTCCACCGCGGAGGCAACGAATACCGCACTCACCAGCCCCACAGTGCCCGGATCCAGCATCGGGTCGATCTCTCCAAGATGCACTTACAGAGGAAAACTCATTCTACGCGTCGAACATCAGGACCGTCAACTCGTTGCCTCCGGCCTGCACTCGCGCACCCAGGTGACCGAGGAGGCTGTGCTGCCGTGCGACAGCACCGACGGGTCTGTTTTGACCGCGCCCGTCCCGCTCTCGCCGTATCTGTAGTGAGCCCTATTTGTCCTATCAGCGTCAATCAGCGTCAATCAGTGTCTAATGCCGTCCTTTTGCCTCAGGTAGCCACCCGCGCCTCAAGCCCCACTTCCTCCGCCACCGCCCGAAGCTCCCCCAGCCGCGCCCCCTCTTGGGCCTCACCCCTCACCTCATACGGCATGCACAGCCACTCATACTTCGCCCCCGAGGACGGATTGTAGGGCAAAAGTGTCACACGCTTAAGCCCCGCATCCCGCACGAACCGACAGATGCCCCGCACGTTCTCCTCCGTGTCCGTAATCCCCGGGATCAACGGCACCCGCACCTCCACGTTCCGCCCGGCCAGGCGCCGCGCGTTGCGCAGTATCTGCCTGTTGGAAGCCCCCGTCCACCGGCGGTGCTCGCGGTCACTGATCAGCTTCAAGTCGTAGAGCACAAGGTGCGCATGTCTCAGGACCTTCTCAAGACGCGGCCATCGGCAGGCCCCGCATGTCTCGACGGCCGTATGGATGCCCAGCGCCTTACATCCCGCCAGCACAGCCGCCGCAAAATCCGCCTGCATCGTCACCTCGCCCCCCGTCAGCGTAATGCCGCCGCCGGAGTGATCGAAGAAGGGCTTCAGGTGAGACGCCTTGTCAATGATTACCTGCGCCGACGTGACGTAGCCTTTGACCTGCAGGGCGCCGGCGGCGCAGCCCTCGACGCACTTCCTGCACAGGCGGCACCCGCGCAGGTTGACGGTATGTCCGGAGCCGCTCACTGCGTGCACGCCGTTCGGGCAGACGCGCGCGCACTCGCCGCACAGCGCGCACCTGCTCGCCAGGTATATAAGCTCAGGCTCCGGCCGCAATGATTCGGGACTGTGGCACCAGCGACAAGAGAGCGGACAACCCTTTAGGTATACAGCCATCCGTATGCCCGGCCCGTCATGCACCGCGAAAGTGTCCAGGTCGAAGATGAGCCCCTCAACGGCGGTCGCAGGTCTTGGGCGGCTCACGAGCGGGCCTCCTGGCGGCGGATGTGGTGCTCCTGCTGCTCGCGGCTCAGCATCGTGAAGTATGCGCACCAGCCGCCCATCCGGACGCGAAGCGACTTGTACTTCTCCGGCTCCCGCTGGGCTGCGCGCAGCTCCTCCGTGTCGGCCACCGTCAGGGTCATCATCGAGCCGCCCGTGTCCACGAAGCTGCGGACGAGGGCCGCCATTCGCGCGGTGCCTTCCTCGCCTTCCACCAGCCGACGGGCAAGGCGCAGGTCGAGCGGCGCGCCGCACGGCAGATTGCAGCGGTGCATCTTAGCATACGAAAGTATGGCTCCGGGTATGCCTTCCAGGTCGCGCCCTAAGGCGGGCGAGAAGTTCGACGAGACCGGCTCGCCCGCAAGCCGCCCGTCCGCTGAGGAGCCCAGGCCTTCGCCGATCCCGATGTACCACGAGAACGTGCCCACGCCGCACGGAAACTTGACCCGCTCGCGGTGGGCCTCGGCGTGGCGCGCGACGGCGCCGGTGAAGGCTTCGATGACCTCGCGGCCCACGGCGTCGGCATATTCGTCGTCGTTCCCGTACTTGGGCGCCGCTAACAACCGCGCCCGGAGCGGCTCATGCCCCTTGAAGTCCGCGTCGAGCGCATCGCACAGCTCGGCCATGGTGGCCTGCTGATCCTCGAACACCACCTTCTTGATAGCCGCGAGCGAATCTATCGCGTGCGCGGCGCTCTCGGCGAGCATCCCGAACGTGCGGAACTTCGCCCCGCCGGCGGTCATGTCCCGTCGGGACGCAATGGTCCCCTCGATCAGGGCGCTCAGCAGCGGCACCGGCGCAATCGTGCTGCGCTCGTCTATCCGAGCGACGACCTCAGCCGTCACCCGAGCGATCATCGCGTCGAGTTGCGCCACGAACGCGCGCCAGACGTCCTCATAGCTCGAAAAAGCGCGCGGCTCGCCCGTGTCCGGGCCCTGCTGCTGGCCGTCCAGGCGCGAGCGCCCGCAATTGAGCGCCCATTCCAGGCATAAGGCCAGGCTCAGGCGCTGGAAGCGGAAATCGGTGCGGCCCGGGATGATGATCTCCCAGCAGCCGTCGTTCGAGTAGTCGCGCGCGTCGGCCCGCGGGATACCGAGCCGCTCGAGCGCCGGGATGATGGCTTCGTCGTTGAAGATCGCCGGCATGCCGCCGCCCTCCTTGAGCACCTCGCATGCATAGCTCACGAGGGCCTCCGGCGAGTTCCGGTGTACCCGCACCGTGAACAGCGGGTTGGTCATGCGGTTGCGGCGATAGCTCTCGAGCAGGAGGAAGGTGAGCGGGTTCGTCCCATCCGCGGGGCTCCCCTCGCCGGGCGTCAGGCCGCCCACAATAATGTTTTGCAGCCAGTGATTGGTGGCGTCGAGGCTGTCCCGCCGGCGGCCGAGTTGGGATGACGTGTAGTGGCGCGTTGTCTTGCTCAGGTCTATGGGCTCGGGCTCGCGCGCCTCCGGGCACTGGTCGTCCGTGGTCTTGGCCCGCTCATTGAACTTGAGGCAGAAGCAGTCCACCAACTCCGCGGCCTGGTCCAGGTCCACCGTGCCGCTATCGAGGTCGGCTTCCAGGTACGGCCAGACGTACTGGTCGAGGCGGCCCATGGCATTGCCGTTCATCGTCGAGTGGAAGACCATGTGAACGAGCCACACCGCCTGGAGGGCCTGCCAGAAGCTGCGGGCCGGGCCGGCCGGCGCCTGGCGGAGGTTTGCGGCCATCTGCCGCAGCTCTCCCTGGCGCGCCTCGCCGGTTTCGTGGGCCGCTTCTGACTCGCAGCGCTCGGCCAGCCTCTCGGCAAAGTCCATGACCGCCTGGCAGGCAATTGTTACCGAGCCCAGGAATGCGCGCTCGCCGTCCGAGGAGGCGTGCGGCCGCTCGGCGTCCACCTGCTCAAGGATGCCCGAGAATCCCTCACCGAGCAGGCGCGCGTAGTCCGGCACGATGTGCCCGAAGACCGAGCGAATGCTCAGCCCCCGCTTCGCCGCCTCGGCGCGCTCGCCATCGGTCACGTAGTCCGGGAAGCCCCACTCGGCGTGCACGCGAGGCTCTTCGAGCGTCATGGAGCCCCCAAATAGCTGGCCTCTCCAAAGTTCGGTGGGCATCTGGGCGAGCTTGAGTGCGATCGCGCGCGCCTTGCGCACGGGCAGCGGCTCGGTCATGAACTGCTCGGCGATGCGCGCCGTGCATTCCCATGGCACCGGCGGCTTCTCCATCGCATCGCGCACGCGCCTTCGCAGATCCGCGACACGGGCAGTGTCCGCGCGCGCCCGGGTGCGGCCAGGTAGCGCCATCTGTGTTCCTCCGCAGGCTGCGGCTTTAAGAACCTGATCTCAGAAAGTATACATGGGGGCGAGGCGCGGTTGAAGTGCGCCGCAGATGCCTGAGGCCGCTGGGCGCTGACACCCGCCTATGTATCGGCCGCGCCGACTCCTTGCCGGAGCAGCCGGCGCCCCACGCCGACCGGCGCCCTCTGATTCGCTCCATGATCCATGAAAGCCTATATTTGAACAATTGCCATTGCAGCTGCTGAGCGATGTGGTATACTGCCCCACGGAAGTGGGGAACATCCGCACTAACAGAGGTTAGCTACTGCAGATCAGCGGCTGGATGGGCAGTGGCTGGAAGCCGTGGCAGACGCGCCTTTGGGCGAAGTGCTTGCCGGCTTCGCCGCTGAGGTTGAATGGTCACAGGAGATCAACGCCGGGCCGGCGCCCCGCATGGTGCGAAGCGAAGCATGGTGGCCGCGCATTAATAGCCCTGGAATCACATACGCCGCAGCGAGGCTGGAGAAGTAGGATGCTCAGGAACCGGATGGTTTGGCTCTTGCTGTCGCCGATCGTGCTCGCGCTGGCGTGGTACGTTTACGCCTGCTTCCTTGTTCCAGAACCGGCCAGAGGGCTGCGTGTAACTATAGGGAGCGTGGACATCATGGGTGGGCGCGTGCGCTACGAGCGGTATGTTCTCGGTGTGAAGGTCGGTGACGAGGTCAGCGAAACGGAACTTTCGAAGGCATACCGCGAACTTGTGGGCGAGCCGCCTCCGCCCGTGTGGAAGTGCACCAACTTTACAGACATGATCTGGACCTTTGCTGAAGAGACGGGGGACACCGATTACGGCCTACCGGCGGCGCTGGCCTGCCTTGTCGTGGAAATGTTTCCGGCGAGCGAAGGCGCGCTCTTCACCGTTGAGGCGCAGAAGGCCTTCGTGGTGAACTTCTTCGGCCTTCTTCGGCTGGACCCGTACCAGGCAGAAGAGTACGCGGACAAAGTCCTGATGCTGGCTATCCAGCGCAACAAGCCAGACAAGCCAACGGTTGATGCGAAAGACCTCCCGGCGATTGGCTCCCAGGGGGCCGAGGCGCTGCACCCTTCATCAGGTACTCTTGACACTTGACGGCGATGGCCATGCCCTTGGGTTGAGGAGAGACGCATGCACGGGAAACGGAAGCTCCTGGTCTTATGCCTGGTGGCAGGGGCGGTAGTCCTGTGTTTCCTGTGGCTTGTCCTTTTTGCCCGCGGGCGCCACGCCTTACGGTCGTGGATGTCAAGCATGGACATCATGGCGGGGAGGGTGCACTACGAGGAATTCATCCTCGGCGCGAAGGTCCGCGACAGAGCCGGAGAGACGGACCTTTCGAGCATGTATTGTAAGTATACCGGCGAGCCACCCCCGCCGGTTTGGGGGGCGATGTACTGGGTTGACAGCGTCGTCATCCGACGCCTCCGTATCATCCCACGCATTCAGTGCGACGGCCCATACGTTGGCCCCGCCACAGGTGGCCGGTGGATGGCAGGGCAACTCGGTGTGGAAGGGCTCTTTGCTGAGGATGCGAAGCGAGCGGCCCTGGTGAAGTTCTTCACCTTCCTCCGGCAGGACCGGCCTGGGCGCGCGGACGGGTATGCGACGGTGGCTTAACGGCGACCTTCGCGAGGGCGTGCTGAGTCGGTCGTACAATCGGAGGACTGATCCAGGGCGGCACAGGCGATGTAATTGCAGAGAGCCGGTGATCGGATTGAGGCAGCTTGCGACTGGAGCCCTTCGCTGAGACAGGCGGGGGAGCAAGTGTCGTCGGAACATGGCAAGACGGAGAGCATGTCACCAATCCGGGACAAAGACGGCTTGAGGACTTACGAGTACGAGGCCATAAACGACCGTCTTATGATGGAGCGGGGACGCCTCATTGCCAATTCCATGGAAGACGCCAGAAGCAGACTTCGGAAGCAGCGCAAATTCGCCATCCAGTTGTGGGCGGAAGATGACGAGAGCCCACATTTCAATTATAAGACGTGCAGCGGGTGGGGACAGTACTCACCCCCCAGGCTGCGGCTCAGGTACGATTTGGGAGGCGAATGCGCCTACGGGTTCAGGCGGGGCGTTAGCTTGCTGGCGGCGCTCTGTGCCTGGGGTCTGGGCGCTTTGGCGATAATCGCGGGAACATGGGTCTTCTATATTTCTGGTGCTGTTGCGATCTCGATCGGCTGCTTTTGGGCACTTTGGCACATCACCATACGAGCCGGCGGGCAGCCAAAGACGTTCGTCGTTGAACGGCGCCTCGGCCCACTGTTGGTTGGCAGGACAGAGTTGTCTGCCGAGACAATACGTTCAGTTGCAGTGAGTACTGAACGCTGGGACGACAATTGGGATTCCCGGGAACGTTGGCATGGTGGGAAGCCGTGGCATTTCGAGTACGTCGTATCCCTTTGGCTATCGGATGGCTGTGATTTTCAGGTGAGCCACAGCTCAAGTTGGGAGTTTGAGAGCGAGTTGGCCGAGAGGCTCGCGGCCTGTCTGGGAGTTCAGGCCGCCAAATGCAGCAGCCTGCAGACGGAGTTAGCTCAAGACGTGGCACGGTGGAAGCGACGAATCGTCATTGCCATCACAGTCGCGATCGTTGTTGGGCTTGTGCTGTTTGCCGCCTGGCTTCGCGGGATGAGGACCTGAACGCAGATAGAATAAGGTAATGGAGGTCAGTCGGGAAGGTCTTCAGAGTGCCGTCTTTAGTGCTGGCCCAAGTTGCTTGTTGGTTGCGATGGTGACGCGGCGACGGGAGAGTTCCTGGCGACGCTGTAGGTGTTCTCGCCGGCCGGCGAGCTGGTCTTCCGGGAAAGGCTGGACTCGAATACCGGACTGGCTTGCCTGGAGCCCCCGGATGGAGGCCCTGTGCTGTTGCTTGTGGGAGACGGAATAGCTACGGGACGCGGAGGACGGGGTGGGGCGAAAGAAGAAAACGAAGAAGGAGGTCGGCTATGAAGCTCGATTTGCATTGGCGGAAAAAGTGCCCAAAGTGTGGCGTCAACTTTCCCTCGCCCTTTCCGAGGGCTGACATCGTGCCAACGGTCCATTTGCTGCAGCGCTTCCTCATCTGTCGGAACTGCGGACAGATATCGCACCTTGGTTGGAGTCCCTGGCCCCGCCTTGCAGTTGTGGGCCTGATGATGGCTGGTTTGTATTTGATCGGCTTTAAGTTGATGGACATTGCTCTTGGGGCCACAGGTGTTCAAGCCGCCGTGTGGGGCGTCCTGGGTGTCATAAGCTTGGCCGCTATCGGCGCGGTGGCCAACGCATCGGTGGTGCTGACCCCTGTAGAAAGAGTGAGTGAGGCCAACGCCATTTCCCTGTTGATTGAATGTATACCTTTCGCGGTGTACATGGGCCTTACGATCCTCGGTTACAGCATTTTCATCAGGGGGGAGACGCTTCTGGACGGCCTTTGGAACGCCGTGCGCGCAGCGGCCTTGACGGGCTTCGTGGTTCTTGTGATCGTGAAGATACGGGCTGTGAGAATGAGAGACAGAAGGACTACAGTTGTTGACGCGCTGATCTGGTGGCTCTTAGTGATGACGGGTATGTGCGCGGCAGGAACTGCTACTGCTTCGGAGGCTGCTTACCCAGTTTGGCTCTTTGTGTTCTTGATTCCAGCAGTCTTGCATATGCACTTTCGGCTTGGT
>Ga0315282_10002522_pt1 | contig 33572 bp, 26 predicted proteins | sample YL17G07_20_MG_FD_203693 | JGI IMG/M metagenome (GOLD analysis project Ga0315282, IMG submission 203693) | Sediment microbial communities from Yellowstone Lake, YNP, Wyoming, USA - YL17G07_20 | ecosystem: Environmental > Aquatic > Freshwater > Lake > Sediment | place: USA: Wyoming | collected...
GTACAGGCTAACGTGGCAAGTGTCTAATGCCTGCTCCGAGAGGTGCCTCCCTCTCATGGCGACACGCCAATGGCCCTGTGCGGCTCCCCTGGTGGGCCCTTACGGGCTCGCCCTTTTTCGTCCAGGCCTTGTGGCCGGCCTTGGATGCCGCCGCCTGCACAGGGCGAGAGCGTCTTGGCCGCAAGCGAAAAGGGCATGATCGTCAAAACACTCCGCGAGTGCGATTGGAACCAGACCAAGGCCGTACGAGCACTGGGCATCACCCGCGACAACATCCGCTACCGCATCCGAAAATACGACATCCAGCCGCCGCAGTAAGGAGCACAAACTTACTGGTGGGGCAGGCCCCAAGGGCCGGCTAAAGACTGCCGCCCCTTATCCTATCAGGCGCCAACAGCTACAGCGGCCAGACGACAGTCTCGTCGGGCAGGCTTCAGTTCAATTCCCTGGCCGCCATCGCCGGCAGCGGGCGGGAACGTCAGCGTCGCCGGCGGCGCGGCCGTGGCGGCCGGCTACGCCATCGACAACGCCTTCCTGAACCGCCTGGCCGAGAACAGCAACGCCTTCACAGTCGCCCTTGGCCTCGCCAGCGCCAACCCGCTGGACTTCAGTAGTTCGGGCGCGGGCGCCACGCTGCCCAACGCCAGCCTGGGCGCTGTCGGCGCCTTTACCTACGGCGGCACGCTGACGCCTAACGGGACCACGTACCGCCTGGGCGGCGGAGACGGGGCGCTGACCGTCAGTTCCTCGACGCTGACCGGCGACAGGACCCTGGTTGTCACCGGCCCAGGAACGGTCATCCTTTCCGGCACCGCCAACACCTTCAGCGGCGACGTGACGGTCAACTCCGGCACGCTCCAGGTCAATTCGGCGGGCGCCTTGAACAATATTCCCCGGGCCGTCGCCGTCAACAACGGCGCCACTGCCAACTTCAGTGCAGCCGACGCCGCCAACGGCAGCACGGTCTCGATCACCGGCGGCACGGCCAACGTGACCGTGGCCAACGCCGTAAACGGCGCACGCATCGGCATCGGCCCTGGCGGCCTGCTGTACGCGTATAATGTTCAGGGTGGTTATACCGGCTCTGCGATATATCTCGATGGCGGGAAAGTGATATTGGTCGGAGTGGCAGCGTTGGCCCCTATAGCGCTGGCGGAAGCTTTGTGGTCCGTGCAGACAGCCAATTGGATTCTTATAACGCAATTAGAGCTGGTGACGGCGGGCAGGATCATATAGTTGTGTATGGATGTCTCGACTTTGCTGCCGCCGACCCAGGGACATATCCGAACGGCTATCAACTCAATCTGAGCGACGTCGGAATTTCGTGGAACTACCAGCCAAGCGGGACCCGAAGCCAGTTCAATGGTTCCATTATCAGCAACAGCGGTGTGGCCCATTTTCAAAACACTTACAATACCGTTGACGCTGGAGGCGTACCAACCTTTGAACTTACCAACACCGCCATCCGGGCAGGCAAGACGCTTACTGTAACGCAAAGCTCGAAATCCCAGGCCAGTCTCATCGGCTCGCTGGGTGTCGCCCTGCGAGGCGGGGCGGAAGTGCTCGGCTCCGCCTCGTTCACGATGTATAATGCAAGTAGCGTCGGCCTCTTTAGCGACACGTCGGCGTTCGACACGACCAGCGGCCTGTGGGTCAAGTCGCCCCCGACCGCCCAATCGATCGCGCCCATGCTGAACAACTCCAAGGGCTCGATCGCCGTCGGCGGGACCGGCGGCGTCTCATTCGCCGCCGAGGACGCCGCCTATGTCAGCCTGACAGGCTTGACCGTTGGCGCAACCTAACAATCTGTACTTGAAGCTTGCCAACTCCGCCGACCTGACGGCCGTCCTGGCCCAGTTGGCCAAGAACCCGGACTTCTCAAGCCTGGGCTCTTTTGAAACGGACCGGGTGAAGCTCCAGTTCAGGGCCCCGGCCGATACCGCCTACTTCGCGTGGGACAATGTCGACAGCCTGGCCAACGATTGGAACCTGGGCGGCGACCTCATCTACGTGGGGTGGTCGGCCCAGAGCCTGCCCGGCGACACCAGCGGCGACGGCGTGGTTGACGCGGCCGACTATATGGCGGTGAAGAAGAACTTCGGCCAGGCCCTCGCCGGCGCAGCCAACGGCGACTTCGACAAGAGCGGCACAGCGTTCACTTGCCCTTGGGCGTCCAGTCCGGGTCAGTGCGGAAGCCGACGGCCGGGAGGCCTTCCTTGTTGTAGAAGTTGCAGTGGGCGCGGTTGGTGGTGAACGCGAAGCGCACGGCCGCGGGCTTGGAAACGTCCTTGCTGGAGACCACCACGGCAGGCCCGACGATCCTGGCGTCGGCCCAGTGCCACTGGCCGTCGTCACCCTTGATGGAGAATCCCTTGAGTTCGCCGCCGGCGACTTCCTGCACAGGCGTCAGGCCGTCCTTCTTGCCGACCATCAGGCCCGAACCGACGTTGTCGAAGCTGATGACCATGGTCGAACCTTCGACCTTGGCGCTCTTGAAGATAGGTCCGCTGTAGACGAGGTCCTTCTTGCCGTAGTCCTTGGCCAGGGCCCAGAGGGCAAGCCGCTCGCCGACGTCCTGCTTGTCCTTGGGGTGGATGTTGCCCGCGTCGCCGAGGTCGCTGAGCACGGCCATGCCGGTGTTGGGGATGCTGAGGCTGAAGGCCTGCGCCTCCAGGACCTTGGCCCAGTCGTCGCCGCCCTCGGGCTTGTCGTTGGGCTTCTTGAATGTCGCGAGCTGGACGAAGTAGAACGGGAAGTCGCCCTCGCCCCACAGTTGCCTCCAGCCGCCGATCAGGGCCTGCATCTTGTGGAAGTAGCTCTCGCCCTCGCTGCCGTTGCTCTCGCCCTGGTACCACAGCGCGCCGCGGAAGGCGTAGGGGATCAGCCCGTGGATCATGCCGTTGTACAGGCCCGTCGGATTGCCCTGGCCCTTAGTCGGTTGCTTCGATGAGGGCGCGGCGGGCGCTAACTTATCGGATATGTCCTTAAGCTCCGCCACGGCCGCGAACCCGCACGGCGGCGTCCAAGGTTCGATGCGCGTGCCGCCCCACGACGAGTGAATAAGCCCGACGGGCACGGAGAGGTCCTTGTGGATCCGCCGGCCGAAAAAGTACAACGCGGCTGAGAAATCCCGCACGGTCTGGGGGCTGCATACGACCCACGTGCCGATTACGTCGTCCATCGGCACGCCGGAGGGGCGTTTCTTGACGGTGAACATGCGGATGGCGGGACAGTTGGCGTCGGCTGTGACCTTTTCCAGGTCCAGGCAGCTTGAGACGTGCAATTCCATGTTGGACTGGCCCGAGCCCAGCCAGACCTCGCCGACCAGGACGTTGGCGATGGTGGCGGCCTGGCCGTCGGCGCCGGTTACGGTCATTTGTGCCGGCGTGGATGAGCACTTCATCGGGTCCAGCTTAAGCGTCCACTTGCCGTCGGCGCCGGCGGCGGCGGATTTTTCCTGCCCGGCGAATTTGACGGTGACCTTTTCGCCCGCAGCCGCCCAGCCCCAGACGGGCACGGGCATGCCGGCCTGGATGACCATGTTCTCGCTGAACACGGCGGGCAATTTCACGGCCGCCATTGCCGGGCAAGCCGCGGCGGCGATGCACATTGCGGCCAGTGCCGCGATCAGAACCTTCATGCCGTTTGTCCTGGTTGTCTTGACCATCTGAGTAGCCTTTCCTTGGTTGTTGAGCCTGCCGACTTGCCGGCCTTTGCCGCCGGCCCATGATATTTGTAACACGCTCGGCGCCTGAAGTTGCCGCCTTTGGGCGGTATTTCTTGCCGTGCTCCCGGCCGGGCGATAACGCGAAACTCGCCTCCCGGCGCGACTTGGCCGTTGCTATTTCGGCTAACGGGGATATGCTTACCGCCGTATGTCGTTGGTTCTTGCGGCTTTCGTGAATGAGACAGCGGGCACATGGATTGGGAACGTACGAGAGTCAGGAACGTATGAGAGTTCTGATCACCGGCGGAGCGGGCTTCATCGGGTCTCATTTGGCAGAGGCCTTGCTGGCACATGGCGATAACGTCATGCTCGTGGACGACCTGTCGACCGGCAGCCTGGACAACATCCGGCATCTGCGTGGCCACCCGAAGCTGGAGTTCATCCGCGAATCGGTCCGCAACGACACGACCATGACGCCGCTGGTGGACCGCTGCGACCTGATCTACCACCTGGCGGCGGCCGTGGGCGTGCAGCTTATCGTCCAGCGTCCGGTGCATACCATCGAGACCAATATCCACGGCTCGGAGGTGATCCTGAACCTGGCCAACAAGTTCGGGCGGAAGATTTTCGTGGCCTCGACAAGCGAGGTTTACGGCAAGAGCACCAAGGTGCCGTTCAGGGAGGACGACGACACGGTCTTCGGGTCAACGCGTTTTTCCCGGTGGAGTTACGCGTGCAGCAAGATGGTCGACGAGTTCCTGGCGCTGGCGTATTTTGACCAGTACGGTCTGCCGGCGATCATTTGCAGATTCTTCAACACCATCGGGCCCCGGCAGACCGGGCAGTACGGCATGGTGGTGCCGCGGTTCGTCCGCTGGGCCCTGGCGGGGGAGCCTATCGAGGTATACGGCACCGGCCGGCAAAGCCGGTGCTTCTGCAACGTGGCCGACGTGGTCAGAGCCCTGACGAGCCTTGCCGAATGTAAAGACGCGGTGGGGGAGGTCATCAACATAGGATCGACCGAGTCGGTGACGATCGAAGAGTTGGCCGACAAGGTCATCCAAATGACGGGCTCGAAAAGCGGAAAACGCAGCATGACCTACGAAGAGGCCTATGGCCGGTCGTTCGACGACATGCAGATTCGCCAGCCGGACCTGTCGAAGATTAAACGTCTGATCGGCTTTGAGCCGAAGTCTACACTCGAGCAGACGTTGCGGCAGGTGATCGACTTCGAGCGGCGGCGCATGGGCGCCGCCTGTTGTTGTCCGTGACGACGGCGTTATTAATTGTCAGCATGGGAAACAGGCCCATGAAGGCACATCCAGGCCGGCATTTGGCCGGTAAGTTGCCAAACAGGCGCGCGATTGGGATACCTTAAGTGCCATGACGAGCCGAAATGCCCCTTTGGTGCGGCGGACGTGGCGGATGGCGGCTTACGAGTCGGCCAAGCGGGCCTTTGACTTGGGCGCCAGCCTGCTGGCCCTGTTTGTGCTTGGCCCGGCTATGCTTATCATAGCCTTGGCCGTGCGGGCCGGGTCGCCCGGACCCGCCATATTCCGGCAGCGCCGTGCGGGTCGGCACGCCCGAGAGTTCGAGATATGGAAGTTCCGTACCATGCGAAGCGACGTGGACCCATACGGCGGCTCGCCCCGAGGAGCCGAGGACCCGCGCCTGACGACGCTGGGCCGAAGGCTGCGGGAGACCAGCCTCGACGAACTGCCGCAACTGCTCAACGTGCTGACGGGCAGTATGAGCCTGGTCGGGCCCAGGCCCCTTTACGAGCGGCAGGCCGAACTCTGGGATGCCCGTCAGCGACACCGGCTGGACGTCAAGCCGGGGATTACGGGCTACGCTCAGGCTTATGGCCGGGCCGCGATGACGATCGAGGACAAGATCGAGTTCGACCTGTACTACGTGCGCAACCGAAGCTTCATGCTGGACCTGGCCATACTCTGCCGCACGGTTGCCAACATTCTGGCGCGTCGCCAAGGCGACGTCTACGAGAAACGCTATAGCCGCACCAGGGAGACGGAACGCGATTAGCCAGCGAGAGTTGAACATCCTGTTTACGTGTGCCGGACGCCGCGTCGCGCTGCTGAACGCTTTCCGCCGAGCCTTGGCCAGGCTGGACGTCGCCGGCAAGCTTGTGGCCGCCGACAGGACCTACGCCAGTTCGGCCTATCAGGCGGCCGACGTGGGCGAACTTGCGCCGCCGGTCGGTCGAATCGAGTATGTGCCGGCCTTGCTGGACCTGGTGGCCAAGCACCGCATCGGGCTGGTCGTCCCGCTTACCGACGTGGACCTGCGCAGCCTCGGGCGGCAAAAGCAGCGTTTCGCCGACGCCGGCGCCGTTGTCATGGTCGGCAACGAGGCCGACATCCGGCTGTGCCGCGACAAGGCGCAGACCAACGAGCTTTTCGGCCGGGCCGGACTGGGGACCATCAAGACGGTCTCGCTGAAGGAATTCTTCGATGAGCCGTTCTACCCGTGCTTTGTCAAGCCGATTCGCGGCTCGGCCGGGGTCGCCACCGCGATCATCAACAACGAGAAGGAGCTCCGCGCCCACATATCGACGTACGGCGACCTGCTTCTGGTGCAGGAGTACGTGCCGGGCCAGGAATACACGATCGACATGTACCGCGACCGTCAGGGCGTCGTCCGCTGCGTCGTCCCGCGCCAGCGCCTGGCGGTGCGTGCGGGCGAAGTCTCCAAGGGCGTCACCGTCAAGGACCAGCAGCTTATTGACGCGTCGGTGAAACTGGCCGGGCTGCTGGGAAGCGTGTGGGGCGTGTTCTGCGCCCAGTGCCGCCGCCAGGAAGGGGGCAGGCCGCGGTTCTTCGAGGTCAACCCGAGGTTCGGCGGCGGCGCGCCGCTGAGCATCGCCGCCGGGGCCGACCTGCCGCTCTACCTCATCCAGGAAGTCCTCGGCCTGCCAATTGCCGCGACGATCGGCGAGTTCACCGACCACCTGCTGATGCTCCGCTACGACGAGGCCGTCTTCGTCAAGGTCGAGAACCTCAAGAACCTGCCCGGCTACGACACGCCAAGCTTCCAATGAGACCCGCCATCCAGGCCGTCGTGTTCGACCTCGACGACACGCTCTACGCCGAGCGGGATTACGTCCGCGACGGATACCGCGCGGCGGCCTGTCACCTCCGCAAAGCCCTCGGGCGCGACGAGCCGTTCGAGGACTGGCTCTGGCAGAGATTCCAGGCCGGGCAGGCAGGCGGGGCGTTTGACGCGCTCAACGAGCACTTCGGCCTCGGCCTGGATGCCGGGGCAATCGCCGCCCTGGTCGGCGCGTACCGCGGCCACCTGCCCGACATCCGTCCCTGGCCGGGGGCCGTCGAGGTCCTGAGCCGGCTCCGTAGGCGATGCCGGCTGGGGGTGCTCAGCGACGGCTTCCTGCCCGCCCAGCGCCTCAAGCTCGACGCCCTGAAGATCGCCCCGATGCTCGACGCGGCGGTAATGACCGAGGAGATGGGCCGGCAGTGCTGGAAGCCGGCGCCCGACGGCTTCGTGGCGATTGGGGCCATGCTGAGCGTCCCCGGCGAGGCATGCGCATACGTGGCCGACAACCCCGCCAAAGACTTCCTCGCCCCCAACCGCCTGGGCTGGCTCAGCGTGCAGTTGCTTTGCCCCGGCCAGATACACTCCGCCAACCCCGCCCCCAACGGCGGGCAGCCCCGGATCGTCATCGCGTCCCTGGACGAACTTGAAGCGGCACTGTTTGGAGAAGAAGGTAATAGGTCATAGCTCTTAGGTCTTAGGGTGGCGGAGCCCTGGTGCTCGCTGTTGATTTCGCGGCTTGGTGGCGGACTCCTCAGTGACTACCGAATGCCCATGCGGCGCCGCGGGGCCGTTATTCGATGCACCCACCTCTTAATGAGATAGTACAGCCAAATGATCACTCCAGCCTGTATGAAGCCTGCGATAAACAACAAACGCTGAAAGCCCCAGCTAGTAACGTCGAAAAGGCAGGAGGCGGCTAGAATGGATGGAAAGAGCACGATGACACACGCCACCTGCCACAGTGAGTGATTGCATGGGCCTATGGGTGCTATGGAGAGGCTCGCTCCGGCCAGCGCACTAAGAACGGCGAGCATTACTGCAATCCATCGAATCCATCGCATACCCGCTGTCCCCAATGGAAGACCGTTCAGCGGCCTGGCACGCCCCGCGTAGCGTCCCACGCCCTATTGCCTAAGCCCTATGACCTATGATCTTTCTTCTGCTTTCTGGCTGCTCATTCCAACTGGCCGGTCGTCAGGAACTCGTGGCAGACCGGGGCCGTGACCTTCTTGCCCGTGACGGAGGTGAACGTCACCTTTCCGGGCGCGAAGCTCGCCGTCCGCACGCAATCGAAGCCGTTGGGGACCTTCACCACGCCTTGGATGTGGTTGACGGCCGTCGGGGCGGACCTGGAAAGCTTCACCACCGTCGCAATGCCCATGGCGCTTAGTTGATTGGCCCCGGCCGACTCGGCCGCGCCGTTGGCGAAGAACCCGCAGACGTCCTCCAGCCCCAGGCAGCGGTTCCGCCCGTTCCACGGCGAGCTGTGTCGCCCGCGATTGGCGATCCAAAGCAGCGTCGCCGGCAGCATGGCCGGGTCCTTCAGCGCAAACCACATGAAGCCCTCGTCCTGCACCGTGGCCGTCGTCCAGGCGGGTCCGTCGGCCTGGCGAGCCCAGAGGCCCAGCAGGTCGGTAAAGCCCGTCCGCGCCGGCAGCCGCGAGCAGTCGCCGAAGGCGGGGTCCTTCCACACCAGCGGCACCTTGTCCAGGCGAGTGAACTTGCGGTTGGTCGCCAGCGACTGGTAATGCCCGATTGCCGGGTCGCCGAAGGGCGTCGGGTTGGTCATGCCCAGCTTGAACGGGCTGGTCGCGACGCGCATCGCGCCGGGCGAGTCCGGCAAGGCCAGCATCGGGTGATGGCCAAGCGGCACCTGCGCGGAAAAGCCCTCCAGCACGTGCTGGCAGTAGACGACGTTGTGCCCGTCGCGAAGGCCCAGCCGCTTGGTGACCTTGCCGGGCAGGGATTTGGTCCGCATCGTCATGGTCAGCCGGGCCACGGGGCCCCGGACCTCGACGCCGCCCGGCGTCCACTTGCCCGTGGCCGGCTCGCCGTGGCAGACGTGCCGCACCCCGCGCCAGACGCACGGCGCGCCGAACGGCATGCAGAAGAAGTCGCCCCGCAGCGGCACCAGCACCGGCTCGTCGAGCTTGACGTTCTCGCCCTGCCACGGCGAGATGAAGTAAGGCTGCACCGGCCCGGCCGAGTCGCGATAGAACGTCACCGGCGCCATGTGCCCGCCAAGTTCCGTCACCGCCAGCTCGACCTGCCTGTTGGCCAGGACCCACGACGGCTGACCCGCGATAACTATGCGCTTCGCCTTCATCCCGATATCTCCTGTTTTGAGAAAGAATACCGTCCTTGCCCGGAAAAGAAAGTCTCAGGTTGCGGCCCGTAATACCAGGCGGTCCCTGTGATGGATCGAACGCTCTTGGTTGCCGCCGGGTTCCAGCCGGGCGCGTAGAGCTTGACCCGGGAGGCCCAAGCGGTTGAAATAGGGGCGACTCGTCGCTCCAGGCCGGCCCGCGACAAGCCGGCGGCGCGGCGCAAGAGGTATCGACTTGCTCAAGACGCTGCACGCATACTTGTTGAAGGACCTGGTGAAGGTCACCCTGCTGACGTTGGTGGCCCTTACCCTGTTGATGAGCGTCCTGGCGCTCATTCAGCCGCTGCGCAAGCTCGGCCTGGGCGGTTCGCAGTTGCTTGAGCTCTTTCTCTATACCCTCCCCGTGATGCTCACCCTGACCCTGCCGATCGCCACGCTGTTTGCCAGCACGCTGGTCTACGGGCGGTTCAGCCAGGACAACGAGTTGCTGGCCGCCCGTGCCAGCGGGATATCGACCCTGTCGTTGCTGCGGCCCGCACTTGCGATGGGGGCGATTGTGACCGTGCTGAGCCTGGCGATGATCAACGTGGTGGCCCCGAAACTCTCTTCTCTGGCCAGCCTGGTGCAGGAGAACGTCCGCCAGATATTTTTCCACCAGCTCAAGAGCCGCGGCTACGCGGACTACTCCAGGGGCGCCGAGCGGCACGTGGTCCACGCCGACGCCGTCGATCCCGACGCCAACGGGCTCTACGGCGCCGTCTACGTGGTTCAGACAGCCGCCGACAAGCCGGGCGCCGCCCCGGCGGACAAGTCCGCCCGCCACGCCGACAAGACATCGCTCCCAAAGCCGCCCGACGAAAAGCCGGGCGCCAAGGACAAGGGGCCCAAGCGGCCCGGCGTCACATTTGCCTGGTCGGCCTGGGCGGGCGTGAACTTCACCCGCGACGCCAACGGTGACGACGAGGTGGTCATCCGTGCCGTTGACCCGTACATGGTAGCGTCCGGCGTGGGCCCGGGATCGCTGATGCCTACCGGCAAGGTGGTCGAGTTCGTCACGCCCGTCGAAAACCCGGTCAGGGAGAAGACGTCGTTTTACAGTTGGACGGACCTGCTGGACACTCTGAAGGATCCCGGCCGGCATTCCACCGTGCGTCGCGAGATGGCAAAGATCAGGGAGAGCCTTTGCTCGGACATGCTTGCCGGCGAAATCGTGGCAGCCATCCAGGCCGGCACAAGCTTCGATCGTCTCGCCCAGGGCGACGAGCGGTTCAAGATCGAGGCCGCCTGGGCCCAGCGCGACAAGGGCGGCGCGGCCCTGAAGTCGACGAAGCCGGACGGCAGGGAAGGCAAGCTGGTATCCGTCATCATCCGCCGGGGCGGCAAGACGATTGAGGACATCACGGCCCGGCAGGGACAGGTGATACTCACCTGGTCGCGGCTTACCGGCAAGCCGCAGGTGACCATCAAGCTGGAGGTCGACGTGACGGTGAACTATCTCGGCGTTTCGCCGCGGCGCCTCAGCCGGCCCACGGACTGGACTCGCGGCGAAATGCCCCTGCCCGAGGGCATCATGACCCGAGCCTCCGCGGTCGATCTGCCCGACCTTTACAGCGACCCGCGGAAACTCACCGGCGACCCGAAGGTCCTTAGCGCCATCGACCGCCTCAAGAACAAACGGATCCCCAAGCTCAGGGGCGACCTGATCGCCGAACTGCACGTCAGAGTCGCCTACGGGGCCAGTTGCTTCCTGATGGTCGCAATGGGGGCGGCACTGGGGCTGATGTTCCGCGGCGGGCAGTTCATCAGCGCGTTCGCCCTCTCGGCCGTGCCGGCAACGGCGGTGATAATCATGCTTTTGATGGGAAAGGAAATAATCCGCAGCCCCGCCGGCAACGACGTGCTTGGATTGGCCTGCATCTGGGGCAGCATCGGCGGGCTGCTGTTGGCGAACATTGCAATATACGCGCGCCTGGCGCGCAAGTGACCCGAGCCGAAGCGAATAATGAAGACGCTTGACCTATATGTCATAAGGACGTTCCTCTGGTCGGCACTGATGCTTCTGGTGGCCCTGCTGGCCCTGCGCACCGTGTCCGACCTGTTCCTCAACATGGACGAGTTCATGAAGGACACGTCGCCCTTCATGGAGACCGTCTGGCACATCGCGGAGTACTACGCCTACCAGTCGCTGATGTACTTCAGCGAGCTTGGCGGCGTCGTCATCGTCGCGGCGGCGGCGTTCACCATGGCCAGGATGAACCACACCAACGAGTTGACGGCCATGCTCGCCAGCGGGGTCAGCCTGCACCGGGTAATCATGCCGATGGTCATTGCGGCCATCATTCTGGGGGGGCTGATAACCCTCGACCGCGAGGTGGTCATCCCCGCCAACGCCGCGCACCTGATCCGCGACCGGGACGAGGCCAACGAGGTCAAGAAGTTCCCCGTTTACCTCGCGCCGGACTCCGCCGGCAACATCTGGTGGTCGCCCCTGTACGACCCGGCCACACGCACCATGAGCGCCCCCATGATCGTCCTCCGCGAGGCACAGAAGCCGCTGGGGGCCGTCACCACCGTCGGCGGGGCGGCAAAGCAGGGCAAATTCAAGCAGCGCAGCGGCCAGAAGATCAGCGGGTGGGACATCCTCGACCTCAACGCGTCGCTGACCCGAACGGCCCAGGGTCAGGGGCGGTGGTATCACAACCCCACCGCCGAGAAGATATACACCCAGACAGGCCCCGACCAACTCCTGGAAAGCGCCAAGCGGCGCGCCCGCCAGGCCAACATTGAGGTGCCGCCGGAGATAGGCTGGGTGTCGGGACTGCCCCCCGCCGAGGACGACGCCTACGGCATGACCATAACCACCAGGTGCCCCGAGGAAAGCACCCAGCGCCCCGAGGAGCCGCAGGAACACGAACTGGTTCTGGACAAGTACGAGCAGGGCAAGAGCCGCGGCGGGCGGCTTACCGAGCCGGTGTTCACCTTCAGTGCGGGCGGCGGGGAAAGCGGCGCCACGCGCGTCATTGGGGTTTTTCACGCCCGATACGCAACCTGGGTGCCCGCGCCGTCCGGCGATGAAAGCTATTGGCAGCTCGATGGCGGCAGCCTGTTCATACCCTCCGACCTGACAAATGAAGACCTGACCCTCCGCCAGTCCAGCCGCTGGCTTGACCTCATGAGCCTCAACACCATCTCGCGCCTGCTCCAACTCGGCAAGGTGCCGGACCGCGACGCGGCCATCATGGCCAAACACGTCCGCTTCGCCGACCCCGTCAACAACCTCATCCTGCTGCTTCTGGCCCTGCCGTTCATACTCTCGCGGGAGCGGAACATTAAAGCCTCCGCCGGGCTGAGCGTGCTGATGACCGGCGCGTACTTCGCGTTCATCCACATCACGCGCGTGGTGGGCCTGCCGCCCATGCTGGCCGCGTTCCTGCCGATAGTCCTCTTCGGCACAGTCGCCGCCGTCATGCTGGACTCGATAAAGACGTGATCACGCAAGGACGTCAATCAGCCGCGCAGGGCACCTGTCGGCCTTGAGTTGCCCGGCCGATATTCATATCGTATCATGGTTGGCGAAAACCGACAATCCGTCCGCCGATCGGCCCATGCCGCTGCCGCAGGCCAAGCTCCGCTCATAACGATTTAATTTACCATAGCTTACGAAAGAGGCTCCCCGCGAAAGCCCAGGACCTCGTTCGGCAAGCGGGGTTTTCCGCGCAATCGGCAGGCGCACAAGGCCGCCCAGTTTACGCAGTCGTCTCAGACCGAACGCGTGGGCTGCCCCTCCGGGAATGATTGCCGTGCTTGGGGCATCCCCCCGGCTTTTCCGGCGGCCATGGTGGGGCATTAGCCCGCACCCCCGACCGGCGCCTGGATTCACGGTTTTTTAGGGGAAAACCCTATCATGTTCAGGATTTGTACTTGCAAAAATGGCAATGTCGTGTTATAAGAGATCATTGGAGGTGCGGCGAACCGCTCAATTCGCCGGATCGTGTCGGTGCGGTATTGGTTACTGTGTGGATTGCACAGTCGTGTCAGGTGGAGTGTTTCGGACAAACGTGAGGCTCGGCAAGCCCCGCTCAGGCGCGCGCGAGTATGGAAGACGGAGGAGATAAACGGTCGAGTCTTGTGGGCCTGTGCCCACAGGATGAAGATCCGCGGGCCCTGAAGCTCATTGGCCCCAGCCGCCTTTTCCAGCAAGTCCTCCACATTGTGGACTCTGTGGCGACGAATGATTGCGTCGTCCTGCTGGAAGGCGAATCGGGGACAGGCAAGGAGCTTCTGGCGCGTCGGATCCACGTGCGCAGCCACCGCCACGCCGCGCCGTTCATTCCCGTCAACTGCGCCTCGATAAGCGAGACCCTCTTCGAGAGCCAGTTCTACGGGCACGTCAAGGGCGCGTTCACAGGCGCGGCCGTCGATACGCTCGGCGTTGTCCGTGCAGCCCAGTCCGGCACGCTGCTGCTCGACGAGGTCGGCGATTTGCCGCTGCACCTTCAGCCAAAGCTGCTGCGACTGCTTCAGGAGCGGGAGGTCATCCCGGTAGGCGCGGCCGTGCCCGTGCCGGTCGACGTGCGGTTCGTCGCGTCGACCAACCGCAGCCTGGCCAGGCATGTCCATGAAGGCTCGTTCCGAAGCGACCTGTACCACAGGCTGAACATTGTTCGCCTCGAGATTCCGCCGCTGCGCACCCGCCCGGATGACATCGAGCCACTGATCGACTACTACCTCGACTATTTTGCTCGCCAGTACCGCCGCCCGCTTCGCGAACTTTCCCCGCGCCTGCGGGAAATGCTGGTGGCCTACCCATGGCCTGGCAACGTGCGCGAACTTTGCGGTTACATCGAGCGGCTCTACGCCGCGGACATCCCACCCATGCCGCCGACGCTTGGAGCATGGAGCGCCGGCTATGTCCAGGCCAGGCAGCCTGTCCGCACCGACCCCAGCCGGATGCCCCTCGACCAGACGACCACGCCCGTGTCCTGCTCGCTGGCCCAGGCCGAGCGACGGGCCATACAGATCGCCCTGGAACTCAGCGGCTACAACCGCACCGAGGCAGCCAAGGTGCTGGACATTCACCGCAGCACGCTGATCCGCAAGATCCGCTCAATGGGCCTCGACTCAACACCATGATCAAGAGGCTCAGCCCCTCACATCACCTCGCCTCACCTTGCCCCCCGCCGCAATTGCCGGATTGCGACGTTGCGCCGGCAAAGCGCTCACGCATAACATCCGCCTGAACCGATATGGCCAAATAGCACAAGCGGTCGCTCCGCGCGCCGCGATTTACTATGCTGTCGCGTCCCGCGGCGCGCCGGCGCATTTGGCGACGGCTGTTGACGCAATCTGCGACGCGCGCCCGAGGACAAGCGAAGACCGCGCAAAAAATTACACCCGTAACACCTTATAGAATAGAGCCTTGAAGATTAATAACCAGAATAGAGGCGAGCGGCACGACCGTTGCCCTCATAGAAAAGCGGAGAGGAGCCTGACGTTGGATACGAGGGAGTATGACGGGTTGGCGTTTAGGCCGACCAGTGGTCGGAGTCTCTGTGCCGTAATGGCATGTTCCGACATGCAAGAGGCCGTCCAGGTCGGACGATGCCTATCAGAATTGAATATGGGTTGCCTCGTGACGTATCTGAAGGCGGAAGATCTGGTGCTCAACGCCCCTGCCGGGCTGGTGGCACTGGTGATTCTGGCGACGGACGACTCGACGGCGGTGCTCAGACGGACGCTCATCTGGCTGCGCAACCGCTGGCCGGGATGCCCGATATCCGTGGTCGGCAACGCCGGCTGCGGAGATCATGAGATGGCCGCCCGGGAAAACGGCGCGATGTACGTGACGCGCCCGGTCCGGGACGCCGAGTGGTCGGCCATCTTGTCGCACGCCTTCGGCCGCATCCGCAAACTGCTCGCGGGTGCGGGTAAACAAGACGCGGCAACGAGACCGTAGATGCCGTGAATATGATGTGCTTGCTTCGCGGGTTGCTTCTCCCCGCGCGATACGGCGAGCACGATGAGCCTCACTGCGGAGGGTTTCAATTTGGCGCCGCTGGGTGAAGCGGACCTGAGCACCCGCTTTTATGTCCTCTTCTGGGACATCCTGGGGACGTCAAGAGACCCTTCGAGGTAGTGGTCTTGAGACGCCAGTGACGAAGACAGCGGAGTTGAGCGCCCGCTGTTATCCTCCGAACTCTCCTCCGTAGGAGTTTCGTCGCCAGAAGCCTCTCGAGGGGACCATTACCAGGCGAAGGGCGATGACGATGCCTTGAGCAAGCACCGTCTCGCCCGTTTTTTTTGCGCATTGAAACCCCTTGCATCCGCACATCCGCGCGGCTGTATCAGCCCTTGCCGGTCCCGCGCCGCCGGCCCGCCGCCGATTTGCCCCGCCGATACCGGCACGGGGCGTTCTTGTCGACCAGCCTGTCGAGCTTTCTGCAATGCACGGCCGCCATCGTCCGACAGAGGCCGGCACTGTCGGCTGGCGGAAAGTCCGCGTGCGGACAGGAAAACCCGCAGAACTCCGGTATCTCGGTCTTGGCTTCCATGTGGTATCATTTTCACTCCAAGAGGCCCTTGGCGGAAGACTCGCGAAGAAGGATGCCGCCAATGCCTCGCCCGGCGCGGCTGGCCTGGGGCCCCGTGGGGGGGCGCCGCCCGCGAAGTCTATTGTAACTTGCCGGCCATCATTGACAGGCGGAACAATGCAGTATATTGAAATGGCTGGACGATAATGTCGTTATACAAATATAGGGCCGGCAGCGTTGCCGGCGGTTCAAGTCAGGAGCGCGGCCATGAATATGACCCGTCTGATAGCGGCCAGGATGGCGGCACTTGCGGTGTTGGCGTTGCCGGTATGCGCGATGGCGCAGTCCGCGGCCGGCGGCATTGCCGGCCTGGAGGTGGACGAGCTCACCAAGTGCGTCCAGGCGATAGAGTCGGCCCCGACTCTCGACGCCGCGGCAACCGCGTACGCCAGGGGCTGCACGTTCAATCGTCGCAGCTCGAAGCTTCAGTTGGCATACCTGCGCAGGACGCTCCAGTTGGGTCGGCCCGACATTGCGCAGTTCGCGGCCGAGCAGCTCTCGAAGATCGATCCCAAGGCCGGCATGGCGTGGGGAACTCTGGCCTACATGCAGGCCAAGAAGGCCCAGTACTTCTTGGCCCTGACGCCCGCCGTGAAGGCGGCTGAACTGGAGCTGCGAAACCAGTCGATCTGCAAGGACGCCGCCCAGCTCGTGGCGTGGTACGAGGCCGGCAAACGCGGCAACGTGGACGCCGAGATCGCCAGGACCATGAAGGACCTGCCCTCGGCCAGCAAGGAGTTCGCCGCCGCCTACAAGCAAGCCAAGGAGGCCTTCAGAAAACTCGCCGACGTCAAGGCCGAGAAGGAAAAGCAGGCCAAAGAAGCCGAGGGGGAAGCCAAGAAAGCCGAAGGCGAGTACAAGAAACTCTCCGACCAGTTCAAGAGCGCCGGGCGGACCTACGAGCAGGAACGTCAGCGGCTTTTGGACGCGCAGCAAGAACTCGACCGGCTTAATTCCCGCAACGTCGGCAACTACAACTCCCACAAGGGCATCTACAACCCGAATCCGCGGCAGGGCAACCAACAGGAGCGCGACAACGTCCAGCGCCGGATTAACGAAATCCAAAACAACCTCCAGCGGCAGGAAAAGGAGGGCAAGAAGCTGCGCACCGAGGTGGAAAAGGCGCATAAGGAAGCCCAATCCAAACAAGACCAGGCCGACAAGCTCGCTCGCGAGGCCAAGAAAGTGGCCGAGGGCATGCCTGACAGCTTCGACTGGCTCCCGCCGGCGGTTGACGGCGTGGTGACGCCCGACGCGACGGCCGCCAAGCCCGCCTCCACCGGCCGAAAAACCGCCGAGCCCGCGTCGTCCTACCTCGTGCCCGACCAGGCTGCAAACCAGCCCGCCACCGGCCGGCAGGCGCCAATGGAGCAGCGGCTGGCCGAGGCCCAGGCAGCCGACAAGCTCCAGATGGCCAAGCTCTGCATGGGCAGCGAAGCCGCCCCAATGAAAGCCCGCGCCAGAGAACTGCTCGCCGAAATCGTGACCAAGTTCGCCTCCACGCCCTCGGCCGCCGAGGCGAAAGAACTCCTGGCGAAGCTTCACTGATGGTGACGGGTAGCCGGCAGTTGGAGAGCAGCCGACATGGCCCAACTGGGCGTCAACATAGATCACGTCGCCACGGTCCGCCAGGCCCGCCGCACGGTCGAGCCGGACCCGGTCTGGGCCGCCGTCGAGGCCCAGCTCGGCGGGGCCTCGTGCATAACCTTCCACCTGCGGAAGGACCGCCGGCACATCCAGGACCGCGACGCCGAACTGCTCAGGCGGACCGTCCAGTGCAAGCTGAACATGGAGATGTCGCTCGATGAGGAGATAGTGGAAATCGCACTGCGCCTCAGGTGCGACCAGGCCACGCTGGTGCCCGAGAGCCGCCAGGAGATCACCACCGAGGGCGGCCTGGACGTCGTGGCCCACTCCGAGCGGACCGCCGAGGTCGCCAGGCGACTCACCCAGGCCGGCGTGGTGGTAAGCGCGTTCATCGACCCGCAAGCCGCCCAGGTCGCCGCCGCCGCCGCGGCCGGTTGCCAGGCGATCGAACTCCACACCGGCGCGTACGCCAACGCCTGCCTGGCCGGCAACTCCACCCAAGACCAGCGAAAGCAGGCGGACCTGCTGGCCGAACTTGGCAAGGGCATGGACTCGGGCCTGGACGCCGGGCTGATCGTCCACGCCGGCCACGGGCTGACGTACGCGAATGTCGCGCCCCTGGCGGCCATGAAAGGTTTCACGGAGTTCAACATTGGCCACGCGATCATCTCCCGCGCCGTGTTCGTCGGAATAAGGCAGGCGGTGGCGGAAATGAAAAACCTGCTCTCCAAAGAAGGTCCCAGATCCTAGCTCACAGGTCTTAGGGTGGCAGGGCCTTGATTGGGCTCGTGTCATTCGTCAGGATCATCTGCTGAATCGCCCTGCGACCTATGACCGTAGACCTATGATCTTCTTTTGATGTTTGCGGCAGGCGGGTTCGTGGATTAGTATCGAGACGCACTAGGCGGCCTCTTTCGAAAGGCTTTTTACTCATGGCTTCGCGCATGGAAATATCGGGTTCCTTCGTGGCGCTGGTCACGCCGTTTGCCGGCGGCGAGGTGGACTATGACGCGATGGACAGGCTCATCGAGTTTCAGATCGAGTCGGGCACGCAAGGGCTCGTGCCCTGCGGGACGACCGGCGAGAGCCCCACGCTGACGCACGAGGAGCAGGACCAGGTTACCGCCTTCACCGTCGAGCGCGCCGCGGGGCGGGTGCCCGTCATCGCCGGGACCGGCAGCAACGCCACGTCCGAGGCCGTCCAGTTGACCGAGCACGCCGGCAACTGCGGGGCCGACGCGTGCCTCGTGGTCAACCCGTACTACAACAGGCCCACCCAACAGGGCATCTACCAGCACGTGGCCCGCATCGCCGAAGTGGGCCTGCCGATAGTGCTGTACAACATCCCCAGCCGATGCGCCGTCGAGTTGTCCGTCGAGACCATCGCCCGCATGTACGAGGACATCGAGCAGGTCGTCGCCGTCAAGGAAGCCACCGGCAAGCTCGACGTGGCAAGCGCCATTGCCGCCTCGTGCGACATCACGATCCTCTCCGGCGACGACTCGCTGACGCTGCCGATCTGCTCGGTCGGCGGGTCCGGCGTCATCAGCGTCCTGGCGAACATCCTGCCGCGGGAGATCCGCAAGCTCTGCGACGACATCGGCGCCGGCGACACCGAGGCCGCCCGCGTGCAGCACCTGCGGCTGCTGCCGGTCTGCAAGGCGATGTTCTGCGAGACCAACCCCATCCCCATCAAGGCCGCCCTTGCCATGGCGGGCATGATCACCGAAGAACTGCGGCTGCCAATGACGACTCTTTCCGACCGCCACCGCGGGCCGCTGGCCAAGCTCCTGGCCGAGTTCGGCGTCAGCATTCAGGCGTGACAACAGCGACAGCCGGATGGCTCCGTTGCGGCGCCGATCCGGCTGTCAGGGAAAAGGAATCGTCGCAAACCTCTCCCGGATCGGGCTCTTCGCCCGGTCCGGGCTGTTGTTGTCGCACCTGCTCGCTGAAGCGAGCAGGCCTAAGTGCAAGGTCCTGCGGACCTTCGCACACCACCCGAAAACTTCCCGATTCCGCCTTTTCCCGGTTCCTGGTTCCGCTTTCTTGCCGTTCCGGGTTCCAGGTTCCTGGTTCCGCATTTCGCCGTGCCTGGTTCCGCCGTTTCCCGGCTACCGGCTACGGGCTACTGGCTACTATCTTATGAACAGCATCTCGCGGTACGTCGGCAGGGGCCAGTAGTTGTCGTCGACGATCAGTTCGAGCTTGTCGCCCAGGACCCGCAGTTCGGCCATGGCGGGCAGGACCTTGTCGTGCATGTGCCGGGCATGGCCCAAGGCCGCGCCGCCGGGGTGCTCGGCCACCGCCTTGTCCAGGGCAATGGCAGCCTTGCGGAAGCTGCCGTTGAGCTTGACGATCTCCTTGAGCATTGCCGCCAGGGCGGCGTCGGACGCGCCGGCCTGCTTGGCGGAGTTGACGGCCTTGGCCACGGCGGACTGGTATTTAAGCCCGGCCGGCAGGATCATCGTGTGCGCCATTGCCGACGCCATCAGCGCCTCGATCGTCACCGTGCGGGTGTAGTTCTCCAGCAGGATCTCCTGGCGGCTGTGAAGTTCCCGCTCGCTGTACACGCCGTACTTGGTGAACAGGTCGATCGACTCCTTGCTGGTGGCCAGCGGGACGCATTCGACCGTGCTGACCAGGTTCGGAAGCCCGCGCTTCTTGGCCTCTGCCTTCCATGCGTCGCAGTAGTTGTCGCCGTCGAAGAGGATCGGCTTGAACTCCTTGATGACCTTGGCCAGGAGCTTCTGGATCGCCGAGTTGAGGTCCTCGCCGGCGGCGACGGCCTTTTCCAGGTTCGTCGCGAAGAAGTCCAGGGACTCGGCCACGATGGCGTTGAGCACCGTGTTAGGTCCGGCCACAGACTGGCTCGATCCGACGGCGCGGAACTCGAACTTGTTGCCCGTGAACGCGAAGGGGCTCGTGCGGTTGCGGTCGCCGGCGTCGCGGGGGAGTTTCGGCAGCATGGACACGCCGATCTCGATGTGCGCGGCCGACTTGGAGTCTTTCGCCGCGCCTTTGGTCAACTGCTCGAAGACGTCCGAAAGCTGCTGGCCGAGGAACACGCTGAGTATCGCCGGCGGGGCCTCGTTGGCGCCCAGGCGGTGGTCGTTGCCGGCCCCGCATACGCTCAGGCGCAGCAGGCCGGCGTACTTGTGGACCGCCCGCACCGCCGCGGCGCAGAAGACCAGGAACTGGGCGTTGGCGTGAGGCGTCGCGCCCGGCTCCAGAAGGTTCTCGCCGTCGTCGGTCACCATCGACCAGTTGTTGTGCTTGCCCGATCCGTTGATGCCCGCGAAGGGCTTCTCGTGAAGCAGAAGCGCAAAGCCGTGCCTGCTGGCGACCTTCCGCATCACCTCCATCGTCAGCATCTGATGGTCCGTGGCGAGGTTGGCCGTCTCGAACGTCGGGGCAAGCTCGAACTGCGCCGGGGCCACCTCGTTGTGCCGAGTCTTGATCGGGACGCCAAGCCGCAAAAGCTCGTACTCCGTCTCCGCCATGAAACTCAGCACGCGCTCGTTGATCGCGCCGAAGTAGTTGTCCTCCAGCTCCTGGCCCTTGGGGGGCTTGGCGCCGAAGAGCGTCCTGCCCGTGTTGATGAGGTCCGGGCGATGCAGGTAGAAGCTGCGGTCGATCAGGAAATACTCCTGCTCTGCCCCCACCGTCGTGAACACCCGCTTGGCGGCCGTGTTGCCGAAGAGCCTCAACAGGCGGATGGCCTGTTTGCTGAGGGCATCCATCGAACGAAGCAGGGGGGTCTTCTTGTCCAAAGCCTCGCCGGTCCAACTGACGAACATCGTCGGTATGACCAGTGTCGCGCCGTTGGGGTTGTCCAGGATGAAGGCAGGGCTCGACGGGTCCCACGCGGTGTAGCCGCGGGCCTCGAACGTCGCGCGTATGCCGCCGGACGGGAAACTGCTGGCGTCCGGCTCGCCGCGGACCAGGTCCTTGCCGCTGAACTGCGCCAGGACCTCGCCGTCGGCCGTCGGGGTGATAAAGCTGTCGTGCTTCTCGGCCGTCAGGCCCGTCATCGGCTGGAACCAGTGCGTGTAGTGCGACGCGCCGTGCTCGATCGCCCAGTCGCGCATCGCCAGGGCGACCGAGTCGGCGATCGACGGATCAAGCTCCTCGCCGGCCTTGATCGTCTTCTGGAGCAGCTTGTAAACCGCCTTGGGCAGCCGCTGACGCTGCACGGCCTCGTTGAAAACGTGCTCGCAATAGACCTCGCGGACGTCCTGCACCCGGTAGTCAACGATCCCGCCAATTGCCTTGGCCTTGCCGATGGCTGAGATGGATGACTGCCTCACGTTCGTCTCGTTCATGGTGATTCATTGAACCTCTTCCCTTGTTCCTTTTCCCACCCCCTCCGGACCCGCAGGGAAAATAGGGCCCGACAAGGGGGACATGATGAACTCTCAATGCACTCGGCGTGCCAAACCCGCACAGCGCACACATCTAGTTATAATGGCAGCACTTCCAATGGCACGCGGCCCGAGCGGCATGTTCGCCGGCGTTACATTATTGTAGATATAGTGGCCATTTAGACACAAGAATGTCGCTGGATTGGCCACTCCGCGCCGCCCGCCAGCGCGTCCTAGCCGATGGCCTCGCCGCCTTCCTCGCCCGTGCGGATGCGGATGACGCGCGGCAGGTCGAGGATGAAGATCTTGCCGTCGCCGATCTGGTCGGTGCGGGCGCCGGCGATGATGGCGTCGATCGTCGGCTGCACGAAGTCCTCGTTGACGGCGACCTCCAGGCGGACCTTGCGCAGGAGGCTGCCGGCCTCCTTGTGGCTGCGGTAGACCTCGGCGATGCCTTTTTGTCGGCCGCGGCCGACCACGCTGGTCACCGTGACCAGGTGGACTTCCTTCTCCTCGAGCTGTTTGAGGACCTCGTCCAGGCGGTCCGGCTGAATGATGGCGACGATGTATTTCATTGCATGTTCTCCACGTGATCGGTCATGTGGTCAGTCGATGACGGTGTAGCCGGCCTCCCGGTGCTGCGTCAGGTCCAGGCCGACCGTCTCTTCACGCTGGGTGGCGCGGAGCTTGAAGAGGAGGTTCACCGCGTAGAGCAGGACCGTCGTCGCGACGAACGAGTAGGCGATAGTCAGGCCGACGGCCTTGAACTGCCGCAGCAACTGCACCATGCCGTTGGGGCCGTAGAACAGGCCGCCGTCGTTCATCGCGGAGTTCACGGCGGCCGTGCCGGTGGCGAACAGGCCGGTGGCGATGGCGCCCCACATGCCCCCGACGCCGTGCACGCCGAAGGCGTCGAGGGAGTCGTCGTAGCCCAGCTTCACCTTGACGATGCTGACGAAGAACCAGCAGACGACGCTTACGCCCACGCCGACGCCGAAGGCCCCGAATACGTCCACGAAACCGCTGGCCGGTGTGATGGCCACCAGCCCGGCCACCGCGCCGGTGATGACGCCCAGAAGGGTGGCCCGCTTGATGAAGATCCAGTCCATGACGGCCCAGGTCAGGCCCGCCGTCGCGGCCCCGATGTGCGTGGCCACGAACGCGCTGGTGGCGAGCTTGCCGGCGCCCAGCGCGCTGGCGGCGTTGAAGCCGAACCAGCCGAACCACAGCAGGCCCGCGCCGATAACCGCAAACGGCAGGTTGTGCGGCGGGGACGTCTTGTCGGGATAGCCCATGCGCCGGCCCAGGAACAGCGCGCAGGCCAATGCCGCCACGCCGGCGTTGACGTGCACGACGGTGCCCCCGGCGAAGTCGTACGCGCCGTGCCCGCCGGAGTTCATCAGGCCCAGTATGCCGCCAACGCCCCAGACCCAGTGAGCCACCGGGTCGTACACGAGCGTCGACCATAGCAGCGTGAAAACGCAGAACGCGCCGAAACGCATCCGCTCGGCGAACGCCCCGATGATCAGGCCGGGCGTGATGACCGCGAACATCATCTGGAAGATCATGAACGTCTGGTGAGGGATCGTGCCGGCGTAAGTGAGGCCCGTGGCCGCGTCGAAGTGCGGCACGGCCGCGCTGACGTTGCGCAGGCCCGCCCAATCCAGCCCGCCTATCATGCCGCCGTGGTCCGGGCCGAACGCCAGACTGTAACCGAACAGCACCCACTGGATGCTCACCAGGCACATGATGATCATGCACTGCATGAGGACCGACAGGACGTTCTTCTTGCGGACCAGGCCGCCGTAGAAGAGCGCCAGGCCCGGGGCGGTCATGAGGAACACCAGGGCGGCGCCCGTCAGGACCCAGGCGTTGTCGCCGGAATTGACGCTGGCTTCCGTCGGGGCGGCGGGGGCCAATTGCGCGGCCGGCGCGAGAGCCGAAGCCGCCGCCGGATCAGCCGCCAGGCACGGCGCGGCGGCAAGCAACAAGACGATCGCCAGAGGCACCGCCGGGAAGGCCGGCCTTGTCGGTGCAACCAACATGCTCACAGTCATCTCCTTCCTTTCTGCCAGGATGGACCGGCCCGCTTGTGCGGGCCTGTGTGTGAGCACACTGCACAGCCCGTGCCAAATAACCATGTGATCGTAACGCCTTGTAGTGTGGCGTTTTGTGACGTGACGCCAAAAGGAGCACCTTTCCATTTAGTCACATTCATGTCACATAATATGAAGTATTGACATTTTTGTAATCACAAGCCAGTGTCTCCCACATGACATCACTTCTCAGAGGACGCGGACAAGAAATCCGAATTTCGAATATCGAAATCCGAAACAAATTCGAAATCCAAATGTCCCAATCGCCTGCGGGATGGACGACCGCTTCCCCAATCGCCACTATCTCCCCAGATGGGCGTGGTTTTGAATTTCGTGCTTCGAAATTGTTTCGGATTTCGTGCTTCGAATTTCGGGTTTATGCCCCGGCATAATGCTCATCAAGAAAGAGAAAGTGCACCAATAACTGTGAGCCATGAGTTGAGGTCTTCTTTTCGCGACGGCGGCGGCGGGGCGCGTCAGTGATCGAAGACGTTGCGGCGGAACATCCTCTTTGCCCGCCAGGCAAGCCACAGTGCGGCCAGGCCGTAGCCGAGCGTGTTGGCAAGCATGATCCCCGTGCTGGCGAGCCAGCCGTAGTGGTTTCGCGGCCAGTCGTAGCGCAGCGAACCGTCCTCGTAGCGGATCGTGCGACCGTAGCCGGCGTCGCCGGCACCATCGTACCGGGTGGCGCTTGTCACCGTCACCCGCGCCTGGACGATGGGGTTGGTGGCCAGGATGTTGGTTGATATCTCCCTGTAGCCGAAGACCTCGCCCAGCAGGTTGGCGCCCACGGGAACCAGCACCCAAAGCAGGCCCGCAAGGCCGAGGTTCATCAGCAGCGCCGTCGTCACGCTTCTGTACTTGGTCGAGAAGTACAGGCCCGTGCAGGTGAGAAACACGCTGCTCCAGGCCGCAAGCAGGCCCACGTGGATCAGCGCGATGGGGTGCAGGAAGCCCAGCAGCGTAAAGAGCACCACGTGAGCGGCCAGGAAGACCCACACCGACAGGCAGCGAAACGCCGTGCCGCCCGCCTTGCCGAGCAGTATGTGCCAGTCGCTGACCGGCGTGCACAGCAGCGCCGGCCAGGTGCGGGCCTGCTTTTCCGGGGCGATGCACGTGGCGGAGTCCAGGGCCGTGCAGAGCATCCCCGCCAACAGGAACATGCAGACAAAGAACGCCTGCGTTTCGCCGCGCCTCATGGCCCCGGAGGCCCCGAGGATCGCGTAGGTGTAAATCAGGTAGAACAGCACCGCGCACATGGCGACGATCTGGACGATCCGGTCGCGCAGCAGCGGCTTGCGAAGCTCGCGCCAGACGATCGGCGAGTTGCCGATCATCCGCTGGATATTCCAGCCGCGGGCCTTCCACCACCGCTTGGGCCGCGGCGCCTCGACGTCCTGGGCGGCGGGCATCAGCACGGGCGCCGCGTGCATGGCCCGCACCGTCACGGGCGAAACGTCGGCAATGGCGGTCTGGACCCCCACCGCCTTGCGCAGGGCGGTCTTCCGCGCGACGATCTCGGATATCTTCAGCACCCCGGCGGTCATCGCGAGCATGATCACGCAGTGTATCGGCCAGAAGAAACCCGGCACCCTGCTGGCGGGATTGTTGAGGTATATGGTCTCGTACGTCATGGCCGCGATCGGGTTGCCGTAGAGCACCAGGCTAAAGCCGCCCAAACCCACGACGAACTGGGCGACGCCCGAGATCATCAGCAGCGCCAGGCCCACCACGAGGTAGATCGACGCCACCATTCCCAGCGACGCCAGGATGGCCAGGTAGGGCCGGCGGTTGATCACGGAAAACAGCAGCGCCACCGACCCCGTGAACATTGAGGCCGTCACCGTGATGCACACCCCGGCCAGCAGGTATCCCCACGGCACGCCCCCCAGCACGCGGACGATGCCCAGCAGCGGCAGGCTTATCGCCAGCAGAAGCCCGACGTGCAGCAGCTTGCCCAGGAACTTGCCCACAACGATCTGCCAGTAGCTGATCGGCGTGGTGAGGATCGGCACGAGCGTCCGCTGGTATATCTCCTCGTTGATCGCGGAACTCAGAAGGATGATCGCCACGAACTGGGCTATTCCGAACTGGAAACACATGACGGAACTGACGATCTTGAGGCCCGTCTCGGACATGTGCGCGATGCGGTAGGTGACATTGCCGTCGCGGGCGGACTCTATGAACGCCAGCCAGACCAGCGACACGAAGAGCCCCAGCACGGCCGCGTATGCGAAGCGGAGCATGTAGTACTTCGCCCGCCTGCTGGTGACCAGCAGTTCCTTGGTGAACAGCGGCCCGACCGCCGTCGACAACCTCTGCAACGCGGAATTGCCCATGCCCATGCTTATGCCCCGGCAGAATCCTCATCAGTAAGCAGGCGCCGCACCGGCGCCCGCGCCATCGGCCGAAGTCCTGCGAATGGCAGCCCCAAGTGTACCCCGGCGCGGCGTGAAGGAACACGGAAAATCATCCGCACTCCGCGCCGTCAGGCGCGGATGATTGTCGCTCACAGCGCGCCGGGCCTGCCAAGCTCCAAATGACAAGCACCAAATAACAAACAAGCTCCAAGTTACAAATTCCAAGGACCCAAACGGCTGACGCCGAATCCACCCGCCACCAGGAAATCGGTCAGTTTGAGAAGTTAGTGACCCAAGAAGCCTTTATTTGGAATTTGGGGGTTGTGATTTGGTCCTTGTTTGGTTTTTGGTGCTTGCTATTTGGTGCTTAATGGCTCCCCGACGTGCAGAACCTGCCCCAAATGACAATCCGCCCCCGACAACTATCCGCACCGCGGCGCCGATCAGGCGCCCGCCTTCATCAACCGGTCATACTCTCCCGCCGCCAGTCGGCGGATGAAATCCGCGAGGCCCGCCCGGCCGTCAGTCGAACCGCCGCCCACAATCACATCCGCGGCGGCCTTGAGGGCCTCTGGGGCATGGGCCATGGCGGCGCCCAGGCCGGCGCCGCGGACCATCGGCAAGTCGTTTACGTCGTCGCCGACAGCGGCGATCAGGCCGGCCCCGACTCTCATCGGCTGGGCGACGTACCGCAGTGCGGTCATCTTGTCGGCCCCGATGGCGTGGGCCTCGACGACCGTCACCCCGTAGTTCGGCGCCAGGATCGCGTGAACGTTAAGTTGCCCCGCGAACTGGCGGGACAAGTCCGCCGCCATCTGCCGGGCCTCGGCGTCCTCGACGACCGCGGATATCCGGAGTATCGCCATGTCCGCCGGGGCGTCGGCAAGGCTGGGCAATTCCCTTACTCGGACGGTCATCTTGGAAAACCAGTCCCTGCCCGCCGCGTGGTGGTCGCCGCCCCGTGTGACCAGGTAGTCCACGCCGTTTCGCCAGCCGTCAACCAGCGCCATCGCAACGCATCCGCGATCGTTCATGGCCGAGCCGAACCGCCGGGCCGCGTCGCGCGGGATGCCGCGATGGTAAAGCGTCCGCCCGGTGTCGCTCTGGCAGACCATCGCCCCGCCCACCGTCACCATCGGCTCGTGAGGGGCCTCGAGGCGAAGCTGCTCCCACACGCCTTGGCCCTCGCGGTAGCTTCGCCCCGTGGCCAGGCACACAGCCAGCCCGGCGGCGCGAGCGGCGGCGATGGCTGAACGATTGTCCTGGCCCACCACCCCGTCGGGGCCTACCAGCGTGCCGTCAACATCTAACGCCAGCAACTTGAATCGCGTCATGGTCAAATCCACGAACCCAAAAAAGCCTGATGCAAAAAAACTGACACAAAAAAACTGACAATTGGCGGATCACCCTAATAATGCTATCATACTCCGTATGCGGATACGACTGGGTTACTGCCCTGCCCCGGACGGCGGGTTCATTACTTACGGCCTGGCGGCCGGGAAGGTCGGCAGCGGAGACCTGGAGATCGAGTTAATCTCCGCCAAGCTGCCGGCCCTGAACGACCGCGCCACGCGCGGCGAACTGGAAGCCACGATGATAAGCGTGGCCGCCTATCCGTACCTGCGGCAGCGATATGTCCTGGCGCGCTGCGGAGTTAGCTTCGTAGCCTCCGGGCGGGGGCCTGTCCTGGCGGCCCGTGAGCCGCTCAGCGAGCAGGACCTGGAGACCGCATCCGTGGCCGTGCCGGACTCCACAAGCAGCGCCATACTCGCTCTTCAGATCCACCGGCCTGGCATTCGAACGCGGCTTCTCCCGGCCGACAAGATCGCCCAGGCCGCCAAGATGGGCCTGGCCGACTGCGCCCTGCTGCCCAGCGGCGACACGGCCATGTGCCGCCAGTCCGGCCTTTACTGCGTGGCGGACCTGGCGGCAGGCTGGGCCAGGCAGACCGGCCAGATGACGCTGCCCATGACGTGCTTCGCCATCCGCAGCGACCTGCCCGACGAGGTGCGCCTCGGCATAGAAACGGCCCTTCGCGACTCGATCCGCTACGCGCTGGCCCACCGCGGCGAGGCATCCGCCTTCGCGGCCCAGTGCGCCCACGGCATGGCCTGCTGGGAGGCCGACCCGGCCACCCTGGGCACGTACGTCAGCGAGCGCAGCCTGGACATGGACGACCCTCAGCGCCTGGCGGTCGAGGAGTTCCTCCGCCGCGGGCACGACGCCCAAATCGTCCCCAACGCCCTGCCGATCAGGTTCGTGGGGTCGTAAGAAGAAAGATCCATCGCGGGGGAAGAAGAAGATGGGACTTATACGACTTATAGGACTTATGAGTCTATGGGACATATGGGTCCCATAGGTCGTATATGTCCTATCGTTTTCGCTTTCCCCCTGCCTTACTCCGCCGCCGGCGCCTCGGTCGCCGCCGGGGCAACCGGCGTGTATTTGCACACGCAGTCGTAGAGCCCGCCGCCGGCGCGTTTAGCGACCATCGCGTCCTTGAGGATCGCCAGGCGGATGCAGTCGACGCTGAAGGCCGCGTCGTGGTTGCTTTCCACGGCCCGGCCCATTCCTTCGAGGATGACGCAGTCGGCGTCTTCGGCGGCGGCGTTGAGTTCGTCGGAGACATCCGACAGGTCGATCAGGGGAATGCCGCTTCCGGTGGAGACTACCTCGAACATCTTGCCCTCGATGAGGGCGGCCAGGTCGCTGTCCATGGTTGCCAGGCGTTCCACGACGTCGATCACCTCATCGACCGTGATGTCGTTTAGCGAGGGCGTCTCGTTGGCGGCCAGGACTATCTGCGTGCCGCCCAGTGCCATCTCGCGGACCAGGGGCATGACGCCCAGGACGAAGTCGCTGCCGGCGTTGTCGACGAACACGACGACCTTTGCCCACGGCATGGGCGGGGCCGGGATCAATTGGGCCGCAAGGGCGTCGAAGTCGTCCGCCAGCCACGGCCTGGGCTTGATCCGCTCGGTGAGTTGGACGAACGACGCGCCCTCGTCGGCAAGGTCCATGGTCTCCATTGCGCCGAGGTCGAATATGTTGCCCGCGAAGACGCACTCGACGAGGTGCAGCCACTTCTGCTCGCCTTCCATCAGGTGCAGGTCGCGGACGGTCTGGGGGTAGATCGCGATTGCGGCGTCGTTCTCGCGGGCCTTGACGGCCGCGAAGGGGTCCTCTATGCCGTGCTTGCGAAGGTTCTGCCCGCGGAGGCGGTCAAGCTGGATGATGTCGAGCCTGCCGCCGGGCAGCGAGTCGGGCTTGGCGCGCAGCTTGTCGATGGCGGCCTGGAACTCCTGGCGGGCGGCGTCGATGCGCCTGCTGGCGGGCCGGCCGTACCAGCCCTGCGCGTGCTCGAGCGTCCGCCGGAAATGCTTCTCGAAATGATCCAGCCAGTGGACGCGGGCCTGATCGTCTTTCAACAGGTCCCAGCCGATGGCAACGTAGTGTTCCGGGTCACCGAGCAGGCGGAAGTGACTCATAAGCTTCTTTCGTCTCCTGTCATGCTTCGGACTGGCCGCGCCCGGGCGGCAATAGCTGACGGGCAGCCACGCGGCGAATCTTAACGCCTATAGAACCCTTATTGCAACCAAAGTCAAGTCGTCAAGACGGGTCTGAAGGCCGGTAAATCGCCTCATCCGCCACAAGACGTGCCGGCAGACGCCCGCGGCGGTCTGGTCCGGGCGGGCGGCCTCGACGGCGGCGGCCTCCACCCTGGCCATCCCGAAGACCTCGTCCTGGAAGTTCATCGCCTCGTTTAGCCCGTCGGTGAAGATCAGCAGCAGGTCGCCGGGCCTGAGAATCATGCTGTCGTGCCGCCACGTGAAAGTCGGTTCGATGCCCAGGACCCCGCCGCCCGTGGTGAGGTGGCAGCATTTCCCGTCGCGGACGAGCAGCGGGGGGGTGTGCCCGCAGTTGGCGTAGGTGAACCGGCGCTGGCGGGTGTCGATCACGCCGTAGAACAGCGTGGCGAAATCGCTTATCGCCGTGTCCGCGCAGAGGTCCCGGTTGACGCGAGAGATGACCTCCGACAATTCGTAGATGTTGGCCGCGTGGGCCCGCAGCGACGCCCGGATGGACGCCATCAGCAGCGACGCCGGCACGCCTTTGCCGACGACGTCGCAGACCGCCACGCCCAGGTTGCCGCCCGCAAACTCGTGAAAGTCGTAGAAGTCCCCGCCAAGGGCCAGACTTGCGATGTACGTCGCGTGAATGTCCAGGCCCGGCGCCTTGGGCGCCTCGGCCGGGAACATCCGCCGCTGCACCTCGGCCGCCATGCTCAGCGACCGCTTAAGCTCGGCGCCCCGCTCTGCCTCCTCGTCGAGGCGGGCGTTTTCGATGGCCGCGGCGGCCTGGGCCGCGACGGCCTGAAGCATCGACCGCTCGTACCAGTCGAAATCATGCTGGCCGCCCATGTACACCCGAAGCACGCCGACGCACCTGCCCCGGTAGTTCATCGGCGCGCAGATGCCGCTGACGATGCCTTCCCTCTGGGCCTCGGCCGGGTAGAGCACCCGCGGGTCGTCGGCCATGTCGGCGATGTAAACCGTCTTGCCTTCGAGCACGACCTCGCGGTCAATCTTGCTTTCCGAAATGAGGATGGGGCCTTTTCGCAGGTACTCGTCGGAGAGGTTCGAGACCGCCTTGACCACCAGTTCCGTCTGGTCGTTGCTCAGCAGGCGGATAGCGCAGGCCTTGGCCTTGAGCAGGTCCCGCACCGTCCGGGCGACGAGGTTCAGGACGGTCTGAAGGTCGCGCCGCCCGGAAAACTCCGCCGTCAGGCGGTACATCGTCGCAAGCTCCGCTATCCGGGTCCGCAGGATCTTCTGGCGATTCCACCGCCTGGCGATGACGTTGGCCATCAACTGGAGCAGCCGCGTCGCGCGGGGCGAGGTCGGCGTCCCGGCCGGAACGTCGTCGCGGGGGCCCACGACGAGCCGGCCGATCGCCTCGCCCTCGAGCTCGATGGGCACGTCGGCGTGGTGAACCTTCGCGCAGGGCTCGTCGAGATCGGTCTGGGCCTCGTCGGCTCGTTGCGGCCGGGGCTCCGTGGGGCGAGTCAGCGGCTCGCCGTCGACCGAGCAGATGCGAATGGGCATGCGCAGGACCGAAACGAACTCGTCCTGAAGCCGTTGCAGCGATTCCTGCGCCAGGTAGTCGGTAAGTAGGGCCACTGTTCTGAACAACAGGTCTTAGGTCATAGCTCTTAGGTCTTAGGGGGCAGAACCCTGATCTTGCACACGGATACCTGCCCAGCGCGACCTGAAGACCGAGACTCAAAACCGTCCTTTCACGTTCACGGGATAGCCGCGGGGCGAATATGCCACTGCGGCCTCGTCCCTCGATATTCTTTGGGGCCTGATGCAACGCGGGATATTGTAATGCCGCCGGCCCGACTGGCAATAGCCCGCATGACAAACCGATTTAATTGGCTGGAACCGGATCGCCGACAAGTCCCAGCGGCGGCGGTTCGGGCTCTGCCCCCTAAGAGCTAAGACCTATGACCTAAGACCTTCTTTTCGTGGCGCAGGATTGATCTGCCGTCCGGCGGGGCGTAGATTCTCACTCGTGACCGACCGGATCATCGTCATCGACGGATCGCAGGGCGAGGGCGGCGGGCAGATTCTTCGCACCTGCGTGGGGCTCTCAGCCGCGATGGGAATTCCCGTCCGCGTCACGGCCATTCGAGCCGGGCGGGACCGCCCCGGGCTTCGCCCCCAGCACCTGGCCGCCGTCCGCGCCGCCGCGGCCGTGTGCGCAGGACAGGTCACCGACGCCGAGATCGGCTCGCAGGAACTCACGTTCATTCCTGGGCAGCCCCAGGCCGGACAGTTCCGCCTCGACATCGGCACGGCCGGGTCCGGCACGCTGGTTCTCCAGACGATAATCCCGGCCCTTCTGATGGCCGACGGCGACTCGGACGTGACCGTCACGGGCGGCACGCACAATCCCCTGGCGCCGTGCTTCGAGTACCTGCGGGACGTCTACGCCGTCCTGGCCAGCGCCGCCAACGCGCAGATTTACCTGGAGATGGCCCGCGCCGGCTTCTACCCAAGCGGCGGGGGGGAGATCCGAATGCAGGTCCAGGGCCTAGGCGCGCCCGACGGCCTGAGCCCTCTGCGCCTGAGCGACCGCGGGCAGCTAAGGCACATCGAGGGCATCTCGGCCGCTAGCTACTGCCTGGCCGCGCATATCATCGACCGCCAGACCCAGCAGGCCCTGGGCCGACTGGCAAAGGCCAATCTCCGCGCCACCATCGAGCAGGCAGTCTGGGAGACATTCTCCCCCGGAACGGTGGTCTTCCTCCGCGCCGTATTCGCCAAGGCCGTCGCCGGCTTCTTCTCGCTGGGCGCCCGCCCAAAGTCCGCCGAGCAGGTCGCCGACGAGTCCGTCGAGAACCTGCTGGCCTTCATGGACTCACCCGGCGCCGTCGACGCCCACGCCGCCGACCAACTGCTGACCATCGCCGCACTGTGCCCCGACGAGAGCCGATACCTCGCCGAACGCCCGACAGACCACCTCCGAACCAACGCACAGGTGATCCGCGAACTCACCGGCCGGCAGATAGACATCGCCCCCGCCGAAGGCGGCGCGGCCCTGGTGACAGTGCATGAATGGGCGGAGTAGAAGGCTTCGCCAGATTGCGGATTGCGGATTGCGGATTTCCATGATCGGTGCCCGGCTGGGCAGGTGGAGAATTCTAGTGGTGTGTATCCAATAGTGTGAACATTATGAACAGAGTCTAAATCCAATGCAGTCTCGACTTTGTCCAGCCCCGTTCACGGGGCTTCGACCGCCGAAGGCGGGTATAGACCAGGCCTTCTAGGCCTGGGGCCAAACAACACCATCTCCCTTTGGTCGTTTAGCGTGCTTCAGCACGCTTACCCCCCGCCTGAGAGCCTTTAGGCTAAAGGCCCGAGAAAAGCGCGCTAAAGCGTGCTGAACATGGATAATGCGCCTGTAACAGAGACACAGAGGCGCAGAGGTTTAGAAGAAGAAGCAAAAGAAGAAGCGGATTGACCACAGAGACACAGAGGCGCAGAGGTTTAGAAGAAGAAGCAAAAGAAGAAGCAAAAGAAGAAGCGGATTGACCACAGAGGTTTAGGAGAAAACAAAGCAGCGGGTTGCCGCAGGCGCAGAGAGTCAGAAGACGCTATTGCGTCGAGTTTTTGTGCTGTTTCTTCTAAACTCCGCGTCTCTGTGTCTCTGTGGTCAATCCGCTTCTTCTTTACGCGCTTTCCTTTTTGCTCTTTCGTGCGGCGAAGAGTGTCGGCGCGGATGTGCCCTCGACCATTTCCTCGGTTATCTGGAAGGCGCCCTTTTCCGCCTGCTCGGGCAGTTCGTACATGAGGTTCAGCATGAGTTCCTCGACGATGCCGCGCAGGGCCCGCGCGCCGGTGTCGCGTTTCATTGCCCGGCGGGCGATGGCCTGAAGCGCGCCGCTGGTGAACTCCAGGCTCGACTGCTCCATCTCGAAGAACCGCTGGAACTGGCGCACAAGGGCGTT
>Ga0315282_10002523_pt1 | contig 33570 bp, 32 predicted proteins | sample YL17G07_20_MG_FD_203693 | JGI IMG/M metagenome (GOLD analysis project Ga0315282, IMG submission 203693) | Sediment microbial communities from Yellowstone Lake, YNP, Wyoming, USA - YL17G07_20 | ecosystem: Environmental > Aquatic > Freshwater > Lake > Sediment | place: USA: Wyoming | collected...
AAAAGTCTAGAACTATTTATCCTTTAAAATCAACATGTTATAATTTGCATTGAAATGCTTTATTATAATTGCTAAGCATATTTTATGCCGAACAGTATTGGGACTAAGGGGGATTTGTTAAGCTCATTTTCCTTGTATCACGCAATTGTGGCTACTATCTCTTAAAATCCAATTCTTCCTATAATTAATAGGATGGGCTATAATAATCTTCCAGAGATGGGAGGATTTTATAAAGAGATTACCTGACAAAAAAGGCTATTTCAGTATATATGGAGGACGGTTTGTCCCCGAGACTCTCATGCCTGCTCTCAAGGAACTTGAAGAGGCATTCTTTCAATCGAAAGAAGACAAGGAATTCCAGAAGGAGATCAGTCATCTCCAGAAGACCTATATAGGAAGACCAACGCCCCTTTATTTTGCTCGACGCTTCACAGAATATCTCGGGGGTGGAAAGATATATCTGAAGCGCGAAGATCTCGCACATACAGGTGCACATAAGATAAACAATGCCATCGGCCAGACATTACTTGCGAAGAAAATGGGGAAAAGAAGGGTTATTGCTGAGACAGGTGCTGGGCAGCATGGAGTGGCAACTGCAACAGGTGCGGCTCTCGTTGGTCTTGAGTGCGAAATCTATATGGGCACTGAGGATATGAAAAGACAGGCCCTGAATGTGTTCAGGATGAGACTTCTTGGAGCAAAGGTTACCGAGGTGCCTGTTGGCTCACAGACATTAAAGGATGCAATTAATGAGGCTTTGCGGGATTGGACTACGAATGTCCGGACAACACATTATATCTTAGGAACAGTATTCGGACCTCATCCGTTTCCCGTTATGGTCAGAGACTTCCAGTCTGTTATTGGTAAGGAGGCTAAAAAACAGATACTCGATGCCGAGGGGAGAATTCCTGATTATCTCATAGCCTGTGTTGGTGGTGGGAGTAATGCTATTGGGCTCTTTCACGCCTTTCTGAAGGAAGGGATAAAAATGATTGGCGTCGAGGCAGGTGGTGAAGGAATAGAAACAGGAAAACATGCAGCACGGTTTGCAGGTGGCTCTCTCGGTGTATTCCAGGGATGTAAAAGCTATCTCCTGCAGGACGATGATGGAAATGTCCTTGGAACACATTCTGTTTCAGCAGGTCTTGATTATGCATCTATCGGGCCTGAGCATCCCTATCTGAGGGATAAAGGAATTATCCAGTATACCTATGCAACTGATAATGAGGCATTGGCTGCCTTTGAGCTCTTATCAAGAACAGAGGGTATCATCCCTGCACTCGAGTCTGCCCATGCCCTTGCAGAAGTCGTGAAACTTGCACCTAACCTTTCTCAAAAGGAGGTTATCATCGTAAACCTTTCAGGACGCGGTGACAAGGATGTCCAACATGTGGCCAGAATAAAAGGAATCGAACTGTGATTTCGAGGATCAAAGAGAAATTTAGGGAGCTCAAGGGAAAAAAGAAGAAGGCCTTTATCCCTTATATTATGGCTGGGGATCCGTCCTTAGGAAATACAAAAGATATTGTACAGATGCTTGAGGAGTGTGGAGCTGATATTGTTGAATTGGGTGTGCCATTTACAGACCCCCTTGCAGATGGCCCAACAATCCAGAGGGCATCGGAGAGGGCCTTAAATGCAGGCGTTACATTGAAAAAGGTGATAGCTTTTGTGAAAGACATGAGGCAAAGCATACAGATACCCGTTGTCCTTATGACCTATTACAACCCTGTATTTAAATACGGGGAGGAACATTTTGTAAGGGATGCAAAGGATGCTGGAGTTGATGGCGTAATCATTCCTGACCTTCCACCTGATGAGGCAGGTAATTTAATACGTTCTTCAAGAAAGGCATCCCTCGATACCATATTTCTTCTCGCACCAACATCTACTCCTGAAAGAATAAAGAAGGTGGCAAAGGCATCGAGGGGTTTTATATACTATGTCTCGGTAACAGGGATAACCGGAAGCAGACTTTTACTGGATGGCTCCATGGAGACGTTAATATCAGAAATAAGGAAGTACACAGACAAACCGATCGCTGTTGGTTTCGGTGTTTCTACACCAGAAGAGGCATCAGCAGTATCAAAGGTATCTGATGGTGTGATAGTGGGCAGTGCCATCGTAAAAAGGCTTCATGAATCCCATGATGATCTGAAGAGATATATCATCAGTCTCAGGGAGGCAATACAGTGAATGACAGACTGAAGAAAAAGCTCCAGCAGCTGAATACCTTGATAGAACTCTCCTCTCTTATCAATTCAACCCTTGATACTATGGAGATTAAAAAGCGTGCGATTGATGCAGCCACAAGTCTTCTGGATGCAGAGGCTGGTAGCCTTCTCCTTATTGATCAAGAAACGGGGGAAATCTTTTTCGAGATTGCCCTTGGTGAAAAGGGGCAAGAATTAAGAGAGATCAGGCTTAAAAAAGGAGAGGGGATTGCTGGATGGGTAGTTGAGACAGGGAAGCCCTTAATTATTCACAATGTGCAGTCAGACCATAGGTTTTACAGGCCGGCTGATAAAATGAGTACCTTTACTACAAGGGATATGATCTGTGTTCCTCTGAAGTCAAAAGAGAAGGTTATCGGAGTTCTTCAGGTAATTAATAAGAAGCATGATTTTTTTGATGAGGAGGATAAGGAGATACTTGCCGCTCTGTCAACTCAGGTTGCAATTGCAATAGAAAATGCAAACCTCTATCAAGAACTGAAAGAGGCATTTTACTGCACAGCTATGGCACTTTCAGAAGCGATCGAAAAAAGGGATCCTTATACGGGTGGGCATACAAAAAGGGTTATGGACTATAGTATTGCCATAGGAAAGACTATGGGGCTTTCAAAGAAAGAGATTGAGAACCTTGAACTTGCAGCTATACTTCATGATGTCGGAAAGATCGGGGTGAAAGACGATATTCTCTTAAAGAGGGGAAAACTTAGTTCTGCGGAACTCGAAGAAATGATTCGGCATACAAAAGACGGTGCTGAAATACTCAACCATCTCAGACACCTGAGGGACGTAGCTTTAGGAGTTAAGGGACATCATGAGAGATTCGACGGTAAAGGTTATCCAGACAGTCTCAGCGGAGAAGAGATCCCGTTGATAGCCAGGATAATAGCTGTTGCAGACAGTTTTGACGCGATGACTTCGGACAGACCTTACAGGAAGGCCATAGAATTTGAGAGAGCTTTTGAGGAACTCAAAAATAATATGGGGACACAGTTCGACAGGAAGGTAGTAGAGGCATTCATAAGGACGTGAAAAAGCTTGAGGTTATCGTATGAAGCTGAAAGTATTAGGAAGCTCTGGAGCAGAATTCGGCAGATATAATCTGCCGGCCTTTTTATTAGATAGTTGCTTGCTCCTTGATGCAGGGACCATAGGTCTGTCCATAAAAGATGCTGAACAGTGGAAAATCCGCAGTATTCTGATAACCCATACACATCTGGACCATATCAAGGGAATCCCCTTCTTTGCAGACAATCTCCACATGCGACATAAGAAGAGTGGTGTTACGATTATCAGTATTCCCCATGTACTTAAGGCATTAAAAAATAATCTCTTAAACGACATTTTATGGCCAGATTTTACAAGGATTCCTGATACCAAAAATCCTATATTGAAGCTCAAGACGATAACACCTGGCCAATCATTTCGTGTCTGTGGACACAAAGTTGTTGCGTATGGAGTAAACCATTCTGTACCTGCTGTGGGGTATATTATTGAGGATGTGGATGGAAAACGACTCCTTTATACAGGAGATACAGGTCCTACAGATTCAATATGGAGAGCTGCAGATAGGTTAGACTGTGTAGTTATGGAGGTCTCTTTTCCTAATAGGATGGAGGAGGTGGCTATCAAGACCGGTCATCTAACAGCGAGGCTTATCGTAAAAGAGTTACAGAAGATGGAAAGTCTCCCTAAAAAGATTCTTATAACCCATCAAAAGCCTCTGTATCTTAAACAGATTCATAAGGAGATAGGGGCCCTTCGAATAAAGAATATAAGGATAGTGAGAGATGGCGAAACATATGAAATATAAACCCAGGACCCAGAATTCAGAACACAGGACGCAGAAGAATTATTGTTTTACTCGTCACTCGTTACTGGTCACTGAGCACTGTTAATATGGCGTGGTTTAAGAAGACAAAAGATATCAAGACCGATAAGAAGGTAAAGATACCTGAGGGTCTGTGGGTTAAGTGTGATAGTTGTAAGGAGATCGTATATAAAAAAGAGGTAGATAAGAATCTCAAAGTCTGCCCAAAATGCAATTACCACTTCAGGATAAGCGCACGAGAACGATTGAAACTTCTCGCTGATGAAGGGACCTTCACAGAATTCGATGTCGATCTCTTGTCAGGCAACCCTCTTGATTTTAAGGATACCATTTCTTATAAAGACAGAATAAAGGAGAATCAGAAAAAGAGCGGGCTCAAAGAGGCTGTGATTTCTGGGGAGGCCATTATTAAAGGCTGTCCTGTAAGTCTTGTTGTTATGGACTTTTCCTTCATGGGTGGAAGTATGGGTTCTGTTGTAGGAGAAAAAGTCTCAAGGGCGGCAGAACGCGCTCTAGGGAAAAAACAACCCCTTGTGACTGTTTCATCCTCAGGTGGTGCAAGGATGCAGGAAGGGATATTCTCACTCATGCAGATGGCAAAGGTTTCTGCTGCTATAGGTAAGTTGAAGGATAACGGGATTCTTTTTATCTCCGTTATAGCTGATCCTACATTCGGGGGTGTTACGGCAAGCTTTGTCATGCTCGGTGACATCATTATTGCCGAGCCGAGGAGCCTTATAGGATTTGCTGGGCCGAGGGTTATCGAGCAGACTATCAAGCAGCCTCTTCCTGAGGACTTCCAGAGGGCCGAATTCCTCCTCGATCACGGCATCATAGACATCGTAGTAGAAAGAAAGAACTTAAGGGATACGCTCGCAAAGCTCTTCGAACTTCTCCAATGAGCTACAGCGAGACGACTCATTATCTCTATAATCTCCAGAAACAAGGTATCAAGTTCGGTCTCAATAATATCGTCAGGCTGATGTCGGCTCTTGAAAACCCACACAGTTCATTCCCCTCTATCCATATTGCAGGGACTAACGGGAAGGGCTCAACCTCTGCCATTATTGCATCTGTTCTCATGGCCTTAGGTCTCAAGGTTGGTCTTTTTACATCGCCTCACCTTGTGAGTTTCACCGAGAGAATCAGGGTTAATCATGAGGAGATAACGGAGTACGAAGTTGTCAATCTGGCTGAGGAAATAAGGGGAAAAATCTCACATCTTCAATCTTCTGACTCAAGCTTTTCACCTACATTCTTCGAGGTAATTACTGCGATGGCACTGCTTTATTTCAAAAGGAAAAGAATAGACATAGCGGTAATAGAGGTGGGTATGGGAGGAAGACTCGATGCTACGAACATAATCATACCCGGGGTTTCTGTAATCACGAGCATAGGATATGATCACAGAGAATTTCTTGGGAGCACGCTCAAGGAAATAGCTCATGAGAAGGCGGGCATTATCAAAGAAGGCATACCCGTTGTTGTCTCTTCTCAGGCCTCTGAGATTTTAGAGGTTATTGAAGCAAAGGCAAAGGAGATGAATACCGTGGTCTATCTTTATGGCAGGGATTTTTCATCCGTGCTCAGAAGAGAAAATATCTCAGCAATATATTTTGATTTCCTTGGTAATGACTCCTTCATAATTCAAGATTTATACCTTCCCCTTACCGGTGAGCATCAGATGCAGAACGCCTCTGTTGCCATAAAAGCAGTAATGGTTGCACTGAGTAAAACCAGAGTGAAAGGGAGAAACGGAGAAACGGAGAACGGGAGAAACGAAGAAACAGTAATATCGCCGAGTCAGAGAGAGAATATCGTGCCATTGATAAGAAATGGTTTAGCAACAACGAAGTGGCCGGGAAGGCTCGAAATGATAAAATCCGAACCGCCTATTCTTATAGACGGGGCACATAACGCTGCTGCAGCTGTGGCTCTCTCTCATGCATTGGCGAAAACCTTCCTTGAAAGATATAAAAGGATTATCCTTATCCTCGGCATCATGGGCGATAAAGATATAGAGGGTATTATGAAGCCTCTCCTTCCCTTGGCCTCTGAGATAATACTCTCTTGCCCCAATTACGAGAGGGCGGCCTCTCCTGATACACTTGCTGCAATAGCAGCATCTTTGGGATTCCCGGAGGTACATATTGCACCGTCCGTTAAAGATGCTCTTGAATTAGCCCAAAATATTTGTCAACAGTCAAATCCCCCCTTAACCTCCAATAATCCCCCCTTACCCCCCTTTAGAAAAGGGGGGCTGGGGGGATTTGAAAAAGGGGGGCAAGGGAAGGACGGCAACTCATCACTCGACACTCACCACTCGCCACTTATTGTTGTTACCGGTTCTTTCTACACAATAGGAGAGGCGAAAGAGTGTTTTGGATATACAGGAGTGCTTTCGAGACTGAGAGAATAACAAAAAGTTATGAGTTACGAGTTATGAGTAAAAGACACTGGCTTAGACTCATTATTCATTACCCATTACTCATTACTTTATCCTGCACTATTTCCTGTCTCCTATTCACGAATGATTGTTTTGCAAAAGAGGATGGCATTATTATTTCCGAGACTCTTGAATACGTAGAAAGTACGTCCACGTATATTGCAAAAGGTTCTGTAAAAGTCACAAGTGGAGATAAGGTTATCGAATCAGATGAAATGACCTATAACGTCCAGACATCTGACGTCGTTGCCACGGGGAATGCGAGATATAGTGATGCTGATATGACAATTACAGCAAGCACGATGGAGTTAAATCTTGATGGAGAGACGGGCAGGCTCTACGAAGCAGAGATCTTCTTCAAAAAAGATAATTACCATATTTCTGGGAAGGATATTGAGAAAAGGGGTGAAAACCATTATTTTGCCCCTGAGGCAACCTTTTCAACCTGTGATGCTCCTGTCCCTGCATGGTCTTTCAAAGGTAAGGATGTAGATCTCTTGGTCGGGGAGAGGTTAAAGGCAAAGAATACATCTTTTTACATCAAGGATGTTCCTGCCCTTTATTCTCCTTATTTTTCCCTTCCCTTTCAGACCGAGAGAAAGACGGGGTTTTTAATGCCGGTTATAGATGTTAGTAGTTCTAGAGGGATACACCTGAGAATGCCTTTTTTCTGGGCTATATCAGAAAACATGGATGCGACGGCAATCATGGATATGTATACAAAGAGGGGCATCGGAGAGGGCCTACAATACAGGTACATAGAACCTGGGGACATAAAAGGCAACTGGTGGCTTTACCATATAAGAGACACAGAACTCAATAAGGATTTCCTTGAAGTTAGAGCCTTGCACGAGCAGAGGTCACAAGAAGGAGTTGGGGGGTTTCTGAGTATAAACTTTGTAAATGAAAAGGATTTTTATAGAGAGTTTAGTCCCTACCTTGAGATAAGTACACGTCGGTTCCTCGAGTCAACGGGAGAGATATCCCTTCCGCTTAAAAACTCCCGCGCCTATCTTCTATCTCAATACTGGGTTAGTCTTGAAGAAGAAATAAGGCCTCCTCCTCAGAGGTTACCAGAAATAGGATATGTCCTCAATCCCACAAAAGTTGGTCCTCTCTGGTTTTCTGGCATGGCGACAGTCTCCAATTTCTGGAGGGATAAGGATGTGATGGGGCAGAGGCTTGATATCTATCCGAGGATATTATATGAGTTCGGGAATGAGATTGTTATCACCCAGGCCCTTGGTTTTCGGGAAACGGCATATTCTTTGCACAGGAGTGAAGAGGACTCTCTTCATAGAGAAGCTATAGAATATAGTGCAATAGCCCATACAAGTCTTTTGAAAAGATACGGTTCCTTCACACATGTATTAGAACCTTCTATCGGATATACCCTTATTACCGATTCTGAAAACCTCCCTCTTTTTGATTCAACTGAACTTTTTAAAAAGACATCTACTATAGAGCTCTCCCTCATTAACCGGATTTTCAATAGAGAGAGGGAAATTGTAATCGTTAAGGCTTCACAGGCTTATGACGCGAATTTGGGAGACAGACCATTTCTTCCATTCAAACTTGAGCTTGCAATTAAGAGGCCTGAACCTGTCTCTCTACGAATCGATACAGCTTATGATGTGCATGAAGGTAAACTGGAAAGCATAAATTCTGATGTGCGTTTTAGAATCTCTCAGGGAGCAATTTGGGTTGGTCAGAGATATAACAGGATAGAGGATGTAAGATTTTATAAGGCAGGATTTGAGCTCAATTCTTATAAACCCTGGTATGTGAGGGGAAGGATCTGGTACGACGCTGATAGGAAAGAAGTTCGGGATGTTTCATTAGATCTGAAATATTCGAGCCAGTGTTGGGGTGTAAACGTGGAATTTATTAAAAGGCCTCATGACTTTACATTCTCAGTAATGTTTGAGCTCAAAGGTATTTCCAAAGGCCTTAAGATGTAAACCTTGCTATTGTTTTCTCTATTTTTGCTACAGAATCTTCCAGAGAAGTTTTATCTGTATCCAGCACGATCTCCGGATTCAATGGTTCTTCGTAAGGCACAACCATTCCTGGCACTGGCCAGCCTTCGGTACCCTTTTTGTAAATATCTTTTGGCGCCTCATGTCTTTCTTGTCTCTGCTTTTCTCTTTTTATGCATAATTCCATTGGGCATCTGAGGTATACCTCTATGAATTTTGGGGTCATCCCCCGTGCGAGGTCTCGCCATCTCCTGAGATTTCCTGTCGCATCAATGATTACATGATGCCTGAGTTCTGTGAGCTTCTTGGTAAGAAAGACGAGTGACCTGTATACTATTTCCCTTTCTGAATCAGAGTATGTTGGCTCAGGTGTAATAACCTTCCTGAACTCATCCATCCTGAGAATAATAAACTCAGGATGGACCTTTTTGAGGGCGTCAGCAACAGTGCTCTTTCCGCTCCCTGGAAGTCCTGTTATCCATAGAGCGATGCCGCTTACATCGTCTGTCAGCATCCTATTTGTGACGCGTGTGGATATTGGAGGTATGTATCAGATATGAAAAGAACTTTTTCAATAGGGAAGCGCAATACTCAATCGAATAATGCAGTGAGTACATCTGCCTTATCCTCAATTACTTTTGCCAGTTTCTCCTGTTCATTCCTCAGTCTGAAGAGTTCATCAGCAATGTTGAGTGACGTGAGGATTAATGCCTTCACAGGCATCATGTTGGGCAGGGAGCTGTTGACTTCCATCAGTTTTGCATCAACGTAGGAAGCAAGCTTTCGAATATATTCTTCAGGAGAATCTCCTTTTATGGTATATTTCTGGCCCAGAATATAGACCTCAACACTACCCATATCTATTCTTTCTCAGATTCAATCATCTCAAGTTCGTTGAGGAGACTCTCGATCTGGTTTCTTATGATGTCCTTTTCAGATTGAAGCTGTTCTATCTCCTGATTCTTCTCATTGAGTAACCCTTCGAGTTCTCTTATCTTTCTCTGCATGATGACCTTTTCATCTTTAAGGGTCTTGACCCTCTCAATAGCTGTTGTGATCTTGTCTTCAAGATTTTTTAGTCTTTCCACCGAGGTAACCTCCTTTCTTAACCCACTCGATTGGTCTATACGTTGATTGTCATCAAAGAGGGTCTTCTTCAAAACCATCGTATCTAAGATAACAAAGATTCATCCTAAAGTCTACAGATTTCCTCAGGATTTTTTTATCGTCTCTTCCTCTCCCAAAGACCTTCTATATTCAAAAAAAGTAGTTATGATTCTCTTTACATAGTTTCTCGTCTCACTGTAAGGGATGTCTTCGATGAACTCATCTATGGATTTATAATTTCCCTTTTGAATCCACTTCCTTACCTTCTCTTCACCTGCATTATAAGCAGCGAGGGCATAAGCGTAGGAGCCGAATTCCTTAATCAAGATGCTCAAGTAATATGTGCCGAGATGAATATTGTTCTTAATATTAGATACTTGAGATGTATTGGTTATTCCTAACTGGAGGTTGCTATCAAGGCGGAATGCAGTCTGAGGTATGAGCTGCATGAGGCCGAGAGCTCCAGCTGAGGACCTGGCATCAGGATCGAATGTACTTTCTTCTCTCATGACCGAGAGAACGAGAAGAGGGTCGATGCAGTGCTTTTGGGAGATAGCTTCAACAGTATCCCAATATGCATAAGGATAGCGGAGATAATGCAAGCTTTCTCCATAAGGAAGTCTTTCCGTAAGGCTGACCAAATATTTATATTCTCCAAGATCTTGAAATTTTGAGCCGATATATTGAATGTCCTCTATTGAGGTTGTGGCTTTTGAAATGTGGATCAGCTCTAAGAGAGCCTCTCTTGATAAACCGAGTTCAAAGAGAACCTCTACACGGTCAAACTTTTTTGGTTTCAAGAGCGGTCCTTTATAAGAGACTGCATGTTTAAGGGGTTTCTGGCTTTCACATGAATTGGATTTTTCGAGGCACCCTCCTGTCCTGATGTAGGACATGGCACTGTAGAAATCCTTTTCCTTTTTCCTGAGTGTTTGATATAAATCCAGGGCATCCTTGCCAGAGGCCTCGATGCTCCGTGCCTTCCAGTAGAGATATCTTGTATTGTTGTAATTCTCATAGAGTTTTGTGAAGACGTCAGCAGCTTTCTCATATTCTCGTGTAATGAAGTAAGTCCATCCAATTCCCCACAAGGCATCCTCTGCCTCTGAAGGATATTGTTGTAGAACATTCTGGTAGGTTTTTAAGGCTTCTTCAATCTCCCCATCTCTTCTTTTGTCAGAGGCAACGGCAATAAGAAGGAGGCTGGCCCTTCTGTCTCCTATCTTCAAGAGTTCTTCCAGGGCAGAATTAAGTGCTTCTTTTCCCCCAGCTCTGTATAGCGAATAGGCCTTCCAGAATACTTCATTTGCCCTCTCATATACCTCTGCTGCTTCGAGATATCTTTTCTGTTTAAAGAGGGAGAGGCCGAGATCCTTCAGGATCTCATTTTTTAAGCTGCCATTGTCTTTTCCCAGGGCTGACCTGAGAGCAGATTCTGCTCCTTTGAAGTCCATGAGACCCATGAGGTTTGATGCCCGTTCGATGAGGTCTTCTGCACGTATATCAGTTGGACTCAGTTCGTTGCAGGCTAATTCAGAAAGATGGCCAGCACCTATACATATCTCCCTGAAGAGAGACTTCGCAACATCTGAATTATTCTTTTTAAGCCACCGGGCATATACGTACTTCAAATCTGTGTCCTTAGGGTAGTCCTTTATAAAAGATTGAAACATTTGCTGAATATTTTCTTCAGATACTTCTTCGGCCTCCTTAATCGCTCTTATGAGAGCCCTCTTTTTGAGAGGTGAATCCGGGTATTTCTTCAGGAGGGTGCGGATTGTTTTCAGAGCCTCTTCATGATCTCCTCTTTCATGATAGGCGTCAGAAAGCCATAGCATGGCATAATCACCCAATAGGGGAAATTCTTTCTCAGCAACAGACAGACTCAGTATGGCATCATCATATTTTTTACTTTCCAATTCATCTTTACCTTTTTTGAGATATGCCTTACTGTCAATCTCCTCACAGTAAACCGTTGAACAATAAAGGGTGAAGAAAAAGAGGCACACAAGGCGTAGTCTCATAAAATTATATTAGATAAAATGAAATTTTTAGACAATAGGAAATATTATCTGGAGTTTCGTAAGTTATTAGTGCAATCAATTAGTGCTTAATATTCATAGCAGACTCTGTACCAATGGTTGTCATTTTCAGGCTTGACCGGAAAATCCAGGGCATTTTTACCATGTTTCAATCTTTAGGTTTTCGATTGCTTTAAAGTGGGAATCATTCGTGACCAATGTGAGAGTATATTGTTGAGCAATAGCAGCAATCCATATGTCATTTTCTGGAATTGGTTCACCCTTTTCTTTCAATCGGTTCTTTATGACTCCATATCTTTTGGCTGTATCAGTATTACAAACAAGCACGGTGTTGTTGAGAGCAAATTCATCTATACGATTGATATTTTCTTGAACTTTTAACGACCTATAAGCTCCAAAATATAATTGCGGCAAATTCCTTATTCGGAATGAATTTTGAAGAGTTGATCCTCTCGGTTTCAATTTTTAAGCTAATTGAAGATATATAAAGAAATCTTTAGTATCTCTAAGAAAATTAGATCTTCGTGTGTTAACAACGCATTTGCCTATAGATCAAGATTTAATGCGCCTTTGCAAAAATTAGCATTTTCTTAAATCGTTTTTATTCCTTGATAATCAAGCGTATTCGGGTTTGTATGAATGGTCATATATACGGATAATATCCTAATTATTAATAGGATAGTTAGTTAAGAAAGGAGGCCCATGGGGAGCAAAAATCTGCGTTATATTGAGGCGTATGATGAAATGATGCGTCTGAGAAAAAGTATTTCGATTCTCGACATGGAAATACTGATTTCCTCGGACCAATCCTACAAGAATCAATTACGCATGAAAAGAGAAGACTTAAAGGAGCGTATCGGATGGCTTTTTCTTGACTGTGGGGAATATGTGAGAGGGTATGCGTTATATTTATCACTGCCATGGAAAACTCATGGTGAGCAGAAGTATTACGGGATGAGCTGGGCACTTATTCAAATGAAGAATTACGGTGAAGCACTGAGACTGTTAAAAAAAGGCATAAAAAGATTCCCCGAATCCTCTACTCTTATTATCACAAAGGGAATACTGTATCAGAAGACATGTCATGAGATAGACGCCCTGCAGTCCTTTGAGCGTGCCCTACAACTTGACCCTTATAATCCATATGCCCTATACAATAAAGCCTTCTCTTTGAACTTGTTAGGCTACTATGAGGAAGCAACATCGATACTTCAATATCTTATAGAAAGATATCCGAACGAACATGATTATCTTGTCGAGATGGGATACTCGCACTTTATGACAGGATATATCGAAGATGCATGTAAGTATTACAGGAAAGCGCAGAAAACAGGACATAAATCAGGTAATATGTATTGCGGACTCTATTGCGCCTACAGGCATCTTGGATTCCAGGATGAAGCTCTGTACATTGCGCAAGAGGGGCTGAATGAATATCCTGATGAGCCGGCAATGTATGATAATCTTGGAGAGTGTTATTACGAAAGAGGATGGATCCTTGATGCAAAAGAAATACTCAAGGAAGGTGTTAGGAAGTTTCCGGAAGACTATGGATTAAGGGAATCACTCAAGAAGATCGAAGAAGAAACGGATGACCCTGATAAGTGGAAAAAACCGCCTATCGGTTTGATCATTCTGTTGATTATGCTGTTGAGGAGACTGAAGGAGAAACATGCGGGGTAGAATCAAGAGGAAAATCTTGATGAAGGATTTAAAAATAGCCACTTATTGGTAGCCGTGGTAACATTGGTAAGAAAGGGGGGAAGTTATGAAATTACCTGAGCCGTCGAATAATAAGTTTGACCGATTAAATAGCAAAGTGTTGCGGGACCTTAAAAAATGCAAGAAGGGAGAGCTGGCTGGACAAAACTGGACAACCTGTAAAGGTTTAACCTGTAGAGCATTTTATTTTGAACCGAACAAGTTCACAATTAAAATGTGGCGAGAGAAAAAGAAGTTCTATAAAAAAGGAATTGACAGGCGTGTTCTTTTTGTATTGCAACGTCCTGGCCCAAATCCTAAAGTTAAAGAGGGAGATATCGCGGTCAAGCCTTGCTTTGGTTTAGAGAATGCTAATCCTTTTGCTTTACGGAGGCTTGAACGCTTTCATGATGTAAGGAAAAAATATGGACTTGAAAACTGCTATATGACAAATATTGTCAAATGTAGCAAGTTTTTAAAGAACATTCCCCCTTCTGTTGACGAGATTGAAGAATGTTCCAAACACTTAATAAAAGAAATTGAAATAATAGATCCAGAAGTTGTTGTAGCAGTTGGTGATGTCCAAGATAAAATTTTACGAAGAAAACCATTCAAGGAGCTCATAGAATCTCTAGGTTGTAAATTATACAAAGTTACTCATTATGGATATCGAGATAGTGTAGAAAAACTTTGGAAGAGATGGGATATAGAATTCACAGAACTTAAAAATAAAATCTCACCTTCTCCAAAATTTATACCAATATTTTTAAAAGAGGCTTACTATGAAGGGAGTAAGAAAAAAGCAAGATCTTAGAGAGCGGAATCTATCGAGTGTTTGGAGGCGGCGAGCGGATTTGAACCGCTGAATAAAGGTTTTGCAGACCTCCCCCTTAGCCACTTGGGTACGCCGCCGTTTTATAGCAATTAAGCTATGAGCAAAGAGTTCAGAGTAACTAAAATTAAATTTGATCCTTAACTCTTAGCTCCAAACTCTAAGCTAAATACTAATATGGAGCGGGCGACGGGATTCGAACCCGCGACCCCAACCTTGGCAAGGTTGTGCTCTACCAGCTGAGCTACACCCGCAGTAAACGTTAAAATTGAGAAATGGATGTTAAAAGTTTCGACAGAAACTCTTAACTGACAACTCTTAACTTATCATTCATTAATGAGCTATAATGAACAATGTTGAATATTAATGAAAAAACGCGGGCTTTGTCAATATGGTCTATCCTGACTTAAAAGGGTTCAAATCTCTTGCATCAAAAGGTAATTTGATCCCTGTCTATAGAGAGATCCTTGCTGATACAGATACCCCTGTTTCAGCGGCCCTGAAGCTTGGGGGGACACCATCATTTTTGCTCGAGAGTGTTGTAGGAGGCGAAAAGTGGGCGCGGTATTCCTTTCTTGGTTCTATGCCATCAAAGGTCATAAGGAGTTGGGGTAAGACAATAGAAATAAGGGATGATAAAGGGGGAAACCAGATGTTCGAGGTGGATGATCCCCTTGAGGTTATAAAAAAGGAGGTCAAGACCTACAGACCTGTTGATGTCAAGGGGTTACCGAGGTTTTATGGAGGTCTTGTTGGTTATATCGGCTATGACATGGTCAGATTTTTTGAGAGGGTACCTGATCAAAAAAAACCTGGACTTGATCTTCCTGATATGTTTTTTATGGTTGCAGATACGATGCTCATTTTTGATGGTCTGAGGCAGAATATCAAGGTTGTTTCCAATGTTTTTCTTGATGGCAAAGATTTAGATGAGGCATATTTAGAGGCTGTAGAAAAACTTGAGAACGTGGTAGAAAGGCTCAGACAGTCAACAGTCCAAAGTCAACAGTCATTAGTCGGGAGTCAAAAGTCAAGTCCCCCTTTATGTTCCGGTAATCCCCCCCCCTCCCTTTTAGAAAAGGGGGGTGTGGGGGGATTTGAAAAAGGATACTCATCCTCCTTTTTTACAAATGAGGCATTTGAGAAAGCAGTACTCAGCGGAAAGGAATACATAATGTCCGGGGATGTAATCCAGGTTGTTCTGTCACAGAGGTTTGAGCGGGAGTCTCATATTGACCCCTTTCATATATATAGGGCGTTACGTGTTATCAATCCTTCTCCCTACATGTACTATATTGATACAGGCGATGCAAAGCTTGTAGGTTCTTCCCCTGAGATACTCGTGAGGCTTGAGGGAAGAAAGATCATCCTGAGGCCAATTGCAGGGACTCGAAGAAGAGGGGATACAGAAGAAGAGGATGTACTCCTCGAGACAGAACTCCGGAATGACCCTAAAGAGACAGCTGAACATATCATGCTCGTTGACCTCGGAAGGAATGATGTTGGGAGGGTTGCAGAGACAGGTTCTGTTCGAGTAACGGAACTGATGACTGTTGAACGATACAGCCATGTTATGCATCTTGTCTCTCATGTAGAGGGTAATCTCAGGAATGGACTGGATGCCTTTGACGTATTAAGGTCCTGTTTTCCAGCTGGTACTGTTACAGGAGCCCCGAAAGTAAGGGCAATGGAGATAATAGAAGAGCTTGAGCCAACAAGGAGGGGCCCCTATGCAGGTGCTGTTGGATACTTTAGCTATTCAGGGAACATGGATACGTGTATTACAATAAGAACCCTTCTCATAAAGGATGACAAGGTTTATGTTCAAGCAGGTGCAGGAATTGTGGCTGACTCGATTCCCGAAAGAGAATATACTGAAACCCTGAACAAGGCGACGGGTATGATGAGGGCTGTTGATATGGCAGAAAAAGGATTAAGGTGAGAGTTAGAAGTTAAAAGTTAAAAGTTGAATGAAAGACAATAAGAAAATAAAAGAAAGGGCATATGAGTTTGCGATAAACATAATCAAGCTCGTTGAGAAATTGCCAAAGGATACAGCTTATCAGCTATTGTAAGAACTTCGAAGGAAAGGAGATAAAACTTAAGAGTGATTTTTAAAACTTTTAACTCTTAATTTCTAACTTTTAACTTTTATGTTATTAATGATTGACAATTATGATTCTTTTACATACAACCTTGTCCAATATTTTGGAGAGATCGGTGAGGATATAAAGGTCTTCAGGAATGATAAGATCACAATCAAGGAGATAGAAAGACTCAACCCTGAAAGGATTGTGATTTCACCTGGTCCCTGCACTCCAAAAGAAGCTGGTATATCCGTTGAGTTGATACGATATTTTACGGGAAAGGTTCCGATCTTGGGCGTATGCCTTGGTCATCAATCCATAGGTGCCGCCTTTGGCGGGGAGATCATAAGGGCCCCTCGCCTCATGCATGGTAAGACATCGATGATAGTGCATGATGGAAGAACGATATTTGAAGGTCTTCCAAATCCCTTTGAGGCAACGAGGTATCACTCACTTGTGATTAGGAAAGAGACATTTCCTGACTGTCTCGAGATTACAGCATGGACGGATAAGGGTGAGATTATGGGCGTAAGGCATAAGGATGCAATTATAGAGGGCGTTCAGTTTCATCCTGAATCGATTCTTACAAAAGTTGGGAAAGACCTATTGAGAAACTTTTTGAAACTAAAGCAAAATTAAGTTTATATACTCTTACCCAACCCGCTCCCTTGATGGGAGGGGTGTAGGGGAGGGTAACGAGTATGGAGACGAATCTGTGATTAAAGAAGCAATTAACATACTTATCAATAAGGTAAACCTCTCCGAAGCAGAGATGGTTGAGTGCATGAAAGAGATAATGGAGGGGAAGGCTACAGATGCCCAGATCGGGGCATTTCTTACAGCCTTGCGGATGAAAGGCGAGACCATTGAAGAGATAACGGGGGCAGCAAGGATCATGAGGGAGAAAGCGATAACCATCCGGGCTCCTGAAGGAGTTCTCGATACGTGTGGCACTGGTGGTGACATGTCGCATACTTTTAATATATCCACAACAACATCAATTGTTGTCTCCGCATGTAGTGTACCTGTAGCAAAACATGGAAATCGCTCTGTCTCAAGCCAGTCAGGTAGCGCTGATGTGCTTGAGGCTCTCGGCATTAAAATTGACCTGCCTCCTGAGAAGGTAGAAGGATGTCTCTTCGAGACTGGTTATGGATTTCTCTTCGCACCATTATTTCATCCTGCAATGAAGTATGCTATAGGGCCAAGAAGGGAAATGGGCATAAGAACTGTATTTAATATACTCGGCCCTCTTACGAACCCGGCAGGTGCAAGGAGGCAGTTACTCGGGGTTTTTTCTGACAGCCTCACAGAAACTCTTGCTATGGTTCTTGGGAACCTCGGTGCTGTTGATGCAATGGTTATCCACGGCAAGGACGGGCTTGATGAGATAAGCATTTCTGATGCGACAAAGGGTTCGAGATTCAGGGATGGTAAGGTAGAAAACTTTTTCATCGAGCCAGAGGATTTTGGCATTGAAAGAAAGGAGAGCGATTCTATTCGCGGTGGCAACAAAGAGGAGAATGCATTAATAACCCTCTCCGTTCTTCACGGTGAGAGAGGACCAAGGAGAGATATAGTTCTGATGAACTCAGCCGCTGCCCTCATGGTTTCCGGAAAGGCAGGAGATTTCAGAACAGCCCTTGCCATGGCAGAAGATGCAATTGATTCAGGCAGGGCATCGAGAAAGCTCGAGGAAGTAAGAAGGGTTAGTAATTTACTCAATGATAGGAGGAGTTTTGCCCATTAGAGTCGGCGTTATCGGTGTTGGCTATCTCGGTCAACATCATGCAAGGATTTATTCTGAGATAAAGGGCACGAAGCTCACAGCCGTTGTTGACACGGATCAAGAAAGGGCAGGTACCTTTGCAGAGAAGTATAGATGTGTGGCATGTTCTGACTACAGAGAAATTCTCCATAAAGTTGATGCCCTGAGTATTGTGACACCTACAACATTCCATTATCGTATTGCCCTTGAGTGTCTCAGAGCAGGCAAAGATATTCTTATAGAGAAACCAATAACAGGAGGTATCAAGGAGGCTGATGAACTTATTCTTGAATCAGAAAAGAGGGGGTGCATCCTTCAAGTAGGCCATCTCGAAAGATACAATCCAGCCATCCATGCTGCTTCCGAGATGATAAGAGAGCCAAGGTTTATAGAATCAGAAAGGCTCTCACCCTTTCTCGGAAGGGGAACCGATGTTGATGTCACTGTCGATCTCATGATCCATGATGTAGATATCATACTGAGTCTCATTTTCTCTCCTATCAAGGAGATTAAAGCCGTAGGTGCAAAAGTTCTTACCGATAAAATTGATGTTGCTAAGGCATGGCTTGAGTTTGAAAATGGCTGCACAGCCCTTCTGACAGCAAGCCGGATTTCGCCTGAAAAACAGAGAATACTCAGGGTTTTTCAAAAAGACTCTTACATGTCTGTTGATTACCAGAACTGCGAGGTAATGCGCTATTACAGAACAGCAGAGGGCATGTCAAGTGATTTCATAAGGCCCGATACTAAAGAACCTCTCAAAGAGGAATTGGAGGATTTTATTCGTTGTGTGAGAGAGAGAAAGAGACCAAAAGTCTCTGCTGTTGAGGGAAGGGAGGCACTTAAAGTTGTCCTGGAAATAACAGAGATGATAAGGAGAAGGAATGAAAAGGGTTGTTGAGGAGAAAAAGATAGTTCCTATGGTCGATCTGAAGATACAGTTTCAGGAGGTAAAAGATGAGGTCCTGCATGTTATTACAGAAGTCCTCGAAAGAGGCCAGTATATACTCGGTCCGAAGGTCGCTGAATTCGAGAAAAAGATGGCAGGTTATCTTGGGATGTCTGAGGCAATAGGTGTTGCCTCATGCACAGATGCCCTACACCTATCCCTCGACGGCTTTGGCATCGGAGAGGGAGACGAAGTCATCACAACACCCTTTACCTTTTTTGCTACTGTTGAGGCGATACTTTATACAGGCGCTAAACCTGTCTTTGTAGATATTGAGCCAGACACATTTAATTTAGATCTAAATCAAATAGAGGCACAGATAACAAAAAAGACAAGGGCAATCCTTCCAGTTCATCTCTTCGGTCATATGGCTAATATGGGGAAGATATCAAAAACAGCAGGAAGGTATGGTCTTAAGGTAATCGAGGATTGTGCCCAGTCCTTTGGTGCTGAACTGAATGGTAGAAAGGCTGGAAGTTTCGGAGATGCGGGATGTTTCAGTTTTTATCCAAGCAAAAACCTCGGTGGATACGGAGATGGAGGAATAATAGTTCTTAATAACTCCAAGGTAGCTGAAGTAATAAGAAAATTGAGAAACCACGGCTCGATGGAGTCCTACATACATGAGAGGGTTGGTTTTAACAGCAGGCTGGATGAGATACAAGCAGGTATCCTCCTTGTGAAGCTGAAGTATATAGAGGAATACAATAAACAGAGGAGACGAAAGGCAGCGCTATATACCGAACTCCTTTCAGATAAAGTAAGGTGTCCAATCGAAGAAGAGGGGGTTTATCATGTCTACCACCAGTATACAATCAGGAGTCCTGAAAGGAATGAGATACAGAAGAAGCTATGGGAAAGAGGGATTTCATCTGTAATATACTATCCTTTGCCATTACATCTTCAGGAGGCACTCAGATTTTTGGGATACAAAAAAGGCGATTTCCCCGTTGCTGAGAAAGCGTCTCAGGAAGTCCTCTCATTACCCATTTACCCTGAACTCAAGGGATCTGTCATAGAGGAGATAGCAGAGATCATCAGGGATGTTGTGTGAATGAATACAGTCATGATAGTTAGTGGTGAAAGTTCTGGTGAATTATATGGTTCTCTCCTCGCACAGGCACTGAAAAGTAAATGCCCTGATTTACATATTCTCGGTGTTGGCGGCGATAGGATGAAGAGGGCAGGTGTAGAACTCATCTCAGGGATATCGGGTGCCTTTGGTCTTGCAGAGTTATCTTCTTCACTCATGGATTTGAGGGCAGCATTCAATAAGATAACAGAGGCGATGAGAAAGTTTATGCCACACGTCCTTGTCCTGATAGATTTTCCTGATTTCAACCTGAGGGTGGCAGAGTTTGCAAAGAAACTAGGTATAAAGATACTTTATTATGTAAGCCCTCAGGTATGGGCATGGCGAAAGAGCAGAGTCAGAAAGATAGCACGCCTTGTGGACATGATGGCTGTTGTACTTCCCTTTGAGGCAGAGATTTACAGAAAAGCAGGTGTACCCTATGAGTTTGTCGGGCATCCTATCATCGAGGAGATTGAGACTGTTTTAAAATCAACAAATCCCCCCATTCCCCCTTTTACTAAAAATTCCCCCCCACCCCCTTTTACTAAAAGGGGGAAGGGGAGGATTACAGACTCACGACTCACGACTTTCGACTTATCCCTCGATGCCCTGAGTCCCGAACTCCGGAAATTCTTTAAGACTTCTCTCGGCCTCTATGCAAATCAACCACTTCTTTCTCTTCTTCCTGGGAGTAGGCCCCACGAACTGAAAAGACTCCTTCCTTTGATGATAGAAGTTATCAGGCAATTGAAGAAGGAATTCAGGGATTACCAGTTCTGTATTCCCCTGTCCCCAAACACGAATGAGGGGAGATACAGTCACTATCTTGAGGCCCTCAGGCAAGAGGGGGCAATCATTAGAAAGGGCGAATCAATTAGAGCCCTTGCTGCATCTGATTTAGCAGTTATAGCTTCAGGAACTGCTACGCTCCAGGCTGCATTCCTCGAGGTCCCAATGGTGGTTGTATATAGACTTTCTCTTTCTTCGTATTTACTTGGAAGGCTCTTTATCAATGTTAAATATATATCTCTCGTTAATATCCTCTCAGGCAGAGGGGTTGTACCTGAACTCATACAGCATAGGGCAAGCCCTGAGGGTATAATAAGAGAGCTGAAAAAGATTATGGTTGATATGCCTTATAGAGAAGAAATGACCAAAATGTACAGACGAATAAAAGAACCTTTTTTAGGATTGAGGGCCTCAAAGAGGGTTACCGAGATGATTACTGAGATGGCAGGATGGGAACAGAAGAAACAATAAAGAAGATTGTAGAACTGACCAAACCTTACTGGGGTAGAATTGCCCTTTCCGGTTTGACGAGTCTTGTTATTTCCGGAATTAATGGTGGGCTCGCATGGCTTGTAAAGCCTGCCCTCGATGGTATCTTTCTCAATAAGGATAAGCGATTGCTGGCCATTCTTCCCGTGGCAGTCCTGCTGTTGTATTTGTTCAAGGGATCCTTCTCTTTTATACAGTCCTATCTCATGCGCTCAGTGGGAGCGAAGCTTGTCAGGGATATGAGGAACAGACTCTTTGGACAGTTGGTGTATCTCCCAATAGGACACTATAAGAAGGAGTCCACAGGTGCGATCCTTTCCCGGATAACAAATGACATAGGAATGTTGCAGAATCTCCTTGGGCATTCTGTTAAGGATCTCTTCGTTGAGAGTGCTACGGTGGTCGTTCTCCTTGCTGTTGCGTTTTCCAGGAGGTGGGATCTTGCCCTTATAGCAATCACGGTGCTTCCAGCGGCAATTTATGGCGGAGGAAAACTTGGCAGTAGGTTAAAGAAGATCAGCAGGAAGGTACAGCAAAAGATCTCTGGGATAACAGAATACCTCACAGAGAGCTTCAGTGGTATCAAGATGATAAAAGTTTTTTGCCGGGAGGATGATACGATCAGCAAGTTCAAGAAGAAAAACCAAGATTTCTATAGAGAAATTATGCGGTCATCAAGGCTTTTAGAGTTTACCGTCCTTCTGATGGAGGTTATCGGAGGTCTGGGGATTGCCTTTGTTCTCTGGTATGGAGGCAGACTCGTTATAACAGGCGTAATAACCCCTGGCGTATTCTTTTCCTTCCTGGCAGCCATATTCATGGTCTATACCCCGGTCAAAAGGCTCTCAGGAGTGAACAATAGTATACAACAGGCAAGGGCGTCTCTCGAGAGGATATCCGAGTTAGAGAATAGAGAAAGAGAAAGGGATGGAGATGTGCCCATTCCACACATTCGGGAAAACATAGAGTTTAGAAATGTCTCTTTCACCTATCCTGGTGTCAGATACGATGTGTTAAAGGATATCAATCTGAGCATTCGCAGGGGAGAGATAATAGCTATCGTAGGAAGAAGCGGGGTTGGGAAGACAACACTCGTTGACCTCCTGCCGAGATTTGATGATCCTTCAAGGGGCGCTATTTTTATAGATGGTATTGATATATCAACGGTCACACTGAAGTCCCTCAGAAACCAGATAGGGGTTGTGAGCCAGGATGTTATTCTGTTTAATGATACGGTAAAGTATAATATAGCCTTCGGAAGGCCTGATGCCAAAGATGATGAGATTGTAAGTGCTGCAGAGAACGCCTATGCGCATGAGTTTATTTCAAAGCTTCCTCAGGGATATGAAACGGTCATAGGCGAAAGGGGTGTGAGGCTCTCGGGTGGTCAGAGACAAAGGCTTTCCATAGCCCGTGCTATCCTTAAAAACCCACCGATCCTGATACTTGATGAGGCGACCTCATCTCTCGATACTGAATCAGAGATAATGGTGCAGAAGGCACTCGAAAATCTTGTGGAAAACCGGACTACTTTCGTGATTGCTCATAGGCTATCCACGATAAGAAGGGCTACGAGGATTATCGTTCTTGCCAAGGGAAGGATTGTTGAGTCAGGCACTCATGAAGAACTCATGAGGGCAGGCAGCATTTATAAAAGGCTTTATGAGCTCCAGTTCAGTGTTCATGCTGGTGTGCCTTTATTGTAAAGATGTATCTCCTTTATAGTCTTCTTTATAGTATTGTTCTGTTTTTTTTAGTACCTTTCCACTATCTGAAAAGACCGAAGGAACTCAGGGAAAGGTGGCTCAGGGAAAAATTCGGTTTTTTTGACTCATCCCTCATTACTCCTCAACCCCCCCTTCTCCCCTTTGCTAAAGGGGGGCGTAGGTCGGAATCGACTCGTACCGAGGGGATTATCTGGATTCATGCCGTATCTGTAGGAGAAGTTATGGCAGCGTTACCTTTCGTTAAAAGGCTCAGGGAAAGATATCCATCAAGGGGCGTTATACTATCAACGATTACTGATACAGGGCAGAAGGTAGCAAGAGGTGGAGCGCCTGAAGGCACATCCATTTTTTATCTCCCTTTTGATATTACCTTTGTCCTTAAGAGAGCCCTCAAAAGAGTAACGCCAGAGATTCTCGTAACTATCGAGACAGAATTATGGCCGAATATCTTCAGGGTCTTTAAAGAATACGGGGTTCCTATAGTCTTGCTCAACGGAAGGATTTCTGAGAACTCCTTCAGGGGATATAAAAAAATATCTTTCTTTATGAAGAAAGTTCTCTCCTATGTAGACCTCTTCTGTATGCAGTCTGAGATGGATGCTGCGAGGATAAAGAGCCTTGGTGTTGATAAAGAAAGGATAAAGGTCTTAGGTAACTTCAAGTTCGATACAAAGCCTCCTTCAGATATTCCAGAATGGGCGAAGAGGATTACAGGACCTGTTATCATAGCAGGCAGCACACATGAGGGGGAGGAGGAATTTATGATTTCTGTTTTCAGAGAGCTTAAAAAAGATTTCCCTGATCTCAATCTTATTATTGCTCCAAGACATCCCGAGAGGTTTAAAGAGGTTGAAGAGTTGCTCAGATCAAAAGGAAATTCTCTCATAAAACGCTCAACTTTTGGCACCCAGCTCGCTGAACCCAGTACTTTAAAAGGTGAAATAATCCTCCTCGATAGTGTTGGTGAACTATCAGCTATTTACGGTATCAGTAATATAGCAATCATTGGCAAGAGTTTTAGAGGATATGGGGGACAGAATCCCCTCGAACCGGCCTACTGGGGTAAGGCAATAGTATGCGGACCTCACATGGAGAATTTTCCGTTTATTAAGGATTTCTACTATGAAGGAGCAGCACTTGAGGTGAGTGAAGAAGGTCTTTATCTAAAATTAAAAGAGCTTCTCCTTTTGCCTGAAAAGACAAATGTGATGGGCTTAAAGGCAAAAGAGCTTTACATGAGGAATGCAGGAGCTGTCGAAAAGGCAGTAGAGATTGTTGCGGGATATATCCGTGAATAAAAGTCTTAGGTGTAAGACATGAAAGCCCTTGGTAGAGTTAAACTCATGTATTATGATTTTATTGGTATTTACAATTTCATAAGATTAAGGTAAAATAAAAAGCTTTTTAAAGTTAAAAAGCCTCAGAGACTTTAAAAGCTCTGAGGCTTTTATTTTCAAATAAAAAAGGAGGTTCGAATATGGAGAAAAAAGTTTATGTAGGTAACATTTCGTTTAAGGCAACAGAAAATGACATCAGGGAGCTCTTCTCAACGGTTGGAGAGGTTGAGTCGGTTAAGATTATAACTGACGCACACACAGGACAGCCCAAAGGGTTTGGCTTTGTTGAGATGTCATCAGGAGAAGATGCAAAGAAGGCAATATCAGCCCTGAACGGTAAAACATTCATGGATAGAGCGATAGCCGTAGCAGAAGCAAGACCCCAAGAGCCCAGAGCGAAACGAGGTTTTGACAGAAGAGGTGGTTATGGAGAAGGCAGGGGAATGGGAAGAGGAAGGAGATAAACCTTTTTGGATATCAAAATTTATGGGAATGATATTGAAAGAGCACTGAAAACCCTTAAAAGACAACTCCAGAAGGAAGGCCTTTTCAAAGAGATTAAGAAGAGAAGCTTTTATGAAAAGCCTTCTGAAAAAAAGAAAAGGAAACAGAGAGAAGCAAGAAAGAAAAGGATGAAGAGAACCTTCCGGGCACCTATCGGATAGAAATCTATAGTCCCTCCTTCTTATTGGTATTTAAAGATTACGAAGCTGAATCATAAAAAAAACTGCAAGTTAAGTCTTTAGCTGTAACAACAAAGACTTCAAAACTTCGTTAGTATTACTGCCCATAATTTACAGCTCCTTCAACTTTTTTGCCTGGTAGTAGGTAATCAGGTTATCTATGATCTCATCGAGGGCCCCCTCGAGGACCTGTTCGAGTTTATGGAGTGTTAGGCCGATTCTATGGTCAGTGATACGGTTCTGAGGGAAGTTGTATGTCCTTATTCTTTCGCTCCTGTCTCCAGTCCCTACCTGCAATTTTCTCTCCAGGGCTCTTTCTTTTTCTTTCCTTTCCATTTCTGCCTCATAAAGCCTTGAACGGAGAACCTTCATAGCCTTCTCTTTATTTTTAATCTGTGAGCGCTCGTCTTGGCATTGAACAATAAGCCCTGTTGGGACATGGACAATCCTGACAGCAGAATAGGTTGTATTAACACCCTGACCTCCCGGTCCAGAGGAACAGAATGTGTCTATCCTGATATCTTTTTCATCAATTGTGATGTCAACCTCCTCTGCCTCTGGAAGTACGGCAACAGTTGCAGCAGATGTATGGATTCGTCCAGAGGCTTCTGTGACAGGTACACGCTGAACTCTATGAACGCCACTTTCATACTTCAGTCTGCTGTATGCACCTTTCCCCTGGATTGAAGCGATCACTTCCTTAATTCCTCCGAGGCCAGTAGAGTTCATATCTATCATTTCGATCTTCCACCCTTTGTGCTCGGCATATTTCAGATACATCCTGAAGAGATTAGCCGCAAACAGGGCAGCTTCCTCGCCTCCCGTTCCTGCCCTTATCTCCAGTATCACATTCTTTACGTCCCGCGGGTCTTTCGGAAGGAGCATAATTTTGAGCTCCTCTTCTATCTTCGATTTCTTCTCTTTGAGCTCATCAAGTTCTTCCTGTGCAAGCTTGCGAAGGTCACCATCACCCCCTGTTAAAAGCTCTTCTGCACCTTCTATATCAGAGAGGAGCTTTCTATGTTCTCTTATCTTCTCAACGAGGGGATGGAGCTCTGCCTGCTCTTTAGAGTATTTCAGGAGTTCTGATGGCTTTGACAAAACCGTCTGGTCCATGAGGAGCCCTGTCAGTTCTTCGTATTTATCTTCTATTGTCTTAAGCTTTTCGAGCATCTGATCCCTCTATTTTAAGAACTTCTTCGAGTGCCCTGACAGCAACCTCAATCTGGTCATCATCAGGCTCTCTTGTTGTAAGCCTCTGAAGCAAAAGGCCTGGCTGTATAAGTATGTTTATCAATGGATTGTTTTTCATCCTGAAGGAGAGTTTCAGGAACTCAAAGGAAAGCCCTGCAATTGCGGGAATCAGGATGAGCCTCGAAAGAAATTTATTCGTAAATGACCAACCCTGGGGAATGAGGGAAAAAGTGAGTATGCTCACCACCATAACGATGAGTAAAAAACTTGTGCCACAGCGAGGATGATGTGGGCTATAATCCTTTATTTCTTGCAGTGTCAGCCTACTTTTATTCTCATATGCGTGGATCACCTTGTGCTCCGCACCATGGTACTCGAATATCTTCCTCATCTCCTTCCAAGTGCCAACAGCGGCTAAGTATGCGAGGAAAAGGATTATTCTGATAATACCATCAACGAGGTTAAAGAGAAGCGAACTCTTTGAAACGGATGGAAAGAGGACTCCTAAGAACCGCGTCGCATATAAGGGGAGCACTATGAAGAAGACTATGCCAATGATTATGGCAACCACGATGGTTATACCAAGGGTAAGAGGGTTCGTCGGTTTTTTATCTTCTTCTTCATACGCCTTTCGTGCAGAAAACTCTATAGCCCTTATGCCAATAGAAAGGGCCTGATAGAGTGCCACTGTGCCTCTCAAGACCGGAAGTTTGAAGATCTTAGGGGTATTTTTCAGAACTTCCCGTTTTACGTGAATATCACCCTTTGGCCCCCTGACAGCTACTGTCCAGCCTTTCCGGGACTTCATCATAACACCTTCTATAACTGCCTGACCACCTACGTTTTCCATGGAATTCCAAAAAAAATCGTTAGTCTAATATTGAAGACTAACGACTATGACCTTTTTCTCTCTCTACTTTTCAGTGCCTGTTGCTTGTTGCTTGGAGTATTTTTTCTTGAACTTCTCTACCCTTCCCTCAGCATCAACGATCTTCTGCTTTCCTGTAAAGAAGGGGTGACACTTGGAACATAGATCGACATGTATCTTAGGCTTTGTTGACCTTGTTACGAAGGTCTCGCCGCAGGCACACACAACCTTAACCTCTTTATACACTGGATGAATTTTTTCCTTCAATCTTTCCCTCCTGAAATTAATTTAGTCTGTAGCTTAGCAGCTCGATAGACAAAAACAATTCTAATAGATTTATTACACTTTTGGCAAGCAGACAAAATTGCCTCTTCAAAGGCATGTATGGAAGATAGGAAACGATTTCTTGATTTCCCTCATTCTATCCGTTATTCTTGCTGTATGAGACTATAATGTTACTGAGTGTCATTGCGAGGAGGTCGCCCGCCTGAGGCGGGCATACAAGCAATCGTTCGACTGAGCTCACGACAAAGTCTCAAAAAGGGGATTCTTCTCCGCCTTCGGCGGATCAGATAACAAAAAGGAGTATTTTAGTGGAAAAGGAGATAGTGGATTTTCTCATCATAGGGAGTGGTGTTGCTGGTCTCAGAGCTGCCATTGAGCTTGCGCCTCATGGTCATGTCCTTGTTGTAACAAAGGACAGACCCAGAGAGAGCAGTACTGAGTATGCTCAGGGTGGAATTGCTGTTGCCTTAAGTGATGAGGATGAAATAGGCATCCATTATGATGACACTTTGAAGGCTGGCGATGGTCTCTGCAGGGAAGAGGCTGTGAAGATACTCGTTGAGGAAGGTCCTGAAAGGATAATGGAACTCATATCGTGGGGTGCAGAGTTTGACAGAGAGGGTACAAAACTTGACTTCACCTTAGAGGCAGCCCATTCAAGAAGAAGGATACTCCACGCCCATGGTGATGCAACAGGGAAGGAGCTTGAGAGGGTGCTTCTCGGAAAGGTGAGTTCCTTCCCATCAGTTAAAACATACCCCTTTTCCTTCACTATTGATCTGATCGTTAGAAACGGGGAATGTCATGGTGCATATATACTGAAAGGTAAAGAGATTATCTCACTGTTTGCTAAGGCAACGATTCTGGCTACGGGAGGGGCAGGCCAGATCTTTTCGAGGACAACGAACCCACCGGTCTCAACAGGAGATGGTATGGCGATAGCCTTTAGGGCTGGAGCTATTGTTGAGGATATGGAATTTGTACAATTTCATCCTACAAGTCTCTATTCTCCCCTTGCTCCACAGTTTCTTCTCAGCGAGGCTATGAGGGGAGAAGGAGCAATACTCAGGAATATACAGAAAGAAAGATTTATGGAGGATTACCACCCCATGGCAGAGCTTGCGCCGAGGGATATCGTATCACGTGCAATTATCTCGGAAATGGTTAAAACGAGGAGTGACTATGTATACCTTGATCTTACCCATCTCGGAAAGGAATTCCTCAAGAAAAGGTTCCCACGGATTTATTCAACCTGTCTCCAATATAACATTGACATTACAAAGGAACTTGTCCCAGTTTCTCCAGCAGCCCATTATTTCATGGGCGGTGTGAAGACCGACACAGGAGGTGCCACGAACATAAAAGGACTCTATACAGCTGGTGAAGTTGCATGTACAGGTATGCATGGCGCAAACAGACTTGCATCAAATAGCCTTCTGGAAGGCCTTGTCTTCGGCGCAAGGGCAGGAAAGGCAGCTTTAGGCACTCTTTTGAGCAAAGAACAATTAGAATTGAGTAGTAAAGAAATCACTCATCACCCATTACTCACCACTCATCACGTCTCGATTCCTGACCATGAAGAGATAAGACATGAACTGAGGAAGATAATGTGGGGAAGGGTTGGCATCATACGATGTGGAGAATCTCTCAGCTATGCAAAGGAAAGGCTTGTAGAATGGTCTTTTATACAGGAAGAAACTCCTTTTACAAGGAGGGAACTTGAGCTTAAAAATATGCTCGTCGTGGCTCAACTTATCACAGAGGCGGCCCTTTTCAGAGAAGGTAGTGTAGGCGCTCATTTTAGATCTGATTATCCTGAAAGAGGTGAGGGATGGCAGAGGCATATTACATGGAGGAAGAGAGATGGAGAATTAATACATGAGGCTGTTGGGTAAGAGAAAGGAAAGATGGCCTGGAAAGAAACTTTATAAAGCCCCACAGGATGAAAGGATAGGAAATCAGAGCACTTTAATATCGTAAGCCTTGATCTTTTTGTGAAGGTTGCTCCTTTCGACCTGCAGAATTTCAGCTGTCTTAGATATGTTCCAGTTGTTTTCTTCAAGCCTCTTCGTTATAAAGTCTTTCTCAAAGGCGTCTCTTGCCTCTTTCAGAATTTTGTAGGAAAGATAGTCTTGACGGGTTGGTTCAGCTATAACGAGGTTTTTTGATGTTATTGTGTCCGAAGGGGTCATAATCACGAGTCTTTCTATCACATTTCTCAGTTCCCTTATATTTCCAGGCCAGTCATGGGCCTCAAGCATCTTTAATGCCTCGGGGGCTATCTTCTTTGGCTTCTTCCCATATTCAGCAGCAAAAGATTCGAGAAAATGTTCAACGAGTAAGGGAATGTCCTCTTTTCTTTCCCTCAGGGGAGGAACAACGATAGGGATAACATTCAGCCTGTAAAGCAGGTCTTCCCTGAAATTGCCTTTCTTTACCTCCTCCTTCAGGTCTTTGTTAGTGGCTGCAATGATTCTTACATCTACCTTTATATTCTTACTACCCCCAACTCTCTGGAACTCTTGGGTCTCAATAATACGAAGTACCTTTGATTGGGCAGAAGGAGACATGTCACCTACTTCATCAAGGAATAAAGTGCCTCCATCGGCAAGCTCAAATTTACCTTTCTTACTTTCAAAAGCTCCGGTAAAGGAGCCCTTTTCATGACCGAAGAGTTCACTTTCTATGAGCTCCTGGGGTATTGCAGCACAGTTCACTTCAATAAAGGGTTTCCCAGCACTTTTGCTATTTTCATGAAGCAGACGTGCAACGAGCTCTTTCCCTGATCCACTCTCACCCATTATCAGTACCCTGCTATTGCTCTGTGCTGCCATATTGATCTGTTCCTTTAAAAGTTTCATTTTTGGGGAGTTTCCGATGAGTCTATATTTTTTTGTTAAGTCCTTTTTAAGGGCCTTATTTTCCATTTCGAGGGTTCGCCTTTCAAATGCCCTCTTTGCAACGAGCAAGACCCTTTCAAGGGAAAGGGGTTTTTCAAGGAAATCGTATGCACCTATCCTTGTCGCCTTTACGGCAAGTTCTATATTGCCGTGGCCCGAGATCATGATTACAGGGAGATCTGGTTTTAGAGCCTTGATCTCTTCGAGGGTTTTAATACCGTCAATACCAGGAAGCCATATGTCGAGGAGTACCAGATCAGGGCTTTGCTCCTTGAGGAGTTCCAGTGCCTCTTCGCCAGAATTCGAGGTAAGGATAGCACATCCCTCGTCCTCAAAAATCCCAGAGAGACTCTCTCTTATCCCCTCTTCATCATCTACTACAAGGACAATAGGTTCTGTCATGTAATTCCTCCAATTTATTTTTACCTTATTGGAATCTCTATTGTGAAGACTGTCCCTTTTGGTTCATTATCCCTGACCCTTATATATCCTCTATGCTCTGCGATAATCCTATTTGCTATCGCAAGACCAAGGCCTGTACCATCCTTCTTGGTCGAGAAATAGGGAAGAAATAATTTTTCCTTGTCCTCATCTCTGATGCCTGGACCATTGTCGGCAATATCGATAGACACCATGTTCGAGGGGAGCTCAAAACGGAGTCTTACATCGATTCTGCCTTTATTGGAGATAGCGTGAATAGCATTATCGATTATGTTTATCATAACCCGCTTAAACTGTTCTTCATCCAGTTCTACCATGGGGCCGTCCTCTGGCAGCGATGCATTTATTTCCACACCTTTAAAGCCCTTGTAAAGGTTAACCACCTCATCTATTATCGTCGGCACATGGGTTGGCGTCTTTTTTATCTCTGGCATCTTACTGAACCTTGAAAACTCATCAACCAATCTCTTTAAGCCTTCAACCTCCTTTATAATGGTTTTTGTTGAACGGTCGAAAATCTGGTTAAAATCAGCTTCTTTGTTTTCCCATTTCTTGACCATACGCTCTGTGGAGAGTTTAATCGGTGTAAGGGGGTTTTTTATCTCGTGGGCGATCCTCCTGGCAACCTCCTGCCATGCGACTGCCCTTTGCGCCTTTATAATATCAGTGAGGTCATCAAAGACAACGAGGAGCCCGATGTATTTTTGAGGATCTTTGAGGCCCTTTATAAAGACCCTGAGGATGGTTTTCCTATTTCCGATAACTACCTTTATTTCCTTGTCGATCCATCTGAATTCGCGACCCTCTATCCCCTTAACTAGGTTCTCGAGTTCTTCTGATTTTATCATGGACATGAGTTCCTTGTAACTTTTATAGATAACTGCCTCTGATTCTATATTAAGTATTGAACAGGCGGCACCGTTTATCATCAGTATCTTCCCGTCTGTGTCCAACATGATAACACCTGAATTAATATTATCGAGGATATTCTCCGTAAAGAGTCTTCGTCTGTCAGATTCAATATAAGCAGACTGGAGAGATTCCTTACCCTCCTTCAACTCCTTCACCATGTGGTTAAAGGAATCTACAAGGAGTCCTATCTCATCCTTCTGGCTCAAATCAACATTTACATCAAGGTTTCCAGCAGCAACCTGCTCTGTTGCCTGTGCAAGGCTCTGAATAGGATCCGTTATCCCTCTTGCAATCCTCAGGGCAACCCATAAAGCCATGAAAATGACAGTGAGTGTGAGGAAACCGAGAATTAGGAGATAATTTGTCTTTATCGGGACCCTCCATGATTCGAGGGTTAGGTATTTTTCATAGGCATCTTTTATGTTTTCCACGTTTTCGGTAATCTTTTTCGGTATGAAAGACTCAACGACTATTATTCCTGTCTGCCTTCCATTATGGTGTTCGGGCACTACAGCCCTTACTCTATCTCCGTTGTCCTCTGATATGACCTCTACTCCTGCCTTGCCTTCAAAGGCAGCTCTGACTGTTTCAGTAGCGTTTTTGGGTGTCTCCGTGAGATGCCTGACGGTATAATTACCTTCAGGTGTTTTACCTGTTGGTAATCTCTCCGCGAAATCGAGGACCCTTTGTTTTTCTAACTCATAAAAGGCTTTGGCTATTTCAATAGAGCTGTCAAGGGGTTGTTTGAGCTGAGGAGAAAACCAGCGGTCTATATAATTCGTGATAAGTCCGCTTGAGACAATGAATAAAATTGTGGCAGGGATTAAGGTAAGCCCGACGAGGATAACGACGAGTTTTGTTTTGAACTTATACCCGAGTATTCTGTTTTTTCTTTCGAGATAAAGTCTTGCAAGACTCTTCCCGACAAAAAACATAAGGGTAAGAAGGGCAATGACAGTGAGGTTCAACAGTATGAGGACGGTAAACTTAGCTAAGAAGGAAACACTCTCAAGTTTCATATAATAGAGTTCAATCCCAAAGGCACCAATGATGAGCAAAAATGAAAGGGCTATGATAATGTGGAAACGGAAATTTTTCATTGAACAGACCCTATCCTAAAATTTGGGGAATCTTTTGAAATCTTGAATTCATTCTCTGATAAGAAAATAATAAAATGCTCTATTATAGGAGGAAGTTTCCTGATTTTCGACTCCACCGTTATCCTGACAAAATGTATTCCTGGTTCAAGTTCTCTTATATTCGTAAGTTTCAGGTCATCGATGCTCAGTGCCCATATTGTCATGGACTCGAAAGACTTAAACCTCTTCTCTATGATCGTGTTTCCATCATAAGAGGTTGCAATGAACTCACTCTTTACAGGGTCACATTTGAGGGTTCTTGTTAAGGATTTACCGAGAACGAACTCATCAGGCCACATCCTCCATACCTTAAAGAGATCAATATAGAATATAAATTTCTTTTCTACTCCGTTTCTGAGTTCCTGAAGATATTTTTCTTCGAGAGCGAGGGAAGTCGAGACATAGATTTCACTGTTCTTCAGTGTCACCTCAGGCCCTGTTATTTCTGCAGCGATTGAAAGAGAAGAGAAAGATACCAGGAAAAACGAAAGAAACAATAGGCGGTAAAATATTTTCAAATTTTGTCTCATACCCCATCACTTTTACAAATATTTTGTATTCAGGCTTGACATCTCAAGAAATTTATTTTCATTATAGCATACCGAATAAACACAGTAGTCAGTAGTTAGCAGTTATATAAACTTGCATAAATAAAGCTACATATGAGATAATGGCATCATCCCCTAAATAGGAGGTGCCATGAGAGCGGTTAAAATTCATGGAACGGTCAAAAAGATACAGGAGTTGGTTAAACTTAG
>Ga0315282_10002525_pt1 | contig 33549 bp, 43 predicted proteins | sample YL17G07_20_MG_FD_203693 | JGI IMG/M metagenome (GOLD analysis project Ga0315282, IMG submission 203693) | Sediment microbial communities from Yellowstone Lake, YNP, Wyoming, USA - YL17G07_20 | ecosystem: Environmental > Aquatic > Freshwater > Lake > Sediment | place: USA: Wyoming | collected...
ACGCCCCGCCAGCTCAAAACGAATTTTCGCAACAGAAATAGGGGGTGATACCAGAGCCTCTATAGGGGGTATGGATAAAATAGTTACATTAGTGTATTGACATTTCACAATAATTGTATATTCTATACTCAGAGTTGTATATTTTTGGAGGTTATAGATAATAAATGAAGTAACGTCCAGCAAGATTTGGCAAAGTTCTCCGGAGTATATGAGATCATTTAATCCCATGTGTATAAAATGTTCTCATTGTTATCAATGCTCTTTACCTGGTGAATTTTTCCTTGTTGACTGTAGAGATTTTACACAAAATAAATCTTTACTCTTTGTTTCAGTTCAAATCGATCAGAATAAATATCAACCGGTGCCTTATGCCATTTAGAGCTCCTCATTTATGCAACTATCCAGGATGTAAGACTCCTACTCAACATAGATTTTGTGAATTACATCAGAAACTTTATTGGGCTACCGATAATAAAGCTCGCAAAAACGATCATCATTATGTATCTTCCTGGGGTAAACTTTCACGAATGATACTTTCGGAAGAGCCTTTATGTAGAATGTGCAAAGCAGAAAATATTACCAAGCAAGCTGAATGTGTAGATCATATAGACGGTGATTCAATGAATAACAATAGAGAAAACCTACAGCCCTTATGCTGGTCTCATCACTCTGCTAAGACGGTACTTGAAAACGGAGGGTTTGGTAGATGACCAAGAGAACATGTCCAAACTGTGGTAGTGATTTGATTACTTTTGATACATATCAATTTGTTTGGATATGTGGTATGTGTGGAACAGAATTTGAACAACCAGAATTAGAGGATGAAGATGCCGAGCAATAGACCAAAGCCTACTGCTTTAAAAATACTAGAAGGTAATCCTGGGAAGAGACCTTTACCTCAGAATGAACCTAAGCCTCTTATAAAGAAACAATCATGTCCTGCTTTATTGGATCCAATAGGAGCTGCAGAATGGAAGCGTATAGTTCCTGAGCTAGAAAGATTAGACCTTTTTACGATAGTAGATCGTTCAGCTATTACTGGTTATTGTGTTGCTTATTCAAAATGGGTAAAAGCTGAAACTGTTTTAAAGAAAGATGGGTTGGTATATAAGATAACAAAAACAGATCGAAACGGAACTCCGGTCAGTGATTATTGGATGGCAAGACCTGAAGTTTTTATTGCTCATCAAATGGCTTGTTTGGTTTTGAAATACTGTATAGAGTTTGGTATGACTCCTTCCTCAAGGGTTCGACTAAGTGCTGGCAAGAAAGTAGAAGATGATAAAGAAATGGAGGATTTACTAGATTGAAGTGTACGATAAACAGAAAGCTGAAAAGGCAGTTAAATTTATTGAAAAGCTCAAACATACCAAAGGAAAATTCTACGGCAAAGACTTCGTGCTTTTACCTTGGGAGCGTGAGGTCATTGAGAAACTCTTTGGAAGCATCCAAGCTGACGGATATAGACAGTATCGTACGATCTATGTTAGCACGCCTAAGAAACAGGGCAAAAGCGAGATCGCCGCAGCGTTGGGACTCAAATGTTTATTAGCAGATGGAGAAATGGGTGGAGAAGTATACTGTTGCGCAGTCGACAGGGATCAGGCTACTATGGTATTTGATGTAGCTGCTGAAATGGTAAGGCAAAATAAGGTGCTATTGAACCATTGTAAAATTAATGAATCTCGCAAGAGAATAATTGTTCATAGTACCAATTCTTTTTTCCAGGTTCTCAGTTCTGAATCTCGTACAAAGCATGGGCTCAACCCTTCGTGTATTATCTTTGATGAGTTACATGCTCAACCGAATGACAAATTATGGAATGTTATGACGTATGATTCTCAAGTAACTCGTACTCAACCAATTCTTTTTGTTATTACTACTGCTGGAAATGATAAGCAAAGCATTTGTTATAAACAATATTCTTATGCCAAGAAAGTTCAAAAAGGACTCATAGAGGATCCGCATTACTTGCCGATTATTTATGAAGCTACTGAAGAAGAGGATTGGAACTCTCAAAAGGTTTGGGAGAAAGCGAATCCTTCTCTAGGACAGACAATTTCGATAGCTTCTATTAGGGCTAGTTATGATAAAGCAGTAGAGGTTCCCAGTGAAGAGAATCTTTTTAGACAGTATCGACTAAATCAATGGGTATCTCAAGAGACTAGGTGGATACCTATGAGTGTTTGGCTTAGCCAAGAAGAGCCAGTTTTTGAGGCTCAATTATTAGGTCAGACATGTTGGAGTGGGTTAGACCTTTCGAGTGTGTCAGATATTACTGCTTATTCATTACTCTTTCGAGATGGAAAAAAGATTAAAACAATTACTCGATGTTTTATACCAGAAGAAACTATGATTCGCAAGGAACGAGAAGATCATGTTCCGTATAGTTCATGGGAAAAATTAGGTTATATTATAAAGACTCGTGGCAACCGGATAGATTATGACATGGTAAAGAAGTGGATTTTTGATGATGCTAAGAAATTTCATATACAGCGAATGGGCTTTGATCCTTGGAACTCTTCTCAAATGGTTCAAGATTTAATGGATGAAGGGATTGAAATGGTAGAAGTAAGACAAGGGTTTAAGTCTTTGAATCCTCCTACTAAGGAGTTTGAAGTCTTAGTAATGGAAGGAAATTTTATTCATGGGAATAATCCAGTATTGTCGAATCATTTTGATAATGTAACGCTTGAAATAGATGCGGCTGGTAATATAAAACCTTCTAAGGGTAAGTCTACTCAAAAGATAGATGCTTTGGTGGCTAACATTATTGGACTGGCTGTCATGGATAAAGAAGAGCGTAGCGTATATGAGGATCGAGGTGTTGCAACATTATGAGATTAGGTAATCTCGAAATAAAACTTACTAAGAGAGAAGAGGCTCCTATCGCTTCTCTTGCTCAGGCAACTACAGACTTTCTGCAAGGGAATGACACTTCTGGCTTCACTTCCGCCGGTTCTTATATTGATCAGACAACAGCTTTAAATATCAGTGCAGTGCAAGCGTGTGTAAGAGTTCTAAGTGAAGATATAGGAATGTTGCCCGTAAAGGTATATAAAACTGTTAAAAATGGCAAGGAAGAAGATTCAACTCATCCGCTTTATTCAATTTTACACAATAAACCGAACGAATGGATGACTTCTTATGTATTTTATCGCCTTTTAATGCAACATTTGCTACTTTTTGGCAATTTTTACTGTGAAATCATGTATAAAAAGGGTGAAATTGTAGGGCTTTTACCGATTCATCCCTCATTAGTTACAGTGAAAAGAACTCAAAATGGTAAGTATTTTTACGAAATTAGCATAGGTAATGTTAAGAAACTACTCCAATGGTACTACGTAATGCATGTTTTAGGTATGTCAGATGATGGAATAAATGGTTTAAACCCTATTGAAATGGCTCGGAAATCACTAGGTTTGAGCCTTGCTGCGGATACTTTTGGATCCAATTTTTTCGGGCAAGGTACAAATATGGGATTAGTTCTCGAACATCCAGGGAAACTAAGCACAACTGCACAGGACAATCTTAAAAAATCTATTGAACAAGAAAACGGTGGACTTTCTAATACTCATAAGATTTTAATTCTTGAAGAAGGCATGAAAGCAAACAAAAATGTGATTAATCCTAACGATTCGCAATTCCTGGAGTGTGTTATTCCTGGAACAAAAATATCAATGGCTGATGGATCGTTATGTTTTGTTGAAAATTTAAAAAAGGGTGATGAAGTTATTGCATGGGATAATGGTTTTAAGAAAGCATCTGTTGCAGAAGTAGGCGAAGCTAAGATAAAAAATCTTGTTAAAATCAAAACTGCTAGAGGGAGAGAATTAACTGCTTCTTTCGACCACCCTTGTTTAGTATTGAAAAAACTTAGAACTGATGGAAACAGGATGACTGACAGAATCCCTGAGTGGATACCAATAGGAGAATTAGAAATCGGGAATTATATTCGATCAGAAATAACGGGAAATCCTTTAGTGTTAGATTGTAATATTGATAAAGGATGGTTAATTGGAGCTTTAACAGGTGATGGTTATGTAAGATCAATGGGATGCTCCTTCTCTTCTAACGAAAATGGCGTTTCGCTTAAAATGAAACAAGCGTTAATGGATTTAGGGGGAGACCTGAAAAAGAAATCTGGGGAAAACTGTGATTGGGAAATTGTAACAAAAGGTATAGGGAAAAGCGGTTCAAAAATAAGAACTTTTTTAAATGAGTCAGGGCTTATCGGAAAACACTCAGATACAAAAAGAGTTTCCAAAGATGTAATGACCAGTGGCTTTGATGTTTGGAGAGGATTTTTGTCAGGATATTTTGATACCGATGGTTCAATCCGTTCCATATATGGAAAACAAAAACCTTCTGCATATTGGAGTAGTGTTAGTAAAGGATTATTGGAAGATTGCCAACACTTACTTTCAATGCTTGGAATCCAAAGTTCTATTTATAAAATGGGTAATGGTGGGAAGAAAACAATAATAGGAATAGAATGTAATACATTAGAAGGTTGGGGTTTGTATGTTATAGGAATAGGAGAGTTGAGAAAACTTAGCAAAATTCTTGTTCTTTCTCATCAAGAAAAGAAAAAAAGATTAGAGGAATATAATAATTCTCTAAAAAGTAGATACACAAAAGAGAATTTTGAATATGACAGAATAATATCAGTAGAAAATATAGGAGAGGGACAAACTATTGGTATAGAAATAAAAGACTATCATACCTTTGTTACTAATGGCTTAGTGACTCATAATACTAGAAAGTTTCAGAAGGAAGATATTGCTACTTTATTCAGGGTTCCATTACATTTGATTCAAAGTTTAGACAAAGCTACAAATAATAATATTGAACATCAATCTTTAGATTATGTAACTCACTCGCTTTTACCGTGGATTAAGAATATTGAGCAAGCTATGATGAATTCCTTGTTTATTTATTACCCTGACACTTTCCCTGAATTTACAGTAGATGCTCTTTTAAGGGGTGATTTTAAAACTCGTATGGAAGGTTATAACTTAGGTATAGGGAATGGCATGTATTCGATAAACGAATGCCGTGCAAAAGAAAATATGAATCCAATAGAGAATGGTGACGAACATTATATTATGGTGAATAATATGGCTCCCATTAATACAGTAGGGCAAGAACAAACTCCAGTCCAAAAGAATGAAAAGTTAGAACAAGAAATGAAACCAGAAGAAAAGAAAATGGAAAAGAAGTCAATTGAAGAACCAATAGAACTACGAAATGACAATGGTATGTTACTGAAAGACTTAGCGATTCGCAAATCCGATGGTTTAAAAAGAAACTCAATTCGTAATAGTTTTATACCTGTTTTTGATGCAATAACGCTTGAAATTGTAAAGCGTGAACGTGCAGATATTATGCGATGTGTTGAAAAAAGACTTCAAACGAAACGACCAAAAGAAGAAATTATTAAAGGATGTGTAGAGACTTTTTATCTTACTCATCCCGAATACATAAAGAATAAAATGTCGGCTTTGGTTAAAGGATTAACTAGGGCTATAAATGATGCTGCTTCAGGTGAGATAAACGGTACAGGATTTACAGATGAGAAAATGCAAGGCTTTGTGGATGATTTTACCGATAAGTATGCTACGAAATTTAATGAACGTTCCCAAGGTCAGGTTAGACAAATTGTAGAAGATTCTGAATATGGCGATATTAAAGGGAATTTAACGACTCGCTTTGATGAATGGTCATTGACTAGACCTGGCAAAACATCATTAGAGGTTACCGTACAACTAGCAGAAGCTGTAGCTGCAATGGTATTTTTTAGCAATTTATACAAGGTTCAATGGTCAACTACTTCTGAAAAGCCATGTCCTATCTGTGAAGAATTAAACGGAAAGATAATAACGGAGGGTGAAACTTTCGCTAAATCAGGCGATCAAATATTAGATTTGCAAGTGTATCAGGATAAGACGCATCCGCCTTTACATGAGGCGTGCCAGTGCGTGCTTATACCTGCGTGAGGAGGTATTATGGAAGAAAGATGTTATAAAACTCAAATAGAACTTAGAGATGGTGAAAAACCCATGATTCGGGCATTGATACCCTACAATTCTTTAAGTGAGGATCTAGGTGGTTTCCGAGAATTGTTAGTGCCAGGGTGTTTTTCTGAAAGTAATTTAGTAACCGATGTAAGGTCTTTCTGGAATCACAATAAAGACATGATTTTAGGAAGAACTTCCGCTGGTACTTTGAGATTAATTGAAGGCGAACAAGGCTTAGATTATGAAATTGATCCAGCTGATACTTCTTGGGGACATGATGCAGTAGTATCTATTCGCAGGGGCGATGTAAATAATACTTCATTCGGATTCCGTACAGATAAATCAGTTGGGGGAATTGTAGAATGGGATGAAAGTAATCCAGGATATTTGGTACGCAAAGTTATAAAAGGAAATTTGATTGAGGTAAGTCCAGTCATATTTCCAGCTTATGCAGAATCAAGCATTTCTGTACGCTCTTTACTGGATGACTTTCTAAAAGAAAAGTCGTTAAAAGATCATGTGAGTATAGATATTTTAAGACAAAGATTAAGATTATTGGAGGTTTAAATTGAAGAATATTGAACAATTAAGAAAAGCGAAGCAAGATAAGATAGACCTGGCAAAGGCTATCTTGGATAAATGTGAGGCAGAAACAAGAGGGATTACAGCGGAAGAGAAAACTTCTTATGAAACTCTTTTAGCCGATGCAAAAGGGATACAGGATTTGATTGATTTGCGTAGTGCCGAAGATACTGTTGAAATGGCAGGTGGTGTAGAGATTCCAGAAGCCCGTACTTTTGTAGAAGTAAAAAAGCCGATGTGGCGATCCTTCGGAGAATTTTTGTTACAGGTAAGGGAGGCTTCAAAAGATGGAGCAACTCCTGATAATCGACTTTTGCAAACCCGTGCTGTTAGTGGAATGAACGAAAGCGTGGGTGCTGATGGTGGATTTTTAGTACAGCAAGATCAGGCGAAAACATTGATTGATAGGGCTTATACTGAGGCTACTTTAGCTCCGTTAGTCACTACAATTAACTTAACCAATCCCAATTCCAATGGCATGAAGTTTCCCTTTATTGATGAATCCTCTCGTGCGGATGGTTCTCGCCAAGGTGCTATTTTAGGTTACTGGGAAAATGAAGGGGTAGCTTTAGTTCAATCTGCTATTAAATTAGGTCGAGTGGATCTTGAATTAAAGAAATTAACTGGACTTTGCTATACTACAAATGAACTTTTACAAGATGGTGGAGCATTAGAAGGTTTTATTTCTGCTGCATTTGCTCGTGAGTTTGCATTCAAACTGGATGATGCCATTATCGAGGGTACTGGAGTAGGTATGCCTACTGGTATTTTATCTAGTGGAGCCTTAATCACGGTAGCAAAAGAATCTGCACAGACAGCGGATACGATTGTTTCCCAGAATGTTGTTAAAATGTGGGCTAGATTAATCAATACAGCTCGTGCGAATGCTGTTTGGTTAATTAACCAGGAGCTTTTAAGTCAGTTGATTTACATGAAAATGGATGTAGGAACAGGTGGAATACCTCTATATTTGGCTCCCAATGTTTTGAAAGATAATCCTTTTGGAACACTTTATGGGCGACCTGTTATGGAAATGGAGCAATGTTCTGCTTTAGGAGATAAGGGTGATATTTTCCTATTAGATCCGAAAGAATATTACATGATTTCAAAAGGCGGGACGAATGTTGCCTCATCCGTGCATGTGCGTTTCTTGAACGATGAAATGGTTTATCGGTTTATCTATCGTACTGATGGTAAGACTTTCTACAATAAAGTTCTTACCCCATTCAAAGGGACTGCTACTGTTTCGCCGTTTATTACATTAGCCGAGAGAGCCTAAGGAGGGCATGATGAATAGAATTGAAGAAATTGTAAAACATAGTGTAGCTTTAGCTTCCCAAAGTCTTGCTACCACAAACAAGACTGGAGATTACATTTTAGCAGGCAGGCGTAATTTGTATACGATTGTTACCGGTGGTTGTGCTGATGCTGTAACTATTGTAGCTCAGGTTTATCAGGGAACTAGCGTTGTTCCAGCTGCATCAAAGGTAGTAACGAGTGCTGCTTGCACAATTACCGCTACTACCAATGTTCAAAAGATGAATCTTTTAGTAGATACAGTTACAAATGGCAAAATAGCGACTATCAATGGAATTAGTTATACCAAAGCCGCCGCCTACTCTTATGCTAATAAAGAGTTTGTAACGGCTGCCGATGTTGTTCTTTTGATTAACGGGTATCAAGGGGATACATTATATGCAGTAGCAGATGGAACTAGCGTATTAATCTCAGGCAGGAATCCAGGTTTTACAAAGATAAGCTATACAGGAGATACTGAGGGAGCTAAATTGGTTCCTACCGTCCTTTATGCCTTGTCTTATATCTCGTTAGATTCCGGAGCTTTAGATTTAGTTGGTGGATATAAATATATTGCTTTGAAGGTAACGACAGTCGGTACTTGTGTTGTAGGTGCAATTCTTGAACAATCCGCTGTTGATAATGAACCTTTAGATCAGTATGCTGCTGCCTCTAGGGTACAACCGAACTTATAAGGATAAACTCAAAGGGAGGGGACTTCAACCCTCCCCTAGGGGAAGGAGATAAAATGCCTAATTTTGAAGTTGTGAAGAATTATAAAAATGATGTAGGAGAATACATAGTGGCAAAAGTATTTCGTGATGGCGGGACTACTAAACTTTGGGAAGTTGGAACTATTTTGAACGTCCCAGATGAAGTATCTCAGTATAAAGCCGATGAGTTTGTCGCTAGTGGAAATGTAAAATTTACCGGTAAAAAGAAAATGGAAGTAGCGGAGATAGCTCCAAAATATGATATTCCTGAGGATGAAGAATTTCCTATTCGCAAAGAAAAAACTCCGAAAGAAATTGATGTGAAAAAGAAATGAGATTAGTTTTAACGACTGCTCCAGCGGATGTGATGTTGACTACAACGGAAGCTAAATTGCATTTAAAGGTAGACGATGCTACGGATGATGTTTTGATTGCTTCTTTGGTAAAAGCTGCTACTTCACATATTGAAAACGCTGTATTGCACAGGTCGTTAATTAATCGTACCTATGATTTATATCAGGATAACTTTCCATCTTCTTACTATATGGAACTTCCTATGCCTCCTCTATCAAGCGTTACTACAGTTAAATATACTGATTTGAATAATGTAGAGCAGACATGGGCTGCTACCAATTATAAAGTGATTACAACGGATGATCCTGGTAAGATATTTGCCAAGACGTTTGTATTCCCTACTGATTTGTACTATGTAAATGCGGTACATATTACTTTTATTGCTGGTTATGGGGCAGCTTATTCTAATGTACCCTTTTACGATGAGGTACAAACAGCGATTAAGCTGATCATAGGAGAATGGTATGAATATCGTGAGAACATCAACGAGAAGTTGTTAAGGACTATCCCGAATGGTGCTATGAATGTTTTAATGCCTTGGAGGTATTTTCGGTGATTAATGGTATTGGTAAAATGACAAACCGAATTACGTATCAAATACTTACTCAAACTCTTAGTACCAGCGGTAATCCTATTGAAACATTTACAGATTACTATACTTGCTGGTGTCAAATGATACCCTTTTGTTCAGCAAGATATATAGGAATTTCTTTGGCAGTTTTAGCAGGTGAGATCAGACCTGAAACAACGGGTGTGTTAAAACAACGGTATCATGCAGGGCTGGATCCTTCTATGAAGATTCGGTTTGGAACTCGGTATTTAAAGATAATGAAAATAGTTGACATAGAAGAGAATACTAAACAGCAGGAAGTACAATTTAAAGAATGGGTGGATGTGCCATAATGCCTCAATACAATTTTGAAATCACTATATCAGGACTTAATGAAGTATTGCAGGCTTTGGATGATTTTGGTGAGGATGCTATTCAGGAGATTGATGATGCTATGGAAGAAGTAGGAACTGCTATGGTAAACGAGGTGCGTAGAAATATTGCTGATCAAGGGCTTATTGATACTCAAGCTGGATATTTTGGTATTTGGCAAAAACATGGCGTTAATATGAAGAGTAGAGCACATCATAACCCATGGCTTTTAATTTCTACGAGTGTACCAACTTACTATATGTCGATGTATGAAACAGCCAAAGGAGTATTTGGATATGGCAGGGTTACGGTAGATATGGGAGCTGGTAGTGACTATAGCGGAATCTATGTTTCACTTGATATGAACGCTGCTATGGATGAATATGGAACCTCTAAACGAAGAGCTAGACCTTTTTTAAGACCAGCTTTAGATACAATGGCTAGTTTTGGATACATCAAAATAGAGGATGCTATGCGTAGGTCGATCGTTAAATGTAATCAATGGAATAGAGGAGTTTTTTAGTGAACATTTCCGCTGTAGTAAGAACCAAGATTTTAACTTTAGGATTAGGAGTGTTTGAGATTAATCCTATTGCGATAACTCTTGCAGGTTCTGGATATGTCGCCGGTGCTTTAGTGGTTGATAATACAGGAACTAGTGGTACTGGATTGGCTGGAACTTATACAGTATCTAGCGGCTCAGGAGCTGTTACCAGTGTAAATTCAACTCCTGTAGCAGAAGGAACTGGCTATTCTGTCGATGATATTTTAACGCTAGCAGGCGGTATCGGATGTACGTTAAAGGTGCTTACTGTAGATGCAGGCAAAGTAAAGACTTACCAATTTTTAACCGGTGGCTCAGGCTACACGATAGGGACAAAAACAACAACCGTAGCCCCTGCCGGTGGTTCAGGATGCCAAATCTCAGTAACAGGTCTTAATAGTGGAGCAGTGACAGGAATCTCTATAACCAATAAAGGTTCCGGTTATGTTTCCGTACCGGCAGTAACGCCTCAAGCAGGTGGTGCAGGGGCATCATTAACTCCTAGTTTGTGGGGTTTCTTTCCTTGGTTAGCTCCAATGGGAACTCATACGCCTTTTTTGACGTATGCATGGATAAATGATTCTAGGGATCCGCTAATTAATGTAGCGAGACCTTATATTCAAATTAATCTATACCATACAGATTACGATGCTGGCTTAGTTTTAAAAGAAGCTCTATTGAGATTAGACAAAACGAAAGCCGTAATTGGTGGAACAAATGTAATATATATCACATATTTGAATACTCGTGAAGGTCAAGAACCGGATACAAAATTGTGGTATTGGAATATTGATTTTAAGTTAGCTTATAAGGAGGCTTAAATTGAGACAAACAACGATTCAGCAAAGTTCAAAGATAGGTTTCGGCAGTGTCAAGTTTGAAGTAGGGGCTACTGTAGGAACCTTAGTTGATTATGGTGCTATGAAGAATATTTCTTTTAAAGAAACCTGGGATGAAGTAAGGGTTATGAGTGAAAATGCTGGTGAAATTCGAACTGGTATTCGAAACCATAAAGCTCTTCTGGAAGGCGATCTATTAGAGACTTATTTAACAAACCTGTATGCTTTCCGAGGGGGAGTAGACATTTTAACTCCTATCGCCGGTGCTCCTGTAGCAGTCGTGGACGAATTGCAGACTTTAAACGATACCATAATCGTTGATTTGAATTATGCAAATGGTGATGGTACTGAAGTTACTGCAATTACAGTAAAAACAGCCGTCGGTGGTGCTACGGTTCGAAACACAGATTATGTAATGTCAGTAGATGCCAATGGGAAAACTGGAATTGCTCGTATTCCTGGTGGTTTATTTGGAGATGGTGATGTTGCAAAGGTTTCTTATACCTATACGCCCAATGTTTCTGCTACTTTAACTTCTGGAGGTAAATATATGATTGCTGCAAAGGTAGTTCGTTTAACGAATACTTCTGAAGCTGGGAAGAAATTCCGTATTACGGTATATGCAGCCAAAAATAAAGAAGGAATCGAGATTAAGTTTCCATCGGACGAATCCTTGGATCCACAATCTATGAAGATTTCTATGGAAGGCAATCTTGACGAAACCCGTACCGCTGGCGATCAGTTATTCGAAATCTACGACGAGAGAGTATAAAAAATTAAAAGGGGGAATGTATGATATTGATGAAGAACTTTGACATGATAATACCGGAGGGCAGGACAGCGGTATTAAACGGAATGGAATACACGATTAAAAAAGTACCTGCCAGAGTAACCTTAGAATTGTTGAAAGCATTGGATAACAAGACAAATGAGAGCAATTCGTTATGGTTTGAATTTCTGTTGGAAAAAACAGTCATTGTACTGAATTCCAATGGGTATCATTTAGTGACGAAAGAATCTATGCTGGATTCTGCGGAATTGGAACAATTAACAGAATTCTGTCGGTTTATCGTAATGCCTGAAACAATCAAGGATACAAAAAAAAACGAAGAGGTTCCGGAGGTTCCGAACCCTTAAATGTGGGAAAATTATTTGCAGCCTTTAGTAGCACATTTGCTTGGGCAACTCCTGAGTATATGCTGGACGAAATGTCCTTGGATGAAATTCTGACCTTGTTAGAAGAGTACGCCAAACTAAAGGCTCCAGATAAATTAGATGAAGAGGAGCAAAATGAACAAGGTCGCAGGAGAGCTAGAATACTAATGAAAGACCATATAAGGACGGAAGAATGAGCGGAGGAGTAATTGCTAATGTCTTAGTAGGATTCATGGCTCAAATGGATCAATTTAAAAAAGACATTGCAGATATGAAAAAAGAAGTTGGTAACTTTGCCAATTCTTTTAGTTCATTGGGAGTCAAAATTGCCGCTATCTGGGCTTCCCTCCACTTACTTAAACAAGGGTTTGATTTTGTCAAGGCTTCTATACAGGCGTTTGCAGAAAGAGAAACGGTAATTGCGAAGCTAAATGCCAGTTTGGTCTCTACTGGTAATACTGTAGGTATGACTACTAAACAATTAGTAGATTTAGGCTATACTTTAATGAACAATTCTAAATACTCAGTTAATACAATATTACAAGCAGAACAAATAGGACTTATGTATAGTCGTCTTACTAAAGATACTTTTCCTAAGTTTATGCAATTAGTAGTAGATGCTGGAACTAAACTATCTCAAACATCTGGCAATACTCAAGATTTATCTCAAATATCCAAATCTCTAGGCAAAGCTCTCGAAGAACCTTACTCAGGATTAGGCAGGCTTTCTCGTATGGGTATTACTGTAACAAATACCTTTAAAGAGCAAATTAAGACTTTAATGGAACATGGGAAAGTTCTTGAAGCACAAAAAGTTTTATTTGATGAATTGCAAAAGAAGTTTGGTGGGCAAGCCTTAGCTGCTCTTAATACTTATTCTGGTGCTGTTGCTCATTTAAAGAATATGTGGGAAGAAAATAAGATCAGATTAGGAGCTGAATTGGTACCTGTTCTTAAGGCTTTTATTAAAATATTAGAAGATGGACTTTCAACGTCTGGAAACTTCTTAAAACATGTTTTTGCTGCTCTTGCTGGCATAGGTGCAGGGATTGTTACTTTTGTAAATAATTATAAAAAAGCTCAAGGAGAAATAAGAAAAGATACTACAGGAACAGCTAAAGGATTTATTGAAACTTTCAAAATTGTTGGAGCATTTACTTATAATCTTATAGCAGAAATAGCTAATTTTGCCAATTTTATTATTAATACAATCAATGAAGTAAGGTATAATACTAATAAAAATCTTAGAGATTCACTTGGAGATCAATTGGCTGAATTAGAAAAACAATGGGCAATAAATGTTAAATCACTTACAGATTTAAAAAATGGTGCTTATGTAGAATACGAAATGATAAACGGAAAATGGGTTTCAACTAAAAACAAAGAAATGGCTAAATTTGAAAATAATCTTAAAAAGACTAGAGATCAAATTTATGACTTAGAAGAACAACTAGCAAAAATTCCTGATACAAATTATAAAATAAAAAAATATATGTCAATGATAACCAAAGAAGAATTTGGCTTAATGGTTCCTGATCTTATAAAATTATTAGAATCTCTTGGTAAGATTGAATTCATTACTCCTGAAACGAGTATGGCAAACCTAGGAGGTGCAATTGACAAGACTAAAAACCTAGGAGATGCAATTGACAAGACTAAAGATAAAGCAGAAAGTTTAAACAAAGCTATCTCTAAATTTAAAGACTTTTTTAATTCGATTGCAGATGTTATCAAAGAAGCTCTTATAAAACAAATAGAATATAATTTTTCTGTTTGGGAAGGTACTTATAAAAACCTAACGGAAATGCTTGATAAACAATTAGAAGAAGATTTACGATTAATGAATGTATTTTTTGAAGAGAAGATGCGTAAATTAGATGAAGAGAAAAAACGATTTGAATTAGTTCACGATCAAAAGATGGCATTAGCGGAACAAGAATATAATGAGAGTATTGTTTTAATAGACAAAAACTACGCTCACATAAAAGACCTTCAATCTGATGCAAAAAGACAACAGGAGCTAGATCATCAAGGACGATTAGATCAGATTAGTAAAGAAGCTGATGCTAAGATGAAAGATTTTGATGCTCAGATTAAAGCGATTGATGACTTAACAGCAGCAGAAGAGAAGGCTCAAAGAAGTGCTGATAGAGATGAAAGACTTACGGAACTTTGGGATCAGATGAAAGCAACTACTGATCCAAAAGAATATGCCAAACTCCTGAAGGAATACAACAAAGAAGTAAAAGATGCTAAACGAGAAGAATTACTTGAATTTCGTGAAAGTGAAAAAGATAAAATCCGTGCTAGCAAAGATACCATTCAACTGATTAAAGATAACTTGGTAGCTGATGAAAACTATAAGTATCAGATTGTTCAAGACCGACTCTTGAAAGAAGAAAAAGCACAGGAAGAATCCTATCAGAGACAGAAAGATGATGCTAAGGCTTATTTAGATTATCTGAAAGTTATTTATGACGAACAACTCAAATATGAACTAGATGCTTTAGAGAAAAAGATTGAAGAAGAAAACTTTATGCATCAAGCACAGATAAACGAAATGAATGCTCAACATGAAGCTAATCAGAAAAAACTAGATGATGAGAATAAAGCAAAAGAAAAAGAAAGAGATACTGCTTTAGAGGATCCGAACCTTAACAAGACTATTTCTGGAATCATTAAAAGCGGAAATGCTAAAAAATGGCTAGATGCTAATTATCCTGGTTGGGATACTGTTTTAAAACCAGTAGGGGAAATGTTATATGATTCTTTGATTGTGGGTCTTTCTGATCCTGCAAAGGTACTAGCTGGTTTGCAGAAGTTCTTTAATGAGTTTATGAAGTCTTTTAGGACTGTTTTTGATGCTCATTCACCCTCTAAAAAGATATATGATTTTTCTATTCAGAGTATTGGTGGTGCTATTGAAGAAGGTCTTAATGACTCGATTATCGGAATAGTAAATGCAGCGGATAATATTGCTACGGCTATTAAGAGTCCATTTGATGGCGTAGGTCAACAGATAGCGACAGATTTAAACAATGGGTTTAAATCCAAACTTAACTTTGCTATGGCTCCAGAGTTTGGCGGTATGTTAGCAGGCGGTGGCAGTGGACCAAGACAAAGTTCTGATGGCAAATATATCATAACTCGTGAGGGAAAAGATATTGTGTTTGATTCCTGGAATGACTATCTAATCTGGGGCAGACAACAGCAGGATAAAGCTATTAAGAAAGATCAGGAACGACTTACGGCTTTAAGAACTAAAAATTCTATGGCTTATGAAAGACATCAATCAGAATTGTTTGGTTCTGAGTATGATCCTTCTCGATATAACTACACTCTAAGCGATGACGAATATAATGCCTTATATCCACAAAGTTCTTTAAGTGGGGCTGGAGGTAATAGAGTTGGTGGGGAAAATAGTACTCCAGGATATTATGCAGTTGGTACTCTTAATATTAATTCTCCTAACCCTTTGGATCCTTATGAAACTGCACGGCAGGTAACATTGGCAATGCAGAAAGCTGGGGCAGAGCTATGATAGACTTAACCTACAACACAACTATTGGCGGTTCTTTATCTTTAGCTTTACCTACTTATATTTTATGGGATCAGCATGATGGGTTTGGACATCCGAATGTTCAAATGTATACCGAAAGTACAGCTTATCAAGATGGCAGTTCGTTCTTAGGTCTTAACTTTCAAGATCGTAAGTTAGATTTTAACTTTACTGTCAGGGGTTCGAGTGCAAATGATTTAACAACCAAGAAAGAATTGGTTCAGAAGATTTTCAATTCCCATAACGGGCAGGGACTTTTAACAATTGTTAGAGATTCAACAACTTATTATTGTGATGTTTACTCTTTAGGAATTAAACCTTTAGGGGGTGAAGGACATGGGTCTTGGTGGCAAAGTTATCAACTGGCTTTTACGGGGCTTGACTGTACTTTTTATCGTACTTTACATACTTACAATTTAACTGAATCTACTGGTGGATTTTCCTTTCCATTCTCGTTTCCATTTTCTCTTGGTACAGTTGGATGGTCTCAAACTGCAACCAATGCCGGTGATGCTGAATCTCCTTTAATAATTACGATTGTAGGGGAAGTTACTCATCCAAAGATTTCAAACATAACAACCGGAAAATGGATGGAACTTTATTCAGTAGCGGCAAATGAAACGGTAGTAATTGATTGTGGATTAGGTACGATTACTTCTACGATTGGTAGTTACTCCGCCAATGCAATGCATTACATGACGAATGATTCTGATTTTTTATTTGCCCAATCAGGAGCTAATGCTTTAACGTATACAGCAACTTCGGATATTACAGCTACAACGGTTACGGTAACATTTTATGACAGGTACAGTGGAATCTAATGGAAAAGATTAAGCTAAGAATCTTAAGTTCAGCCTTTCAACTTTTATGTGAAATTAAGCCTTCATACTTTTTATATTCACGTCATTGGTTCCTTCCAAATACATTTACCTTAAAGACTTCCTATTCCCTATCAAAATCTCAATATTTACAAAAAAATAATATTATACTTTATTATTCTAACGATGTATGGAGAACTGGAGTTATCCGCAAGAGACAGAAAACTTATGAAAAAGGTCTTAAGATGATTGAAGTTAGCGGATCGTGTTATGGAAATTGGGAAAAGAAACAGCTCTACGATGCTACCTACGAACTTACCGGTAAGGACTCTCAGTATGATTATGCTGAAACAGTAATGAAAAACTATGTTGATCGAAACCTAGTTACAGATGCAGGGTCACGAACGATTCCGAATTTAACGGTAGAGGGCAATTGTCATAGAGGACTTTCCGTTAGATACGATGCCAGATTCCAAGAGTTTACTTCCATGTTTCAGGAAATATATTGGAAATCTGGGCTTGGATGGGATGTAATTTTTGATACAGTAACGAATTTATTTCAATTTACGGTTTATCAAGGGCATAATTATAGCTCTTCTCAAGTGAGGCATGTGATTTTTGCTGAGAAGTTCAAAAATGTAGACAGTATTGAGGTTTTGGATGATGATACTAATTCTTACGATACTGCTTTTGTGTACGGCACAGGCGTAGATTCGGTACGTCAGGGAGGGATTTCTGTAGTACTTAATTCTGCAGAAACAGGCGGCTGGGGATGTACTTTAGTTCAAATGCCTGACTATGAAACTTTCAGAACTCATGCTGTATTAGGTGGCAATTTATCAGAAGGACGTTCTGAAATATTTATAGATGCTGCTGATTTGGATAGTCTTGACAAACTTTACAATAAAGGTTACGAAGTCTTAAACCAGCATTATTCCAATTTATCTATGTCGTTTATGTATAAACAAAGCGGGTCATGGCAGTATGGTACTGATTTTGATTTGGGGGATATTGTAACAGTTATGGACGACGAGTATGAGGAAGATTTACGAATCATTAAAATTGATGAAATATGGACTGACCGTTTACGAATCAACATAACCTGCGGAAATGAACCGGAAGATTTGATGTCAAAAGTAAAAAAGCGTTTTAATATGAACGCTGAAATGAGGGTATAATGGCAGAAATAAGCAATTTATATAGTCATGCTCCCAACTCACATTCTCAAGCTACTCTAGCGAAAAGTTTTTCTGTAGTTGGAAGTACAGGAATCATCAAAGGTTGGGGAAATGAATTAGCTGTTACGCAAAGTACTCCAGCAGGTATGTCAATAGATGTTGACACTGGCAGTGCCTGGATTGAAGGATATTACTATGAGAATACTGCAAAAGCAACTTGGGTGATTGATGCTTTGGCTGATCCTCTTTTAAATCGAATTGATAGGGTATGCATTGAAAGCGATCCTTTGACAGACTTAGAAAGTAAGGTTGTGATTGTAAAAGGTGCTGAGGCTGCTGTACCTGTAGCTCCAGTTTTAACTCAAGTAACAGGGGGGATTTGGCAAATTTCAAAAGCCCAAGTATATGTGGCTACAGGTGCAGGATCAATAATAAACGCCGCCATAACAGATGAAACGGATACACCCGTTATTTGCGGATATGCTCAAGGACTTCAAGTTGGAAAAGCGGTCTCAATCTCAAATTTGACTCTACCTAAACTTAATGGTTCATGGACAGGTTTTGCACAGAATCATGGTTCGAATTTTGGAGTAACATCTGATGGTACGAATGTTTATGTAATCGGCGGGTCAACAACTCCTTATAATTGTGTATCAAAATATTCTGCTGGTGCTTGGGCAACCAAAGCAGTCAAAACTACCGCCGGATATTATTTTACAGCTACTTATTACAATGGAAACATTTATTGTATCGGTGGAATTAATGGTGCTGGCGATACAGCTTTAACAGCTACAGATATTTATAATATTGCTGGTAATTCTTGGAGTGCCGGAGTAGTTAAACCGACTGCTAGCTATAAACATGCTCAGGTTTACCATTATGACGCTACATTAGGACATCAAATCTATTGTTTTGGTGGTTTAAAAACTGCTGGCGGAATAACGTACATTACCACGCTTGATATTTATTCCATAACAGGCAATTCCTGGACTTCGGGTTCAGTTTTACTTTCTCTACCTACATTCGGTGATGTTGTTGGTGTTAGTAATGGAACGGATATTTATGTTTTGTATCAAGATGCTGGTGGAATAAAGTTCTATAAATACGCTGTCATAGCAGATGCTTATACTGTATTAACGGCTCCAGCAGTTCTGTTAACAAATTTTTTCTATCAAGATGACTATATTTATGGATTTTACTCTAACACAATGTATCGATATAAAATATCAACGGATACATGGACTCAAGTTTGTGCTGCTACCGGAACTACTCTATTCTCCAATAATAGACAGGTTTGCCAATTTACGGACAAGAGATTTGTTTCACCTCAATCTGGAGGTACGACTAGCTGGTATTATACCTACTATTATTATATAGGAGTGGCTGGAGCAAAATCTCAATATTCTTTCCGCATTCGAAGTGATACAAATTTGAAACTTTTCAATATTACCAATCAATATGCTTCGGAAAGTATAGGAGTTTATGATACCGATCTTTATGGAATTTATTGCAATCTTGCTACCGTTACTACTGTTGGAATTTTAATAGAGATAATGGGTTAGGAGATAACATGCCAGACCCAATGGAATTTTTAACAACCGAAGAAGAGTTGAGATACTATTTAACGATTGCTCAAGCAGATGTAATTACCGCTCAAGGCGATGCTACAACTGCGATTGGTGATGCAGGGGCAGTAGATGGCAGGGTAGATGCTGCAAGTACCGCTTTGAACGCTAATGGGGTAGGCTATGTTTCCGCTTATTTGGAATCTATTGAGACTGGCAATGGGATTATCACTGTATTTAATTTTACAATTCCAGGTGGATTAATGGTTGTCAATAGTGAGACCGTTTTTTCATTAGGAGTACAACAAAAACGAACCTCACAATATTCTGTTACTGGACCTATGCAGATTACTTTTACAGGTGGAAATGAACCTGCCAGTGAACATGTATATTTAGATTGTTTAGTACCCGTAACATGGGCATTTTAAGGAGGATTTATGAATACGAAGATTTTTAATTATTCTTCAGATGGTACAGGTAAAGGTATCTATATATTGATTTTACGAGAAGTAGATAACAGGTGGTACGATCATACGGATGGGAAGTTTCGAGAAACGCCGGCGATACCTTCGGTAGTATTATCAGAGGTAACTTTAGCTGGTGTGGCTACTCAAATATATTTATTATCTATTGCTTCTCAAACTTGGGAAGATGGATACTATTGTGTATTTTGCTACGAAGAAGTAGCTGCCGGCTCTGTAGATACTGCAAATGATTCCATAGTAGCAGAATGCAGAGTTCGTATAGTAGGTGATGTAATTGTTGAAAGAGGTTGGACACATAGTTAATGAATTTAAAAAGGGGAAAAATTCATTGGGGCGAAAGCCGAACCAAAGGAGGTTTCCATGAATTTGTTTAAAAAGTTTATTCCGATTGTGCAAAAAGGTCATATTAATGGCGTAGCTACGTTAGACCCTGCTGGGTATTTAACATGGGATCAATTACCGCCTGGTCTTTCTGGTGGTATGGAGTATCAAGGACTTTTAGATGCTTCGACTTTTTATCCTACCGTTCCTATCTCTCATGCGGCTCCTATTAGAAATGGTGATTATTGGAAAATCAGCGTAGGTGGTAATTTAGTGGGACCATTTGGAATTAAAAAAGTAATTTCAAAAGCTGAAACTTCTGGAGGTGGAGCAGATACAAAATTTACTGCTACCTCACATGGATACCACAATGCAGATGTAATCTTTATTTCAGGTACAACTTCTTACAATGGTTTAAGAACAGTTTCAAGCGTTACAGCAAATACTTTTGTAGTTACTGGTTTAGCATTTGTAGCTAACGAAACTGGTTATGCTCAGGAAACAGAAACGATTGCTTGGAATATAGGGGATTTGTGTATTTGGAACTCACTTTCATGGGATAAATTTGAATCAGGTGATATTCCTGTTATTGTTCCTTTTACGAATACTTTTTGGGTAGATGGAGGGAGAGTCGATCCGTATACCGAGGATGGTTCGATTTCACGACCTTACAGGAAAGTATCTACTTGTGTAACGGCTTGCGAGGCTCTATATACAGCCGCTGCCGATAAACAAACAACAAGATATAAAGTAATTATAGCTTCTGGGACATATTCAGATGCTTTTACTCTTACCACTCTAAAACATATTCGATTTGAAGGAATAGGGGTCATTCTGGCGGGTAATATTACTTTAACACAAAGTCCTATCGGTGGAGCTGGGCAAGAACCTTATACAAGAATAGAATTTGTCGGGCATGATGGAATACGAGCAGAAAAAGGCTCAGGAATGACAGTCTTAGGTAATATCGCAGGGACTCGTACCAATGACTCACTTACTTATATTAATTTTAAAGGGACTTGGGTTAGAGGGACACAAACTTACTCTGGTGATGGTACATGGGTGACTCAATACGAAAATTGTAGAACCGATGGAGCTATCTCAACGGGTGTATTTGCTGACCCCGATTCTGCCGTTTTAATCGAATGTACTGGATGGAATGAATTTGCTGGAGCTATCTCTGGCAAGGTTTCATTTTACAACGTAACGAATACCGATTTTTACTCAGCAATCAATGTAACTCCAATATTTGAATGTCGATTTACCAATACTCAATTTTTAAATCCTTCTACGGTTTCGATTATTGCAGTTAAGAATCTTTATATGGATGCTTATTCGTATAATTCATTATTAGGACGTACTCCGACTTTAACAGGGATGACGTTTGTACCTTTAGACAAAATGTATAATACAAATTTTGGAACTGGTTTGAATCAATACAAAGTTCCCGTTGCTAATGCAAGTACCTTGGTCGATGGTTTCTGGTACAAAAACGGCATGATTGGAATAGGATTAGACCCATCCCAAAAGTTAGATATGCTAGCAGGTGGAATAAGGTTTTCGTATCAAGTACCTAATGCGTGTGTAGGGACTCTTCAGGTTGCCAATCCTGGAAACGTAGATGATGGAGCTCACTCTTATAAGATTGTTTTTGTTAATCCTTTGGGTGATTCTATCGGAGGGGCTGCTTCAAATGTAGTCACCGTGATAGACAAGACTGTTTCAGGACAAATTGATTTAACTGGGATTCCTGTAGGGGAACCATCTGTTACTTCTCGAAAGATTTATAGAACTAAGGCAGGTGAAGTCGCTTACTTCCTAGTTGATACCTTAATGGATAATTCAATCACAATCTACACCGATAATACCGCTGATGTTGTTCTTGTTACTCCTTTACCTACTATTGGAGCGGATGCTGGGGTAGTTTTTTGTGATGGTACAGAGGCTATGCGATTTCATTCTATTGGACAACTAACCTTCTCATTATTCCCTTATACACCTTCCGCAGCTCCTACTACAGACTATCAAGTTGCAAATAAAAAGTACGTAGATGATAGTGCTGGTGGTGGTTATTGGGATCGATCGGGAATTGGATTAATCCCTCACACCTCTGGAGATACAATCGGATTAACAGGAACACGAATATTTAAAGGATGGTTTACTGATTTAGAAGTAACCAATGCTATAGTAGGATCGATAACAGGTAATTCTGCTACCTCTACTACAGCTCCAACGACAGCTATTTTAGTTTCTCAAGCAATAGGGCAAACAATAGGGGACACTACAAATAGATTAACTAAATTATGGGCAACTGATATAACTTGTACAAACGCAATTACAGGCTCAATAACTGGAACTGCTGCCAAAGCTACTGATTTAGTGGGTGGCAATGGTACAACTTTAAAAGGTTCAATCCCTTATCAAGACAATACAGATGATACGGTTATGCTTTCTCCTAATATAACCGTAACCAAGAAGTTTTTACGAATGACAGGGGATGGTACAAATGGAGTAGCTCCATCGTGGGATACTGTAACCTCAACTGATGTGGGTTTAGGTAGTGTAGAAAATACCGCTTTATCTACTTGGGCTGGTACTGCAAATATAACGACCTTAGGTACTATTGGTACAGGCTCATGGAATGCTTCTATTATATCTGCTACTAAAATAGGTGGGGGTTTAACGCAATACCAAGTGCCTGTTATGAATGCTACTTATTTAGCTAACTCTTCTATCTATGAAGTCGCTACTGGTTATGGATTTGGAGGTTCACCTGCTACTAATATCGCCTTCTCATTAACTAAAGCAATTACCGCTGTTACTGGTTATGCCTATGGAGCTAACTTCTCACAAACATTAACCGCAGTCGCTAATAACGATATGTTGTTTGGATTATTTGTTAAAAACTCTTATGTAGATGGAGCTTTCACTGGAGTTAAACATCATGGGTTAGGCTTATCTTATCAAGCAACCAATACTTTTAGTTGTTCGATGGCATTTCTTAAAGCTAGGGATAACACAGGCAATCCAGTGGTGATAGTGTCGGGTGATTACTTAGGGGAAATAGCAGCCTATGGATACGATGGAACTAATTTTATTAGGTCAGGCTCAATAAAATTTAGAAGTTCAAGCGTTGTAGCGGGAAAAATAGGTACTAAGTTAGAGTTTTACTTAATGGGAGATGGAGCAACATCAGAATCATTGGTTATGTCACTTTCTCAGTGGGGTGCATTGTCGTTAACTAATAATATTAGCGTATCCATGTCAGGTACGAATGCTTCTTTTACTGGATCGCAAGTAGGATTAGCAACAACTCCCGCTGATTGTATTGTTATTTTAAATGCAACCGCCTCTCTCGTCGGTACTCCTGTTCAAATGTCAGGACGTTTACGCCTTTTAGGTTCTGCTTTCAATTCTGGATCTTCTCTCTCAGAAAATCACTCTTGGACTCTTGAATGTTTACCCGCCGCCGCCGCAGGAAGTACAACGTCACAATTCAGAATCAGAATATCAAAGAATGGTGGAGCATATACAGACGGTTTATTAATTTCTGATACTGGTAATTTATTGATAACAGAAGCTGGAAATCTAGTTTTAGGAACAACCACAGGTACTAAGTTTGGAACAGCAACAGCTCAAAAACTAGGCTTTTGGAACGCCACTCCTATAGTTCAACCTATAACGAATGCTTATACCTCAGACCCAGAATCGGAAGCTTATTTGGGTATTGATAATACTCAGGGAGGTTCAGTTTATGCACAAGTAACAGACCTTAATATTTTACGGGTTGCTTATGATACCCTAAGAGCTAGTTATGATAATTTATTGGCTAATTTAAAAACAACAGGAATTGTTGCATAATGATTGATTTAATCGGGAATTATAGTAGAATATATCCATGGAGTCTTGCCGTAATCAGAACTCCTAACTTATTACGGAGGTTAGAAATGGAAAGAAGAAGCGTTTACAAGAAAGACTCAGGTTAGAGCTGTGGCTAGTGCAAATAGTTAGTAATATTTAAAAATAGTTGTAAAATATTCTCAGGGGTCAGAAATGGCTCCTGAGATTTAAAAAAGGAGGATGAATGGAAAAAATAGTAACAATCGTAGATGGGGTAAAAGTTGTCAGCTTTAAGGAATCGGTTTTAATTCCGCAAGAATCCAATGTAAATTTTAGCGAATTAATCCAAGATGTAGTCAATGCCAAAAACACTTTAAAAGCTAAACGGGTTGAATTGAATCGATTTCTAAAAGAATTGACAGCGGATGAAAAGTTAGTGTATCAAACAAGATTGGATGATATTTTCAAAGATTAAGAAAGGAAAAGGGGAAAAATGACTGAGTTAAAGTTAAAAATGAGTGAAGTGTTGGAATCAAACGCTGCTTGTGATGAATTATTAAAGTTGAAAATGCCGATCAATGTTTCGGTTGGTATTTTAGGTTTACAGGATTCATTCGAAAGTAAGGTTCTTCTGGCACAAAAAACGATTAAGAAACTAATGGATGAAAACTGTGAGAAAAACGAAAATGGTTACGTACCAGTTGACCCTACAAAACCAGAATTAGGATATAAACTAGTCAAACCTGCAGAATATCACAAAGGATTCCAAGAATTAATGGATTCAGAAGTACCGATTCTATTTGATCCGATTGAACTAGGGAATTTAGAACCAGAAGGAACGATTATCAAAATACTTAGAAAGTTCTTAAAATGAGGTTATAATGGAGGCAGAAATTGTTAAAATATTAGCCAGTTATGGAGCATTAGGGGCGTTCTCAATTTTAGCGGTGATACTTTTAGTGTATGTTCTCAAAACAAACGAAAAAAGAGAGGCTTCATTTCAGGCGTTTTTAATCAAGATGTCCGAAAGTATGCCGGCACTAGAAAGTATATGTAAACGAATTGAAGAAAAGCAAGATGCTCATATCTCCTCCGTGAACTCTTCGCTTACAACAATCAAAGAGCATTTAAAATGAAACTCTACTGCAATCCAGTTAAGGCGATAGTTTTACACCATTCTGGTTCACAACCTGGCGATTTAGCCGTATGGAACGCTATAATAGAATACTCAAAAAGACAATGGGCAGATAAATGGTATCCCTACACTTGTGACTATCATTGGGGGGTAGGGGTCTCTGGAAAGATTTACAAAGGACAACCAGAGATTTACTTTGCGGTACATTGCGGAATTGATGAATGGGACTCTTATCAAGACGAATCCGGCGTTAATAATCAAAACAGTATCGCTATAGCTGCGATAGGCAACTTTGAGACCTCAATACTCCCAGAGGTTCAATTACAGGGGATAGTTGATTGTATTAAAGACGTAAAAAGTAGATACCCAAAAGCATTTCTTAAAATACACAGAGAATTAGTTTCGACTGATTGTCCTGGATACAAATATAACTATCCTGAGATATTTAGGAGGCTAGGATTGAAATTTAAAGATGTAGACGAAAAACGATGGTCATTCCCTGCGATTGACTGGGCAAGTAATGAAAAAATAATGAAGGGCGATGAGTACGGCTTTCGTCCAAAAGAAAGTTTAACTCGTGAAGAAATGGCACAGATACTTTTCAATTTACACAAAACAGGGAAAATATAAACTTATCAAATTAAAGGGGTATTTGATGGGTCTTAAGGTAAATGTATTAAAGAGTATGAAACTAGTTGAAATTTTAACGATTTAGGGGGTTTGTAATATAAAATGAGGAGGTATTTATGGATTTTAGTTTTATCGTAGGAATAAGTGCGTTTGTGGGACCAATTCTCTCATTTTTTTATGAGAAGTTTTTTGGGGGATGGAAATGGTCAGGTAAGTTTTGGGTATTTTCATTTCTTTGTATTTTATTTGGTGGACTTTTAGCTTTTGCGAATCGAGAAATTACGTTTAATCCGCTTCACTGGGATACGATAGAATTGATATTTGTCAGTTTAGGATCGATTTTAAAATGGGCAGGTATGTTTTTAATTGCGGGGGAAACTTACTTTTTCAAGGTAATAAAAAAACAATAATACATCTTATGCCACATGCTTGATGGCGGTTTAAATCGTTCCGCTAAAAACGATTAAACTCCCAGATTTTGTTTCCCTTTATTCTGGGGGTTTTTAATTGGTATTTTTATGGTATAATTAATCCATGGAGCCATGCCGTAATCATGGCTCCTAACTTATTACGGAGGTTGAAGATGGAAAGTTTATTTAAAGCAAAAAAGTGTTCTAAGTGCGGTCAAGAAAAAACCTTAGATCAGTTTTACAAAAATAAAAAATCACAGGATGGTTTTAAAGCTAGATGTAAAAAATGTGATCGTGATAATTTAAAATCAAATAAGAGGATTATTTTAACACCCAAGATTGGTTTTAAATATTGTTCAAAATGTAAACAAGAAAAATCGGTAGATCAATTTTCTATTCTTAAAACAACAAAAGATGAACTAAATTCCTGGTGCAGGGGATGCGTAAATAAGGGCGGAAGAGAAAGATACCAGAGAAACAAACAAAGAAAAAGAAAAGGAAAGAAAATATATGATAAAAGATACTATGAGAAAAATAAAGAAAAGGTTCGGTATAAAGCAAAAAAATATTATCTCAAGAATAAGAGTAAAATGATAGCAAAAAATAAAGAATGGCGTAAAACAGAAAAAGGAAAAGCCCTTGGAATTAGAAACAATCATAAAAGAAAGGATTTGTTTAAAAATGCAATTTGTGACCTTACTGCCAAACAGTGGGAAGAAATCAAGAAAGCTCAGAATTATAAATGTGCTTATTGCGGAGAGACAAAACATCTTTACAGAGATCATATTGTACCAGTTTCTAAGGGCGGCGATTTAACTAAATCAAACATACAGGGTTTGTGCATTTCGTGTAATTCTAAAAAATCAAACAAAATTGATTCAACTGCTTTTACTCTGATCTTAAAATCTTAAATTTGTTTTTTCTTTTTTTTCACGATTTCGGTATAATAATAGTACTTTTCTTTTGCTGGGGGATTTCGGTCTCCCAGTTTTTTTATTGATTTTTTTCATTTTATCTATTGACATTGATTATTAATTGCTTATACTTTGATTATGTTTTTAAAGAAAGGGGGAACGATGAAAAGAGGCAAGTTTATAACAGTAGAGCTGACTCCGGAAGATCATAAAGAATTTAAAGCCTATTGTAAAAATCACCGGATGCCAGTAGCAACTTTTGTCAGGCAAATGATTCTGAAGTTATTGAAAGAAAGGGGGAAAAATGGCAAACTACTTAACTGATCGTATTGCTGAGCTAGAGTTACAGATTTTGCATCTAGAAAATCGTTATGCAGGGTTGAAAAAATCCTTGTTGGAAGGTGCAGAATTTGATCGAATGGATAAGGAGATTTGGAATGAGATTACAGCATATGAGAATGAATTAATTGATCTAAAAAATAGACAAAGAAAGGGTGAAAAATGAACGAATTAGCGAAGTTTGAAGTACGTGAAAGTGATTTTGCAGACGATTTAGAGGGGATTACTCCTCGGTTGCAGAAAATTAAAATGCCACAAGGGACAGGTACTAGTTTCGAAATGCCGAATGAAAATGGAGAATTTGACAGTATAAAAGAAGTTAAAGGAATAGTAATTGACAACCATCCATTTAACCTGTTTTTTTTGAAGCCCATGGGGTCAGGTGATCCTCCAGAATGTTGGTCGAACGATGGCAAGAAAGGCAAACTGGGAGAATGTAAAACTTGTAAGTATAATTTTGTAGATGCTGATCCGAGATGTTCCAACAAAAGAGCTTTATTTTTCATGTTGGAAGGGCGAGAATTTCCAATCGAACTAGATTTACCGCCTACTTCTTTAGGTTCTTGGGCGTGGTTTATCTCAAATTTATTGGCGACGAAATTAAATACTAAAATGATTGAGATTTCGGTAAAGCTGGAAACGGGAAAATCTAACGAGGGATTTCCTCATCCCAAATGTATATTCACGATTTCAAAACATTTGAACCAAAGCGAGTACTTGGTCGCAATTACTTTATCAGATAAATTCCGGAATATTACCCGTGGATATGCGGAAGTTATTGAAAATGAGTTTGTACCTGAAATGGAAGAAAATCCAATCGGTAAACCTGATTTTAAACTATGCCAAGCAATCCTCTCAAAAACGGGCTACGACTCCAAAAATCCAAATCGGCATCTTTTAAATCAGACAATCACGGGTATTCCGGAAAGTTCCAAATGGACAGAGAAAGAATGCAAGACGTTCCTGGATTATTGTGCATCCTTTTGTAATGGAGAAAAATATACCACAGAGGATTACAAAAATCTCAAAGATACATTTGACAAGTTGTGCGCGCAATGAGCGATATAAGACTAACCGACAAAAAAGCAATCGTTGATGATCTCGAAACACAATGTATGTTGAAAGTTTCTATCCCGATGAAATTTACCAAAGAAGAATTGATTGATATAAGGACTGCATTTAAGCATTACATGGTCGATTATCAGGATACAAATACTGATTTATACAATAAAATTTGTGCAATGATCATAAAGGAGGAACAGAAGTGATCGACACCCTAGAAGATATTAAAGCTATTCAATCGGCTTATTTACCTTTGATCGAGGAATCCAGAATTAGAATGGCGTATGAAACCGGGAAAGTATGTTTTGAATTAATGCAATCTATCAACAAAAATGGACTCATGGGGATAGAGGAACTACTTGAGCTTTGTGTAGATGAAACGGGACTCTCCAGAAATACCATAAATAATACTGCATTGCTTTATTCAAAATTAAAAGATTGGGAGATTAAGGGAGAGTTTAATTTCGATTTATTCGTTACTGAGTGGTATGCTGGTACTGGAAATCAACCAACAGTAGCTAAAATCTATCGAGTTATCCTACCCAAACCGCAAAAGTCAGATCGTGAATCTAAAAGGACCAACATTAAAAAGCAAATCGGGAAAGCTATGGAACAAGCAAATTATATTCACGTTCATTTAATGACGGACAATACCACTGTTCTAACACTGGACGAAGCAATATGAACCTTGAAGATGAGATCGACTCCCTATTAATCCCTTTACGCTTAAAAGTAGCTAGAGAAGAGTATTGGCAACGAGAGAGAGACAAATTCATTGAATGTGAGGAAGAAAGGAAGGCGTTAAATGAATTGGGAATTTAGGGGAAAAGCGTTAGAAGATGCTGTATTTTGCGGAGAATATATAGCTAAAAAAGATTCATGGGTTTATGGTTTTTTAATTGGTAGATATGACCCTTGCCAAAAAAAATAATTAAAAATGCTTTTATTGATAATGGAACATGTCTTGGTAATCCAATAAAGGTCAATCCTGCTACTGTTGGTCTCTGGACAGGTTTAAACGATAAAAATGGATTAAAGATATTTGAAGGGGACAGAGTTGAATCTATTTGGAGAGTTTTAGAAGGTACTGTAAAGTTTGGTACATTTCATGAAATGTATGAGAATATCTATACTGATTTACAACATGGTTTTTACGTTGAGGACGATAATGGAGATACGGGAAGCATTTATGGAGCTAATGGAGTAATATGGTTTGAAATTATCGATTCTATCCATGATGAGCATTATGTTTGATTTAATCACAAAAAATAGTATAATATCTTACATGGGAACAGTGCCAGTACCATTGTTCCCTAACCTGTACTGGAGGTGTAAGATGGAAAGTTTATTTGAGATAACAAAAAAATGTTCTAAGTGTGGTCAAGAAAAACCATTAGATCAATTTTATAAATACAAAAAAGCCAAAGATAGGTTGAACTATTGGTGTAAAGAATGTTCGAATGCACAGCAAATAGAATGGAGAAAAGCAAACAGAAAAAAACGTTGTGAATATTCTTCCAGATGGAGAAGCAAAAACTATCAAAAAAACAAAAGGTACAATATCAAATATATAGAAACATGGAGAATTTCTCCACAAGGAATTATATCAATAGCAAAAACTAGAATCAAAAGGGAAAAGGCATATAAAAACATTATTAATGATTTAACTTTAAATGATTGGCTAAAGATAAAAAAAGCACAGGACTACAAATGTGCATATTGTGGGGAAAAAGAACCAGAAATAAAACTTACCATGGATCATATTATACCGTTATCAAAAAAGGGACATCATACAAAAAACAATATTCAGGGTTTATGTTGTTCTTGTAATAGCAAAAAGAACAACCGTATAGATTCTACTGCTATGGAATTAATTTTAAATCAGGAGGTGAACCCATGATTGTTCAAGAGCTTATTGAATGGCTTACTCTCGGTTATCATAATGAAGAAAAAACAGTTGTAATTGAAGTAGAGGGGTATGGCAAGACAGAATCAGACTACTGTTACTGTGTTAATTTTGACAAAGAAAAGGTGATAATTAGTATAGCTAAACCTACTAAGGAAGATTACAAGGAGGGGGAATGGGTGAAATGAAAGAGAAAAAAGAAAGAAAAGATTTACTGACTGACTTATCAACAAGTTATCCACAGGCATTGAATAAGGTTGCATTTGGAATTATCCACACTTTCAACACCTTTATTACTATCTTAGAACTAAAAAGAAAGAAAAAAGAAAAAGCATATATAAATGCTAGAATTTACGAACTGATAGAGCAAGGACTTAACGGGAATAGATCGTACTACAGTATTGCTGGCGATATAATGCCGTTAATGGAGAGACTCAGTAGGATAGAGATTCCAACTCTCAAGTAACAGTTAAGCCAGAGAGACTACCAATCTTCCGGTTTTTTTATGGTTGACGATGTAAAAAATAAATGATAGAATAAAGCCAAGGATGGTGGGGTTTATCACTCTATCTTCTCTACCATCCGCTTAATTTTAAGATAGAATGGAAGGATAGGGTAATGGAAGATAGAGAATGTTCCGTTAATGTTCATCACGATAAACAATTTCACTATTTTTTTATTCGGTATGTTACGACCTGTTACGCTTTGTTACAATATGTTACGGTTATGTTACGCCAATGTTACAGGGAAATATTATGACCGGTTTTTTAGAGCAAGCACTAGAATACAAGGTTAAATATGGTTTTAATGTGTTCCCATGCGGTAAAGACAAAAAACCATTGGTCGAAACTTGGTTACCATATCAAACAGAAAAGGTTGAAGATCGCCAAATCATTGAATGGTGGGAGAAGAACCCGGAAGCTAATATTGCAGTAGTCACAGGCAACATTTCGAATTTAGCAGTAATAGATATTGATTCGAAAGAAGGCGAGACCTGTTTATTAGAGAAATTCCCTGAGATAGATTTAGTCAACAATCCAGTAGTAGACACTCCTAGAGGTGGCAAGCATATTTATTTTCAATGCCAGGATGAGGAATTAAGAAACGGAGTCAATACGATCAAAGGGTGTGATTTCAGGGCAAATGGCGGTTATGTTGTAGCACCCCCCAGCATTAGCGGGACAGGAAAGCAGTACGTTTGGAAAAATCCTTTGACAGCAAATCGCAATATTCTTCCTTCTTCTTATGCATTATATATTAAGAGCTCTAACTCTTATAAGCAAAATGTTACGCAAAATGTTACGCTCTTCCAAAAGGGTACAAGAGACAATGACGTTTTTCACACTGGTCATCAACTTAAGAAGGCTGGCTCGTCAAATGAAGAAATAAGACAGACTATGTATTTAATTGGAAGAAGCTGTAACCCTCCATTACAAGATGCTGAGATAGAGATAAAATATCAATCCGTCATAAAATTCAATGAGCGTAAAGATATGAATATCACTGAGTTTGTGGAAAATTGGATTTCGCAAACCGATGGAGCCTTTACAATCGTCGAGTGTAACAAAAGCGTAACACAGTGTAACATTGCGTCACAAAATACAAATCTAAGAATGATATTTAAAAGATTGAAAGAAAAAGGCTTTATATCTAAGTTTGGAGAAAAAGACGGATATTATGTAAGGGTAGACGACAAGGCAGACGATATTGATTGGTTGACAGCTCCTACAGACCCGATCAACGTAGTTTATCCTCTAGGTATTGAGCTTTTATTTCAAACCTATCCTAAAAACATTATTGTTATTGCTGGTGTACCTGATGCTGGAAAAACCGCTTTTCTTTTAAATTTTGTTCGGATGAATATGGATCTTTTTGATATTCATTATTTCAGTTCAGAAATGGGAGCGATGGAATTTAAAAACCGATTAAGTAAATTTCGAGGGATTAATTTAGAAGACTGGAAGTTTAAAGCAAAAGAACGATGCATTGATTTTCATAATGTAATTCAACCCAATGCGATTAATATCATTGATTTTTTGGAAATGTCCGATAATTTTTATAAAATATCTGGATATTTTCAAGAGATCCACAATAAACTCCAAAAAGGTATTGCTATTATTGCTATCCAGAAGAATCCTGGTACTGAGGTTGGACTTGGTGGATATAGAGGAATGGAGAAGCCTAGATTGTATTTAAACATGGACAGGGGGAAAATAAAAATAACAAAAGCGAAAAACTGGAGAACTGATATATGCCCTAGCGGTTTATGCTTAGATTTTAAAATTGTTCAGGGCTGTGAATTTATAGTATCAAATGATTGGTACAAGGAAGGTGGCAAATGAGCGATAAATATTATTGTAACCATTGTGGAGATGAAACAGAAGGATTAATCATAGAATCTAAACCGCCGCACGATAAGCAAATAGTTTGTAGTGTTTGCAACCGGTGGATTAAATACCTGCCAAAAGAAAAGAACCTAGACAGAAGAGTCAAAAATAGATATAAACCGGTTGATTTGGGCGTAGATCATTGCGAGTTATGTTTGCGAAAAAAAGAAATGCTGGGAAAGTACGAATGTCTAATCATTCATCATAAAATACCTATCGAAGAAGGCGGCTTGGATGTTAAAGAGAATTGTTTGGTTGTATGCTCCAAATGTCATTCTGAAATACATCACAATATTACTTATTTGAGAGATCATTTTACAAAGGAGAAATGAGATGAATTTTATGGGTTTATTCAAAAAACTAACAATAGCACAAGAAGCAGAAAAGAAAGCTAAAAGAATCTTTCAAATTGAACAAGACAGGGAGAGAAAAAGAAAGTTGGGTGAATTGACTAATCAAAAACTTTATGAACTGAGAGATAAAGAGTTGAGAAATGAAGCGTTGAAAGTTTGTCAAAAATGCGATAAACATTTTAAATGTGAATTGACTAATCAAAAACTTTATGAACTGAGAGA
>Ga0315282_10002526_pt1 | contig 33543 bp, 29 predicted proteins | sample YL17G07_20_MG_FD_203693 | JGI IMG/M metagenome (GOLD analysis project Ga0315282, IMG submission 203693) | Sediment microbial communities from Yellowstone Lake, YNP, Wyoming, USA - YL17G07_20 | ecosystem: Environmental > Aquatic > Freshwater > Lake > Sediment | place: USA: Wyoming | collected...
GGAGGCGTGTTGGCGCTAACTGCGCGAGAGTGGGATTTTGGTCTCTCCGGTGAAGAGGATCTTGGCGGGACCGGTGAGCGTAACATTGGTAATCTTGTGGGTGTCCTCATCGAAGTCTACGAGAAGCGGCACCTTACTCCTTGGGAGCACGCGCACCGGTCGTCTGAGCTTCCATATATGGCATCCGACAATTGCGGCGGCTACTGAGCCGGTGCCACAGGCTAATGTCTCATCTTCAACACCGCGCTCATAGGTCCGTATGTGCAAGAGGTTATCGCCGGTTCGTTGAACAACATTGACGTTCGTGCCGGTCGGTCCAAAGTAGGGATGGTAGCGTATCCGACGCCCAAGTGAGCACATGTCGATTGCGTTGAGCTTGCGAGGTTGACCCGGAAGCTCCTCAATACATATTACGGCATGCGGAGAGCCAGTGTCGACGAAATGTAGAAGCTGAGAGGTAGAATCAAGCTTTATGGTTTTTCCGAGTCGAAGGTCGTGAGGGTCTTTCATCCAGAGTGTGACGTCGGGGGGGGTAACATTCACAGCGTGAAGGTACTTCAGCGCCTCGATCATGTGTTTCCTATGGGCTATCCCGTGCTTGACAGCGTATAAGGCAATGCAGCGAGCCCCGTTCCCACACATTCCTCCGTAACTGCCGTCGGCGTTGTAATACATCATCCGATAGTCTGCCCTTCTACTCTTCTCAAGCAGAATGAGCCCGTCGGCACCTACCCCCCATCTGCGATCACACAACGCCTTCGCTGCCGCGGAACCGTCACGGATACGCCGCGACCGATTGTCGATGACAACGAAATCGTTGCCGGCCCCGGTCATTTTCGTGAATCTCAAAGTCATTCTCCTTTGTCCCCTATTTCTCCGGAGAAGACGTAAGACAGTCCGTCGGCCGGAATGGGGCTATGCCGGGCGCGGAAGATCTGCCTCGGCGTGATGTTTGATGATTTTCGCGTTGACGAGGAAGATCACGTCCTCGGCGATGTTCGTGGCGTGGTCGGCCAGACGCTCGATGTGCCTTGAGACGATCATCATGTGGGCCGCCGGATCGATGCACTGAGAAGAGCCCTTCATCTTCTCGACCATTAAATTGAACGTCTCCCGATCGAGATTGTCGACGTTATCGTCCGCCAGCAGCACCTTCTTGGCAAGGTCGGGATCGTTGTTCACGAACGAGTCGATCGCATCCTTAACCATCTGGCGGGCTGCGGAAGCCATCTGACTCAGCGAGGTCTGGCTCACAAATGCCGTGTGAGGCAGCAGCGGCTCCACACGCTCTGCCAGATTCACGGCAATATCTCCAATGCGCTCAAGCTCATTATTGATTTTCAGCGCAGCCATCAGCAGGCGTAGATCAATTGCTACAGGCTGTGAAAGGGCAAAGATCCGCATGCATTGCTGATCGATCGCATTGTCGTACTCGTCCACCTTCTTATCCCGGTCCATGACCAGGCGCGCCAGATCCATATTTGACTCGGTAATCGCCTTCACGCCCAGATCGATCTGTTCCTCGACCAGGCTTCCCATACGGATCAGCATGGTTCGAAGCTGATCCAGTTCCATTTCAAAGTGTCTCGCCATTGAGCTCTGCTCCGGATGTTACACGTCGGCCCCAAGGTTCATCGTCCGGACATGTTCTCATCCGAACCTTCCTGTGATGTACTCCTCGGTTTGTTTCTTTGAAGGATTGGTGAAAATCTTCTTCGTTTCGCCAAACTCGATCAATCGCCCTAGGTAGAAGAACGCCGTACTATCGCTCACCCGTGCCGCTTGTTGCATGTTGTGCGTGACGATCACGATCGTGTAGTTCTTCTTCAGCTCATGGATCAGCTCCTCGATCTTCGCAGTCGCGATCGGGTCGAGGGCGCTCGCCGGCTCGTCCATGAGAATCACTTCGGGATTCACAGCCAGCGTCCGGGCGATGCAGAGACGTTGTTGCTGCCCACCGGAGATGCTGATGCCCGACTTTCCAAGCGTGTCCTTTACTTCGTCCCACAAGGCCGCTTGCTTCAGGCTTTGCTCAACAGCCTCGTTGAGCTGATTCCTCGGGACCCCTCCGTTGAGACGCAGCCCGATTGCGACGTTATCGAAGATCGACATTGTAGGGAATGGATTGGGTTTCTGAAAGACCATCCCTACCCTTCGCCGGACAAGCACCGCGTCGGTCTGGTACACGTCCTCGCCATCGAGCAGAACCTTTCCACTCATGGTACCCCCTGCCACTTCGTGCATTCGGTTCAAGCATCGGAGGAACGTGGATTTGCCGCAGCCGGACGGTCCAATGATCGCCAAAACCTGATTCGCTGCAACCTCGAGACTGACATCGTGCAGCGCCTGCAGCTTTCCGAAGAAAGCATTGACATTCATCGCTCTCATCTTGATATCCGTTGCCGAAGACGGTAACCCTGCTTGAGCGTTTGCTTCAATCATCGGCTGTTCTAACATTGGCATCATCATCGCTGTGCATAACGGCTTCGCGTGACGATCCGTACTGTCAAGCTAAGGATCGAAATGAGCATAATCAAGACGAGGGCCGCGGTCCACGCTTGCTTGTTCCAGCCCTCGAAGGGCGCTTTCGCATAATCATAGATGAAGACCGTCAGAGAGGCAATGGGCTGATCAAGGGACGTGGACCAGAACCGATTGCCCAAGGCCGTGAACAGAAGAGGCGCTGTCTCCCCCGCTATCCTGGCGATCGCCAGCAGGATGCCTGTGACGATCCCTGGAAAGGCTGTCCGGAGAACGATTTGGACCGTCGTCTTCCATTGAGGGATGCCGAGCGCCAAACCCGCCTCTCGATAGGAATGCGGCACCAGGCGGATCATCTCTTCCGTCGTCCGCGTTACTGTCGGTATCATCAGGATCGACAGCGCAACACCCCCGGCGAGAGCAGAGAAGTGTTTCATGGGAATAACGACGAAACCATAGGCGACGACACCAGCGACAATCGAGGGGACTCCGCTGAGCACGTCGGTCATAAATCTCACCGTTGAACCAAACTTGTTGTTCCCGAATTCCGCGAGATAAATGCCGGTGAAGATCCCGATCGGGAGTCCGATCACACTCCCTGTGGCCACCAGAACGAGGGTCCCGACGATCGCATTCGCCATTCCGCCCCCCACCTCCCCCACCGGCTTGGGCATCTTGATAAAGAAGTCGAGATTCAAGTAATCGAAGCCCTGGCTGATCGTGTAGAAGAAAATAAGGAGCAGCGGGATCAGCGCAACAACGGCGCTCAGCGCACTGAGCGTCAGCATCACACCGCCGGTCAGTTTGCGGCGATAGTAGCGGAGCGTCGGCGCGAAAACCGTTTTCATAGCTTCCCCCGAGTTGCGCTCCAGACAAGAAGACGCGCGAGCATATTGACAATGATCGTGATCAGGAAGAGCAGGATCGCGATCTCGATAAGAGCGCTGATGTACATCGACGTCGTCGCCTCGGTGAACTCGTTGGCGATGACGCTTGCCATAGTGTACCCGGGATCAAAAAGCGAGGCGGAAATGGTCGGCCTGTTTCCGATCACCATGGTAACGGCCATGGTTTCGCCGATCGCCCTGCCGAGCCCCAGCAAGGTCGCCCCGAGGATGCCGGACCTCGCATCTTTCAGGATCAGGCGAATTGATTCCCACTTCGTGGCCCCGATGGCGAGCGATGCCTCACGCTGGGACTGAGGCACGGCTTTCAAGACATCGCGCGAGATCGATGCAACGATGGGGAGAATCATCACTGACAGGATCAGTCCTGCAGCGAGCATGCCGAAACCATAGGGAGCACCGCGAAAAATGGGCAGAGAACCCAGATATCCAGAGAGCGGGGGCTCAATAGAGGAACGGATCCAGGGAACGAGGATGAAGATGCCCCACAGCCCGTACACGATGCTTGGGATGCCGGCCAGGAGCTCAATGAGAAACGACAGGGGTCGCTCCAACCACGATGGGGCCATTTCGGACAGAAAGACAGCTATCCCCAGACTCAGCGGAAGGGCTATCAGCAGTGCGAGGAACGATGAGGCCATCGTGCCGAACACGAACGGCAGGGCTCCATAATTCTCCTGAACCGGATCCCAGGTGGTCCCTGTCAGGAAGCCCCACCCAAACTTCAGGATCGATGGTTTGGAGTCCACGTACATCTCATACGCCATCAGGAGAATAAGGGATAGCACGATCACCGCGAACATCAGCGTTGTGTACTTGAAAACGACATCCCCCAAGTTTCGCTTGGGGGATGTCTTCAAGGCCGACGCTCGGGGAATCGCGCCTCCGCCCCGACCCACTGTAGGCGATATTTCTCCTTGAAGGATCACCAAGAGCATCAACATTCTAGAACTTGACCTCACGTATCTTGGCTTCGCAGAGGCTCACAACCTGCTTCGGCAACGGTGCGTAGAGCAGACCCTTCGCATAGGATTGCCCATCCGTCATCGCCCACCTTAGAAACGTGACGAGGGCTGCACCCTTCGCTTTGTCCTTCATATGCTTGTACACCAGCAGCCAAGTGAACCCGGAAATTGGGTAGGAATCTTTCCCGTCAGCATCGGTGATGGAGACGCGAAGGTCCGCCGGCATGTTCTTCGCCGCGCCGGCAGCTGCCGCCGTCACGGATTCCAGCTTCGGCTCGACGAAATTCCCTGCCCTGTTCCTCAATCTAGCGTAGGGGAGGTTGTTCTTCACCGCGTATGCGAGCTCCACATAGCCGATCGAGCCGGGCAGCTGTTTGACCAAGCCAGAAACCCCCTCGTTCCCCTTGCCGCCCAAACCCACAGGCCAGTTGACGGATGTCCCTCTCCCCACCTTCTGCTCCCACGTCTTGCTGACCTTGGTGAGGTAATCGGTGAAGATGAAGGATGTCCCGCTTCCGTCAGAACGATGAGCGACGAGGATTTGTTGGCTCGGCAGATTCATCCCAGGATTGAGTGAAGTTAGCTTTGGATCGTTCCACATCGTTATTTGACCCAGATAGATATCGGCGAGCACTTCTGGAGTGAGCTTCAGCCCTTGGCCGACACCCGGCATATTGTAGGTGAGAACGACTGCGCCCATCACAGTCGGAATGTGCAGCACTTCCGTCCCCTGCTTGGTCGCGGCATCCTTCAGCTGCTCCGTCGTCATCGGACCATCGCTCGCACCGAAGTCGACGGTTCCCTCAATGACCTGTTTGATCCCACCGCCGCTGCCAATGGATTGATAGTTGAACTCAATGCCCGTCTTCTGATGATACACATCAAACCACTTTGAGTAGATGACGTATGGGAAGGTAGCTCCCGCGCCGTTGAGCTTCAGCTGCGCATTCGAGAGCGAGAAACCGAGTACGCTCAGCGTGAGAACAGCGACCAATCGTGCGAACTTCATACGCGATGACTCCTTTCTCGGCGTAATGTGCCGATTTTCGGTTCAGTTTGTGTTATGTGAATGTTACCAAATTGTTAAGAGACCTCTGATCGTCCCACAGCTAGAAAACATAGTAGAAGGTTACCCTCGGCACAACATCGTTGGAGCCCCCGGCTTGATAGGTCTGGAGAGAGAGATTCGGCATCACGTGAACGTTCTTTGCCGGAAGGTAATCGAGTGCAAGGATCAGGAGGTTGATCCCGTCCTTGTTGACGCTCGTGTTCGGGTCATAAATATCGTACCGGCCGACGAAACGGAAGTCGCTTCTGAGCGCATACCAGGCAAAGACGGTCACTCCATAGTTCTTTTGATCCTCCAGTGCCGCAGTGGGTGTGCTGCGGAAACTGTTCTGAATCGTCTGGTAATACCCCTCCACGCCGAGCGAACACTCGTTCTTCGAGGCCAGGTTCACGAATCCTGCGAAGGTGATCCTGCTGTTCGACTTCATCTGCCCGCCAACCGCATCGAGCTTGTTCGCCCGCGTGTCGTAGTCTCCATAGAGGAGCACCTGAAGCCCGGAGGCCACCTTGAACTGCAGATTTCCATAGTATCTCTTGAACTTGTCACTCTCGGGACTATTGCCGGAATTGTTGGCAAATTTCAGCCAGTACTTCACGCTGCCTTCGTTGTCGAGGTTCCCCTTCAGATCGATCCCAAGATCTCGGGATGGGACGATCCCCCGAAGATCCATGATCGTCTTTTCCAGGCTCCTGTATCCCCATGCCTCTTCGGAGAAATCATACGCCGGCGTGGACGACACACCGAACACCAAATCGCTCCCCTGGAACACATTCTTCCAATGCAGGTATGCATCTTTCACATAGACCCCTGTCTTCCCGTTCGACGTGAGAGCAGACTGATCTGCTTCCAGTCGAAATCGCGTGGCGAAGTCCGCCGCGATGTTGTAATCATGGGTGAGATAGATCCGGCGGAACTGAAAGCCGTTGAAGTCTTTCTTCGAGGCGTCGTGCTGATCTGCGTCGTAGAAGTAGTCGCCGAACATCAGGCCGCTGAACTTCCCGCTGGGGGTGAACCCCTTCTCCTGCGCATTCAACACGGCCGCGAACACCAAGGGCAGGACGATGTAAAGCTTCTTCATGGACTCCTCCTAAGAAGGTTCGAGATTTGAGGTTAATTGGGACGCTTTCTTCCGGTGGGAACAATCGAGGTAAAGTTCACCTTTCTCGACGAGCACAATATAGCCTCGCTGCTTTAGGAGAGTATTAGTTCACCGTTAAGAAATTGTTACGCCCTCGCCCGGGGTATGATGCTGAAAATGGAAAGCTAGAATCCGAAAGGCGGAATACAACATTCCCACCCTTCGATGGAGGCAGGCGTTGGAACAATCGCTGCCATCTTGGGCGTTTGCTGGGGTTAGGTGGAGTCTCTTTGGGGAAGCGGATTGGCGGAGAGGCATGGAATCAAGGGAGGCGCCAGTGGACCTCACGGTGAAAAGGATCGCGCCACCACGACAGAGATGGAGATGTCTTGTACGTGAGGCTTTTTAGGTAGGCGGTACGGTTTTATTTCTTCAGATCGAACGAGAAGGTTGTCCCCTTCCCTACCTGGCTCGAGACCTCGACCGTGCTGTTGTGGGCCTCGATGATATGCTTCACAATGGCGAGCCCCAAGCCTGTGCCTCCCACCTCGCGCGAACGAGCCTTGTCCACCCGGTAGAATCGCTCGAAAATTCTCGGGAGGTGTTCAGGCTCAATGCCCGGACCATCATCGGCAATGGAGATTGTCACGCAGCCGTCCGTTTCGGAGAGCCGGATTGACACGCTTGCCTCAGGTTGGCTGTACTTCAGCGCGTTATCGATGATGTTCCCGATCGCCACGCGGAGTCGTTCCTTGTCACCGAGCACGGATATCTCATGATCGGCCGCCTCGAGAGTCAGCTTCTGACCCTGCTTCGCGGCAGCGTCTGACCATTCCCCCACCATTTGTCTGAGAAGTGCCGCCAGATCGAAGTAGCGGAAACTCAACTTCATGTCCCCCGATTCGATTCGCGAGATCTCGATGAGGTCATTCAGAAGGTTGTCCAAACGCGTTGCATGCTCATAAGCCTTCTCGATGAATTTCCGGTTGACGCTCGGATCGTCGACCGCCCCTTCCTGGAGTGTCTCCAGGAAGCCCATGAGGGAAAAGAGGGGCGTGCGCAGTTCGTGTGACACATTGGCCAGGAATTCCGTGCGGACGTGCTCAAGCTTCTTCAGCTGTTCGATGTCTTTCTTCAGCTGATGGGTCATCTCGTTGATCAGCTCAGCGAGGTTGCCGATTTCATCGCGCGAGCGTATCGGTAGCTTCTGATCGAAGTTCCCACGTTTGATCTCCTGAACCATCCCGGCGATTTCCACGAGAGGTGTGGACATCCGCCGGGCGACGAAACGACTCGCGATGACGATGACGACAAGGACAAACAAGGCGGCCAGGCCGATCTTGAACCGGAATTCATTGACGACGCGCTCCACATCGCTTAGATCGACCGAGACGCGGATAAAACGGAGATGGGGGAAGGCCCGGGAAACAAGCCCCGCATAGCTGAGGTCGCGCGCAACGTAGATCTGATCGTAATGGACGGACGCGCTCGTTCGAATGTTCGATCCGATGCCGTTGAGACGGGCCTCCGCGATCTCAGGGCGTTGACCATGATTCTCGAGGGTCCCCAACAGAGAATCCCGGACGGATGAATCATAGACAACGATGCCGGATGAATCGACGAGCGTGATGCGCATCTGTACCGCCGATGCGATTGCAGCTAGGGTCCGAACCGTAAACGCGTGCGATTCTTCACGGCTCGACGCCTCGCCGATCACGGCCGCAATTTCTTGTGTCTCGGCCTCCTGGCTCGAAAGGATCCGGCTATAATAATAGTGCTCGATCTCGTAGCTCGAAAGGACCCCGAGAAGGGCAACAACGCCGATGGAGATAAGGATGAAGGTGAGTGTGATCTTCGATTGGATGCCGCGCATCAGAGGTCCTTCTTGAATCGGTAGCCTACACCCTTCACGGTCTCGATGTGTGCCGCCAAATCGCCGAGTTTCTCCCGGATCTTGCGGATGTGCACGTCGACTGTTCGGTCAACCACGTAAACGTCGTGCCCCCAGATCTGATTCAGCAACGTCTCCCGTGAGATAACCCGGTCCGGATGACGCGCAAGATGAAGCAGAACTTCGAATTCCTTCTTGGGAAGATGAGTCTCCGCGTCCCGGATCTTGACGGTATAGTTCTCGGAATGAATCTCGAGATCACCTATCCTGAGCACTCCCGCATCAGCGCCTCCCGGCATGGGTTCATGCACGCGCAGGGCTTTCTTCACGCGAGCAACAAGCGTACGAACACGAACGGGCTTGGCAATGTAGTCGTCAGCCCCGAGCTCCAATCCCAGGACCTCGTCCACCTCACTCTCCCGGGCTGTCAGGAAAATGACCGGAATCATCGACGTCTCCGGACTCCGGCGAATCGCCTTGCAGACCTCCCACCCGTCCATCTCCGGCATCATAACATCCAGGAGCACAAGATCAGGGTGCTTGTCAAGAAGACGGAGCGCTTCACGCCCGTTGGGCGCGGTGAGCACTCGATACCCTTCCTTGTTCAGGTTGTACCTCAAGAGCTCGAGGATGTCTTGTTCATCATCGACGACGAGGATGGTGGTGTGCATGGTGTGGGGATGCGATTGAACAAGAAAGCCTCCGTTGGTCAAACGAAGGCTATGTTGGTGGAGGTGCGGGGAGTCGAACCCCGGTCCGAAGAGAAGACTCTCAAAACTTCTACATACGTAGCCTCCCTTTTTTCGTTCGCACATGGAAACTCCGGCAGGCAGGATTGGCCACGTGCTATCCGAAGTGGACCCCGCTTGTGGCGAGGTTTCATCCGACCCCCTTCGGAGCGAGATCGGACTATCCCATCTCAGTCGACGTTCTTTTTGCTCCCGGTGGGCAAGGAACAGAAAGAACGGGTTGCTTAAGTTAGATTAAGCAGCCAGTGCGTAGTTGTAGTTGGCACTTGAATGTTTACCGCTTCTTTAACGTGGACGCGGAGACCACGGTACGCAGTTCTGAGCTTCCTCATCTCCGTCGAAGCCAAGTCACCCCCAACAAGCAAGATGATTCCACTGACGACGATTGCAGGAGAAGGCTCACTCGTAGCCAATGTACGAAGTTGATCCCAAATACTCAACCAGAGATTTGAGGCTGATATCAGCGGGCTCTCCTCGCTTCACACCGCCTGCCCGCTTGTTTCGTTCGGATAGTTTCGGCGCAGCTCCTTGACAAGATATTCGAAGGCCTCCTGCGGCGTATCCGCATAAGCAAACAGCTTGAGGTCTTTGCGACTTATCAACCCAAGGCTGACCAAATTCGGAAAGTTGAGTGTTTTCTCCCAATGGTCCCTCCCATAGAGGACGACCGTCACCTTTTTCTTGATCTTGTTCGTCTGAAGCAGTGTCAGCACTTCGAAGAGTTCGTCCATCGTGCCGAAACCGCCAGGGAACATCACGAGAGCCTTCGACAGGTAGACGAACCAAAATTTCCGCATGAAGAAGTAGTGAAACTCAAAGTTCAGGTTCTTCGTGATATACGGATTCGCGCTTTGCTCGTACGGGAGGCTGATGTTCAGCCCGACGGATCTTCCGCCGGCCAGCTTTGCCCCCTTGTTCGCAGCTTCCATGATCCCCGGTCCTCCGCCGGAACAAACCACAAATCGGTTCTGCTGGTAGAGCTTCATGGACCATTTCGTCAGCAGCCTGGAAAGCCGAGCGGCGTCCTCGTAGTACTTCGACATCTTCAGCTGGGTTCTGGCATCCTCCAGGGCATGCCTGAGGCTGCGGCTGTGACGTTTTGCTCCCTTCCATCGTCGCTCGAGCTCCTTCACCCTCGCGAGGCTTTGCCTTCGTGATGCGATCCGTGCTGATCCGAAGAAGACGATCGTGTCTCTCACATTTTGTCGACGAAAGCGACGAAACGGTTCCAGGAACTCCGCGATCAATCTGATCACTCTTGCATCCGGACTGTTCAGGAACTCCACGTTCCGGTAGGCTTTTTCGACCCGGGGTCTCTTGCTAGGCATAAGGTGTTTGTCTTTCCTTGTCAAATCGAAATCGGTTCGTGCTATGTATCGGGAGAGATTCTCAAGGCCGATTCGCCAGGCTGGCGATCCACACGACCTCGTCGCTGATGGACTGCATGATACTCGGGGTTGCCCCGGTGTGGCGCGGACGCAGCAAGAGCGCAGCGCCGAATCAAAAGTCCCCCGCGCTGATTCGGTTCTATCCTTTGATCAGGATCGCTCGGACCTCGTTGCCATTCTTTCGGAATACCAGGTTCCCGCCCGTCTCAAGTGAGTGTGTTCTCACGTATCCGAGCCCAAGAAAGCTCGAATCATCAGGCAACCTCACGGCGCTTGTGATCGTCCCCGCCTCGTCTCTCTCACTGAACAATGTCGCAGGGAGAGCTTCCGGCATGTCCGTCAGCGTCAGCTTCACAAGCCGCCTCTGGACTTTCCTGTAGGTGTCGAGCCTGGCGATGACTTCCTGACCGATGTAACATCCTTTAGTCCAGCTGATGAGATGATCGAGGTTCGCCTCCAGCGGATTGTAACCATCGGACAGCTCGTTCGGACTGCATGGTATTCCGTTCTTGACCCTGAATTCCTCGAATTCTGCACGCTCGACCGGCCTCAGCCCGATGCCGGAGAACAGGTTGGCGATCTCCTCCTTCCGCGAGACATCGACCAGGAAATGCAGCAGCTTCACCCCTCCCCACTCCTCAACGTAGGTTCTCGAGCTTTCTGAGTCCGCCCTCTCCTCCCACACCTCAGCACGTGGATAAACATTGAACGCTGCGAAGTGCGTGTAGGCTGATGTCACCGGCTCAATCACGGCATCCTCCATAATGATGAACTTGTCGAGCCATCGGACGAGGTCGTCGGTCCGAGAGGATTGACCGGCCAGCAGCAGCCTGGTTTCATCGAGCTTGAGAACAGAAACGACATCGATCATTCGCCCTTTCTCATTCGTCAAGACGGTCTGAACAGCGCCGCTAATTGTCAAGGGGGAAAGATCGTTCGTCGACAATCGCTGCAGAAGATCCTGGGCATCCCTTCCCTGCAGAGCAAGGAGCGCGCGTTCAGAAACATCCAAGAATGCGCCGGGCCTTGCTGCTGCCGATTTTTCAGATCCCGAGATCTTCATACTGGGTTGTCGGAATTGTGTTGCCTTCACTACCTGCTCTCTCAATTTTGAAAAATATAATCAATTTTGCCTGGACATCCAATCGGTCATCTGCTCTTTTCGCTCCTGTTGATTCACAAGCAATTGATACTGTCGGAATTAATCCCTAACCTATAACAGTAATCTTGGCCACATGTTCCTTCGATTGCAGCGACGATTCTGTGACGAGGAGAAAGCTTTCGTAACAGAATGTTTGGGCAGAAGAAGTGTCCATATGAATTTGTTTCTTCAATTCTGTGACTGCACCCTGCCTCCGCGATCCCGAGGGCAAAGGATCGGATTCCCGCGACCCTCGCGATCCTCGACGTGCTCAATGAGAATCCTCAGAGCTCTCGTACTTCCCTTCGTTATTGTGCTCACACACACGGACACCTCCTATCCGCAATCTGCGTGGCATTGGGGAAACCCACAGCCTCAGGGAAACAACCTTCACGCTGTCCAACTGTTAGATTCCCACTCGGCGATTGCCGTCGGCGATGCGGGAACAATCGTCAGGACGAGCGATGCAGGAGCCAGTTGGTCTTTCCAGGATCACGCAGGGGGATTGAGCACGATTCGTGCTGTCCGGTTCCTCAACTCCGAGACAGGGTTTCTCGCGGGCGAAGCGCTGAGCGGCGAATCGGTCCTGATGCGGACGACTGACGGAGGAGGGAATTGGACAATGGTCACTCACACGATAAGCCTGCTCTATTCAATCTACTTCAAAGACGCATATGACGGCTTTGTGGTTGGATCCGGCGGCACCATTCTTCGAAGCACCAATGGGGGAAATACGTGGAGCCAACCCGTAAGCGGGGTCTTTTTCGATCTGCATGACGTTCACTTCATTGACTCGAACATGGGACTGGCTGTCGGATCATCCGGGACAATTTTGCTCACCGCCGACGGCGGCGCTACCTGGACACTGCAGCCCAGCGTTACGAGCAACAATCTGAATTCGATTTCCTTGCTCGACAGTCAAAAAGGGACGGCCGTTGGAGACGCGGGAACTATCCTTGAGACCACGACGGCTGGCGCCACGTGGAGTACCGTGACCAGCGGAACATCGGCGAATCTCATGTCAGTGACATATACCCCGGCAGGAGTGGGAGTCATTGCGGGAGACTCCGGAATCGTTCTTCGCAAAAGTTTCTGGGATGACGATTGGAAACTGCAGAGCAGCGGCACAACGACCAACCTGGAATCCGTCCATTTCATCACTGACAACGATGGTATCTCCGCAGGGCGCAACGGCATGATCGTGTGGACAACCGATGGCGGGTCGACGTGGGCGGTCAAAACGAGTGGGTCATTTGCGACGCTCAACGGCGTTGCCTCTGCGAGCGGCGATTTTCTGACGGCCGTCGGGAACTCGGGTCTCATCTTACACTCATCGGATGGCGGAGGAACGTGGAACGATCAGGCGAGCGGAACCAAGGAGCATCTTTACGGCGTGACGTTCACCGATGCTTCTACCGGAATCATCGTCGGAAACAGGGGCACGCTTCTGCGCACGACGGACGGCGGTCAAAACTGGACACAAGCGACAAACATTCCGCGGGCCAGGCTCAACTTCGTCTCCTTCGCCGATCCGCGGAATGGCTTCGCTGTCGGCGCAAGCGGAACAATTCTCCGCTCCGCCGATGGGGGTGAGACTTGGACGGGCTCAACGAGCGGGGTGAATGCCGCCTTTTACGGAGCATCCTCAGCCGACTCGCTCAACATCGTGGCGGTCGGAGCAAGTGGTACCATCGTTCGCACCACGGATGGGGGAGCGAGCTGGAAGAGCCAGATCCTTGGCACGACGAACGGCGGGGTGACGTGGAATACCCAAGGCGACGGATTAACACCCTGGTTCTATGCCGTGTGGTTTATGAACCCGAGCACTGGAGTTGTCCTCGGCAGTCCGTCGGATGTCGGTCTTCCACCAAACATTTTGCGGACAGTGGACGGAGGAACAACCTGGAGCAGGGTTCTCAGTAGCAGTGAATGGGGTACACTTCGCGCGGTTGCGTTCACCGATCCAACTGATGGGTACGCCGTGGGTGATCTGGGGGTGATGCTGCAAACGACGGATGGTGGAGCCACTTGGGATACGATGCAAAGCCCAACCGCTCAAAACCTCAAGGGGATCACATTTTCCGATCAAGGGTTCGTCACAGCGGTGGGTTCTGGAGGAACCGTCATCCACACGGCGCCCGGAGCGGTTACGTCGGCCGAAGTCAGCGGTCGCGAAGGGACCTCATCACAGTTCTGGTTGGGCCAGAACTATCCGAACCCCTTCAATCCATCCACGACGATTGAATTTACGATCCCTCGCCCCTTGCATGTCATCCTCAGAATCTATAGTCTCTTGGGGGAGGAGGTCACGACATTGTTGAACGACGACCTCAGCGCGGGATCCCATAGAATCCGCTGGGACGCGACGGGGTTACCCAGTGGGGTTTACTTCTGTCGCCTCCTCACGGCCGAGACCGACGAAAGCAGAAGGCTGATATTGCTCAAATGATCCCGGGATGTTGTTCGCCTGCGCACCCGGATGGTGTTCATTGTTGCCTTGCTCGATAAACGCTTTGAGACGAATTCCCATTATTCTGACCGCTCTTCTCGCAGCACTCAGCTGCGCTCTCTCGCAAAGAGTTGACATTCGCGGGGTGGTGGCTGACAGCGTGACGGGAGAGAGAATTCCGTTTGCGGATGTTCTGATCCTGCATACGAACAAAGGTGCCGCCACGAACATCAACGGATTCTATCTGATACCGAGTGTCCCCCCGGGGAGCTATGAGGTCGCTGCCAGTTCAGTCGGATACCGGCGAACAGTCGTGCGCATCACTGTGGAGCCCGGAAGCCCCATCACTCTGAATCTTCGATTGGCCCAGGAGGCCGTCGAGCTTCAGGAGGTGCTTGTCACCGGAGTGGCGAAACGCGAATTGACCGAAATCAGCACAAGCGTTCACGTACTGGATCAGCGTGATTTGAAGCGCGTGCCTGCCACGGTGCAGGCGGACGTCTTCCGGAGCATTCAGATTCTCCCCGGCATCGCGTCAACAAATGATGTAAGCTCGCAATTTTACGTTCGTGGGGGTGCCGGAGATCAAAATCTCATCCTCTTCGATGGGATCAAAGTCTACAACCCCTTTCACGCCTTCGGACTCTTCAGCATGTTTGACTCTGATATCATCAATACCGCGGAGGTCTACACGGGAGCGTTTCCGCCCGGATTCGGAGGTCGCCTCTCTTCCGTCGTTAATTTGATTACAAAAGACGGCACCAGAGCAGGGATCGCGGGAAAGGCCGACGTCAATTTCCTTTCATCGAAAGTCCTGGTCGAAGGGCCGATGCTTGAGAGCGGGCGATGGCTCGTGAACGCTCGCAAATCCCTCTTCAGCGGAACGCTTCGTCATTTCTTTCGCAAGGATGTTCCGCTCTCGTTTTATGATGTCTTTGTGAAGACCTCGACGCAACAGGACTCCGGCAACCACGGCAAGTTTGGGGCCGAAGCACTCTTCAGCGGTGATGAGATGATTTCTCCGGATCCGACTCAGCCGGACTATTCCTGGCGCAATATTGCGATCGGGATCAATGGTTCAGCGCTGATGCAGGATCGTGTCTTCATCTACGCGACGCTTGGCTTGAGCTCCTTTCAAGCCGACAGGGACCCAAAACGCTCAGCGGCCTCCACGCCGGCATCGACGTCGGTCACTGAGTTTTCCCTTCGCACAAACGCCACATACTATACCGATTCCAAGGATCTCTATTATTTTGGATTTGATTTCAGCTTCCCGGCCCTCGAATACAACCTGGTGAATAACCTCGGAGAGAGTGCGCAGCTTGCGAGCACGCTGCCGGAAGTCTCGGCGTGGGTACGATATCAGACAACCCTCGAAAACGTCAAAGCCGATCTCGGCGTTCATGTCGAAGTCGGTTCGTTGTTCGCGGGTCGGACGGGCTGGTGGGGGATTCAGCCGCGCGCGCATCTCAGTTACGAGATCTCTCCGCTCTGGCGGGCGAAGATCTCGTACGGACGATTCACTCAGAACCTCATTGCCGTCAACAATGAGGACGAGTTGACCCCGATCTTTGATGCGTGGATAGCCGTCCCCGAGGATCTGGAGCCGGAACATTCCGATCACTACATCGTCGGCCTGGAAGGAAATCTCCTTCCCAACCTATCAGTCAATCTTCAGTCGTACTACAAGATGTACGGTTCGCTTGTAAGCTACAATCTGGATAAGGTCGATGCGCGCGAGCCGGACTATGTCAATAGCAAAGGCGAGTCGTACGGGTGCGAGGCCTTGCTCCGGTTCAGCACGTCGTCGGTCGACCTCTATGCAGCCTACACGCTTGCGTGGACAACGATCACCCAAAACGACTTCACGTATTACCCACGATACGATCGCCGTCACACGTTGAAGCTGTTGTCCGTCGTGCGCCCCTTCAGTCAGTTCACCGCGACCCTTCGATGGGACCTGAGCACAGGATTCCCCTTCACACAATCAATCGGCTACTATGACCGTCTGACATTCCAGGACTTCTACGACAATCCATTTCAGGATCAGACAGGAAGTCCTTATACGCGGTTGGGTTCCAAAAACAGCAAACGTATGCCGACATACCAGCGGCTTGATGTGAACTTGGAATACCATGTCATGATGGGCCGTGTGGGCGGAAACATCGGCATTAACCTGATTAACGTCTATAACCAGAGGAACGTACTGTACTTCGATCGAAAGACAGGCCAGCAGATCAATATGCTGCCGTTCTTTCCTTCGGCAACCCTGAGCCTCGAATACTAACCATGAAGCATCGAGCACGATTTCCGGTTCTTTTCCTGGTGCTGCTCTTCTGGGCAGGGTGCGAGGAGCCCTTCAGTCCGAAGGGTCCCTTTGAGAAGAAAATGGTGGTGTACTCCCTCTTCTCGAACAAGAGCGACACGCAGTACGTGCGCGTGTACACCACGTACGATACGCCCGGAAGCGCTCCTTCGCAAAACAGCACTGATACACCGGTGACAGATGCCATCGTCACTGTTTACCTGGGTTCTGCCGGCATTGGCTCTCAGGACACGACATTGCAGCGGCGGGACGAGAGTCGCTACTCCTCCGCTATCCTTGCTTACAGATTCTACCCTCTGGCGCTTGAGCGTGGAAAGACTTATACCCTGACGGTCAATTCACCAACCTGTGGTCAGGCCGTCGCTTCCGTGACGATCCCGGATCAAGGCAGCCTGTGGGCGGACAATCCTTACCTGTTGAGGGATCCTTGGTACACTGATGACGATGTCGCCTTCTATGCTCGGCTCTCAGATGTCACGAAAGGTTTTCTGGTCAGGTTTTTCCTCGATTACGATATCTACATCCGAGACAAAGGATGGTTCCCGCAGCTCCTTCAGATTCCCGTGGCGCTTCTCAGGGCGGATAGCCTTAGCAGTTATGAGGCGACCTACCCTCAGCTGCGCCCGCGCACATCGCAACTCTCAACGTCACCTTCTTTCCGGACAGGTGAACTATCAAGAGAAGTCGCGACGTACCCCAACGGTGTGTACAGAAGGATGATTCAAATGATCAGGCAGGCTTACCACCCGGATAACCTGAGGCTGAAGCAGGTGGTCATCCAGCTCATTCAGGTCGAACCGCAATTCTATGAGTACTACAACATCGTGAATGGGTTTCAGGATTTGGCATCCATTCGGGTCGACCAGCCGGATTACACGAATGTCAAAGGAGGGATTGGGGTCTTCGGGTCTTTCACTGTGGACTACCAAACGTACCCGGTGCCCGACACGCTCGGCTTCCACCGCTAGCAGTTCACATCGCGACGTTTTGACTCACTTCTCTAACCTCAACACTGTTATCTCTGCCGGTGCATGAAACCTGATCGGGGCCAGTGTGAACCCCAATCCATTTGTGACGCTCACGAGCAATCCTCCCTCCTCATACACGCCGCTCATGTATCTTGATTCGAATCTCGCCGGCGCGACGAGAAAAAGTCCCGGGATCCCAAATGCGATGCCTCCGCCGTGGGTATGCCCTGCGACAAATAGGTTGATGGACAAGGAAGATCTTGTAGGCCTCCCCCAAATCGTTTGTCGACTTCTCCAGCTGCCCTTCGGTGGGCCTCTCCGGATACGTGTAGGTTACGACGGAGAGCGCAAGTCGCCCTCCGCTCACGCTCAAGTAGATCGTAGAGTCTTCAACGACCTTGATGCCGTTTCTCCGAAGGGCCCGAACCGTCATCGTCCTGTTGGAAAAGATATCCTGATGTGACGAGATCTCCGGCGAAGAGCACCAGATCGGGGTTCAGCGCGTTCACCCGATCTACATACCGCCTGATCTTTCCGAACGTAGTTCTGCCGTCTCCCTGCACATCGGCAATCTGGACAATCCTGAGGCCATCGAGCGCAGAGCATGCCGGGGGAAGGCTGACTTCCTTCTCTACTACCCGGACGGTCCATGTGTCCTTGACGATCGTGACGCCTGAATAGACGACGATGAAGAGCAGGACGGAGAGAACGAACCACGGTTCCTTCGCCCGCCACCATTCCAGTGACGTTTGAAAGAATCGAAGGACCGTAAGCTTGATGATGTCAGCTAGGAGATAGAGAACGAGGAGCTGCACGCTGATGACGAGGGCGATCCAGAAGGGATAGGTAAAGAGCAGGTCGATGATGAAGTTGTCGCCCGCAAAGGCCGCGGTGATGCCGCGGCCTTTGAGTTCATACGCGATGAGGAAGACGACCGGGAGAAGATTCAGGTAGATCAGAATGCCGGCGAGAACGAGGCGGGTGCGCTTGCGATCCCATCCTTTCAGTCGAATGAAGGCATCGAGCAGCTTCTTACCGACGTAGAAATTGACCGCGGCAAGCAGCGGGAAAATCGTCAGTACAAACGCCAGCATCCAGGGCATTCTCTGCGCTACTTCCGTTCGGCCTTGTACAGGTACGCGCTCTCCTCGAGATGGCTCTCCTTCTCCCCGGTGTTGACCGCGTACTTCGCGCCGCTCCAGATGGAGCCCGAGCCGTGCTCACCCTTCTTGTTCAGCGCGTAGAAGTTCACCTGGAAATTCGGCCGGCCGGCATCATCCAGCAACCTCTTCTCTTTCGTCTGTTGTGCGATGCGCTTGCAGGCCATCAGACATGCTTCCTCGGGGGACTTTCCCTGGCGCATATATTCGACCACCATCACGCTGGCGCAGGACAGAAGATTGGCCTCGCCCCGTCCCGTCGATCCTGCCGCCCCGACCTCGTTGTCGACATACAGACCCGCCCCGAGGATCGGAGAGTCCCCCACCCTTCCGGGGATCTTGAAGGCTAGACCGCTCGTGGTGGTGACACCCGAGATGTTGCCGTTGAGATCGATCGCATCGCAGTTGATGGTCCCATAGTGCCGTAGATACGGTTTCAGGTCTTCTCCGACATCTCTCGCGTTGATATCGTGAGGCGGGAGCCAGTCGTCCTGGTCGCTCATTTTCTCCTTCCACCTCAACCAAATTTCTCGAGCTTCGTCCGTCAACAAGTTCTCTTCCTTGAAGCCGTGAGCTACCGCGAATTTGCGCGCCCCTTCACCGACGAGGAGCACGTGATCGGTCCGCTCCATTACGGTCTTCGCGACCTTCGACGGGTTCTTAATGTTCTGAAGCGCGCCAACCGCACCTCCTCTGCCCGTGGGCCCGTGCATAACCGAGGAATCCAGTTCCACGACTCCCTCCTCGTTCGGCAGGCCACCGTAACCAACGCTGTGATCCTTCGGATCGTCCTCGACAATGTTCACGCCCGCGACCACGGCTTCAAGGGCGTCGGCTCCCCCTTGGAGCATCTCCATTGCTCTTGCGGTCGCTTTCAGGCCGTTGGCGCTTGAAATAACAAGCGGTTTTGCCGACGTTCTCGTTTGAGCACGTAACTCCCCGAACCCTCCCATCTTCTCTCCCACCAGAACAGCCGCTCCGGCAAGCGTAGCCGATTTCAAAAAGTCTCTGCGTTTCATCGAGATGTGCATGGGATCTCCTTTCTTGCTGTTTGAACATCCTGTGTCAGTTTGCCATGAAGAACATTGTCGGGTTCTTCGCTACGATCGCTTCGTTGAGGTCGATTGCCCGGGCAACGTCAGCTTCCCCGTGCTGAGAGACGAGCTGCCGATCGACATCAAGCAGATGTCACGCTCGATCTACGGCCGGGACAGGCGACGGTTTTTCATGATATTCACTTTCACCTTAACAAACAATGCAGATTCTATGCTTGTGCCGGCGATTTCCCTCTCCTTGTTCCGGAATATTTCTCGAGCAGGAAATCCTTCATCTCCGTTACCATATACACCGGTTTCTGCAGAAACCTCGCGATCGTGAGTTCTCCCTTGGTTCCTGCCCCTCGTTGCGCGCTCTCATCCCAGTAGCAAACGACGTAGTCCGTCCGATGAGCAATCTCCCGACTATCGAGATCGACGAGGTCGCGGACGATTTCCTTGAAGCGCTGAATGTTCTGGAACTTCAGGTCGCGGAATCCGCCGCTGGGAAATCGATGCGAGAGATAGCGATCGCTTTCCCGGTTCGGGTTGTAGACACCATGCTTGAGATTCTTGCGAATCCACGCCTCCATCTTACATCGCCAATCCGCCCCCTCGTTCTTCGCGAATTCCATGCCTCCAGAGAGGTAGGACTTAGGAGTTTTGATCGGCTTCACAAGCCCTCCAGAGCAATGTGGCAGTATGCATGAGTTCGACTGCAAGTCCTTCTTTTCGCAGGCCATGCCCGATCTGGACGAGGCATCCGGGATTCCCTGTGACGAGAATGTCCGGCCGAACCTTCTTGATGTTCTCAATCTTCCGGTCGAGCAGCTTCATCGAGTCTTCATAATGGACGATGTTGTAGATGCCGGCGCTCCCACAACACCAGGTCGACTCGGGGAGCTCCAGAACTTCGATCTCGGGGATCATGTTCAGGAGATCGCGAGGCTGTTGCGTGACCTTCTGTGCATGGACGAGGTGGCACGCGTCCTGGTAGCTGACGCGTTTTCCCGAGAGGCCATGGTTCTGCTGAGCCGGGCGGTACCCCGTCTCGATAAGAAACTCGGTGATGTCCTTCACTTTCCTTGAAACCCGTGCGGCGCGCGGGCCCAGGTTTTGATCTTTTTCGAACATGTCCCCGTACTCTTTCATGAAAGCCCCGCATCCGGCCGAATTCATCACGATGTAATCGAGATCATCACGATCGAAGAGGGCCACGTTCGCTCGGGCCAGCCGACGGGCTGTCTCGAGATCACCGTTGTGAGCTTGCAGGGAGCCGCAGCATCCCTGTCCTCTCGGAATGACCACCTCACAAGCGTGATGCAGGAGGAGCTGAACCGTGTCGATGTTGACATCGGCGAAGGCCACATCCATGATGCAGCCCGTGAGAAAACCGACGCGGTAGCGAACCTCACCCGGCGGTTGAAGGACTTCGGCGAGAATATCGCTCGAGAACTGCGCGGAGATCGAAGGGCTCAACGGCTGTATGTGCTCGAGCTTCGGCGCGAGAGCTTTCAGGACCCCGGTCCGTCGCAGAAGCTCGTTCAACCCGGATCTCTCATAGATCCGAAGCAATCGAGCCAGGATCTTGAGACGTCCTTGCCTGCTGAACGTCCAACCCATCAGCATGCGCTTGATGACTTTCGGCACAAGACCCTCGAACCCACCTTCGAAAATCTGTGCACGTGCCGCTTCCACGAGCGAGCCGTACCGAACCCCCGCCGGACAAGCGGTCTCACAGGCCTGACAATCGAGACAGAAATTCATCTCCCGAACAAAGCCGTCGGTGATCGGCAGGTCGCCATCGGCAACCGCCTTGATCAGCCGGATTCTCCCTCGGGGGGAGGATGTTTCGAGGCCCGTTAAGGCATACGTCGGACAGTGGGGTAGGCAGAGCCCGCAGTGCATGCAGTTGGTGATCACATCATAATCTGGGATGTCGACCCCGTGAAACGCCGATCGTGTGGGTTGCGAGAAGGCCATCCTCTCCTACCGGTATTTCCTGAGAGGAAGGGTGAGCGCCAGACCTGCCGCGAACCCACCGATGTGCGACCACCATGCGACTCCGCCCATCCCTCCTGTTTCATATCCGAGCGAGATAAGACCGTTGAAGAATTGCATAACGAACCAGAAGCCAAGAACGATCAACGCAGGAAGCTCGGCCAACGGCACGAAAAAGAAGAATGGGATGAGCGTCAGCACTCTGGCTCGGGGAAACATCAGGAGATACGCCCCGAGAACTCCGGAAATTGCCCCGCTCGCACCGACGATCGGCAGAGTTGAGTGCGGATCGATGAGAATATTGAGGACTGATGCAATGAGACCGCAGACGAGATAGAAGACAAGGTATCGCCCGTGACCGAGTTTGTCCTCGACATTGTCGCCAAAGATCCACAGGTAGAGCATGTTGCCGCCGAGGTGCAACCATCCGCCATGGATGAACATGGTGGCAAAGAGCGGAAGCACTGCACCGAGGCCCAGACGGCCTGATGTGAAGGTTCCGGCGATGTTGTTGGGAACTACGCCAAATGTCAGGAAGAATTGCCCCAGCTCCGGCCCGAGCCCAAGCTCGTAGACAAAGACCGCGATATTGACGATGATGAGCGCAATATTGACAATCGGGATCCGGCGCGTCGGGTTTTTGTCTCTGAGGGGAATCACTTCACGAGATTCTCTTTCAGAAACGCGATCGTCCCTTTGTACGCATCCGCCGTCTGGAGCGACCAGCCGCCGCCGTAGCACCATCCGATCGTCCCCATCTGGGCTTTCGCACCCACGTAGTCGAAGGCACCATTGATGACGGCCCGTACGCGCTCCTGCTTCGCCTCCCCCACGTACTTCATTGCATCATCGCGCGTCGTCGCGACTTTGGAATCGTAGAGATCCAGCGCCAGGACGTTCACGTTTTTCAAATCCTTCTGAAGCTTCTCTGCTTCCTCCTGGATGTAGTCGTTCAATCCCCACCATCCGAATCCACCGGTCGACATCATCCTCCTTCTTTGAACTACGTCGACGTGCGAGGTATTTCCGGAGAGCGATAATCTCCCTTTCAGTCTTTGGGTGGTAGAACAGCGACAAATCGATCTCGGCTCCGCCGTTCCTCCTGAGCGGCATCCGGTCGATCCTCTGCTCGAGTTCAACCGGATTTGGAATCCCAAGACGCACCTCCGCGAGGATCTTGCTCAGCCGATTGATGTCATTTCCAATCACCCTTCGACCGAGGAGGGCTGCTTCGACAAGGGTCGTCCCCCTCCCCATAAATGGGTCGTACACAACGTCGGCAGGCCGCGAGAGCCTTTCGATGAAGAAGCGAGCGAGCTGAGGTTTGAAGCATGCCCGGTAGGAGATCTCGTGCAATGATGAAGCTTGTCGCTGCCGCGATGTCCAGAACTCATCCGTATATCGCGGAATCTCCACGCCCTGTATCCCCACGTGATCGATCTTGACTCCCGACTGCGAGCTGCGGTCGGCAAGAATCTCGGGGAGGAGGGGACGAGCGGGAATCTTCTTCCTCTGCAAGTATGTTCGGGCAGTTACGGGCACGGACTATGTGTACGCTCCGAGATCGACGAACTTCTTGATCTGTTCTCTGGACGTCGGCAACGGACCTTCGCATCGCGGCTTGAGGGAGAAGATCTTGCCGGGATTCAGGACGCCGTTCGGGTCAAGCGATGCCTTGATCTTGCGCATCATCTCGATGGCGGGCGCCCCTGCCATCTTTTCCAGAAATTTCTTCTTTGACAGACCGACGCCGTGCTCTCCCGTGATGGTCCCTCCGAACCGGACCGCTTCTGTGAAGATCTCCTCGAACGCACGCTCGACCCGGTGAATCTCATCCGAGTCGCGTTCGTCGGTTAGGCAGGTCGGGTGCAGATTACCGTCGCCGGCGTGTCCGAAATTGCCGAAGGTCAAGTTGTGATCCCTCGCGATACGGTTGATCGTTTCGAGCATCGGTGCCACTTCGCTGCGGGGAACGGTGACATCTTCCAGGATCGTGGTGGGTCTGACGCGGGCCAGAGCCGCGAGCGCGATTTTCCTTGCCGCCCGCAGCTTTACCGCTTCCTCTTCGTTGCCCGCTACCCTCACGTCAGCGGCCCGGTGCCGCCTGCAGATCTCAAGGACCTTCGCAGCATCCTCTTCCACTTCGGACCGCCGGCCATCGACTTCGATCAGCAATAGGGATTCGATCGTCGTCGGCAGGCCGAGCTTCGCGTAAGCTTCGACGCTCCGAATCGTGGTATTGTCGAGAAACTCGAGTGCCGCAGGAGTGATCTTCGAGGCGATGATGTCCGAAACGGTCTCAGCCGCGTCGCTCAACCGATCGTAGAATGCAAGCATCGTCCTCGCAGCGTCGGGTTTGGGGATGAGACGCAGGAGCACGCGCGTGATGATCCCGAGGGTGCCCTCAGATCCGATGAGGAAATCCTTCAGGCTGTAGCCGGCGACGTCCTTCACCGATTTCCCCCCCGTTAAAACGACGTCCCCATTCGGGAGCACGATCTCCATTCCAAGCACATAGTTCTTCGTCACGCCATATTTGAGGCCTCGGAGCCCGCCTGAATTCTCCGCTACGTTGCCGCCGATGGTGCAAATCGTCGAGCTGCCGGGGTCCGGCGGATAGAAGAGCCCGCGTGCCTCGGCGGCCGAATGGATCTCTCCGGTGATGACCCCCGGTTCGACCCACATCGAAAGGTTCTTCTCATCGATCTCCAGGATCCGGTTCCACCGACTCAGCAGGAGCACGGCGGAGTTCTCGACGGGTATCGATCCCCCGCTCAGCCCCGAGCCTGAACCGCGCGGCACGACTGCAAACCGCTCTTCGTTCGCCAGCCTGAGAACCTTCGAGATTTCTTCGACCGATTTCGGAATGACGATAGCGTCAGGAAGCTGTTTCAGAAGTGGGGTGCCGTCGTACGAGTAGGCGATCTTGTCTTCGGGTGAATCGAGGAGGTGCTCTTTCCCGACAACGGATTGCAGTTTCGCGAGAGTCTGTGGAGAAATCATTTGCCGAGAAGATAGCGGAACAAGCAAAGAAAAGCAAGGTAAGCTCCGGACTCGCAGCGGTGCCGGCGCACCCGCGCGCGGGTCGCAGTGGCATTTCTTGTATCTAGACCAATTTCCGATTACCATGAAGCAAGTTGTTGGACGAAAATCCACTATGAGGAGTACATGGAGAAACTGAAGAAACGCGCCTGGGCTGAACCGTTCAAGATCAAGATGGTTGAGTTATTGAAGGTCACGACTCGAGAGTACCGTGTGCAAGCGCTCAGAGAGGCCGGCTACAACACCTTTCTTTTGAAGTCAGAGGACGTCTATATCGATCTGCTGACCGACAGCGGCACCAACGCTATGAGCGATTACCAATGGGCAGGATTGATGCTCGGCGATGAGGCGTACGCTGGCAGCAAGAATTTCTACAACCTCGAGCAGAAGATCCAGCAGTATTACGGCTACAAGTACCTCGTTCCGACGCACCAGGGCCGAGGCGCCGAGCACCTGATCTCGACGATCCTGATCAAGCCGGGCGATTATGTCCCCGGGAATATGTATTTCACGACCACGAGGCTCCATCAGGAGCTCGCGGGCGGAACGTTTGTCGACGTCATCATCGATGAGGCCCACGACCCCGCCAACACCCATCCGTTCAAGGGGAACGTCGATTTGCAGAAGCTTGAGGACCTGGTAAAGAAGGTAGGGGCGAAGAAGATACCGTACGTCTCGGTCGCCGCTACTGTGAACATGGCCGGAGGCCAACCCCTCTCATTGGAAAACCTCCGCCAGGTGCGCCAGTTCTGTCAGAAGCACGGGATTCGCATCATCCTCGATGCGACAAGAGCGGTCGAAAACGCATACTTCATCAAGATGCGGGAGAAAGGCTATCAGAACAAGTCCATCGCCGAGATCCTCCGTGAGCTCTGCTCTCACTCCGACGCTTGCACGATGAGCGGGAAGAAAGACCTGCTTGTGAACATCGGTGGGTTCCTCGCGTTACAGGAACACGAGCGCGAGGTTTTTGAAGAGGCCCGGAATCTCGTCGTCGTGTACGAGGGGCTCCATACCTACGGGGGCATGGCGGGGCGCGATATGGAGGCGATGGCGCGCGGAGTCGAAGAGGCGGTCAGCGAAGATCACATTCGAGCACGCATCGGTCAAGTAGAGTATGTCGGAGAAAAACTCCTCGGCATCGACGTCCCGATCGTGGTGCCGATCGGCGGCCACGCGATCTTTCTTGATGCCAAGCGGTTCCTGCCTCACCTCAAGCAGACTGATTTTCCCGCCCAGACGCTGGCAGCGGAACTTTACCTCGAATCGGGGATTCGATCGATGGAGCGTGGGATTGTCTCAGCAGGAAGGAACAAGGAAACCGGAGATCACTACTACCCCAAGCTGGAGCTTGTCCGGCTGGCCTTCCCGCGTCGCGTCTACACCCAGGCACATTGCGACGTGACCGCGGAGGCGGTCCAGACTCTATTCGAGAATCGAGATAAGATCCGGGGGCTTAAGATGGTCTACGAGCCGAAGTACCTGCGATTCTTTCAAGCGCGGTTTGAAAAGCTGTAGCGGCGGAATTCTGAACTCGTGAGGATTTCGGGATTCTCGATGAACCTAGTATCTCCGCATCGATGGGTCTATCTGCACAGCCCACCGATCGACTCCGCCGGCGAGGTTTACGGCCTTTCCGAATCCCTTCTGCCTCAGAAACTGCACAGCCAGAGCGCTCCTGACACCGGTGTGGCAGTGAACGACAGTATCGCGGGACGAGTCCAGCTCGGTCACCCGCTCGGGCAACTCCCGCAGAGGAATGAGAACCCCGTGCAGGTTGGCCATCTGATACTCGTACGGTTCTCGAACATCGAGAATCAGAATCTCCTCCTTCCTGTCGAGCCGCCTCTTCAACTCCTGGACTGAAATCTCGGGGATAACCCTGCTCATACTGGATGGCCGATCCTCACTCACACGGCAGAAGGCGTCGTAGTCAATGAGCCGGGTCAGAGAAGGATGCTCGCCGCAGACCGCACAGTCAGGGCTCCTGCGGAATTTGAACTCTGAGAATCGCATCGAGAGCGCATCGAGGAGCAACATCCGTCCCACCAACGGGTCACCGATGCCCAGAAGAAGCTTGAGCACCTCCGTGGCTTGAATGCTCCCGATGATGGCCGGTAGAACGCCAAGGACCCCCGCCTCTGCGCAGTCCGGCACCATGCCTGACGGGGGCGGCTCAGGGTACAAGCAGCGGTAACATGGCCCTCCCTCCGCAGCGAACACCGATGCTTGGCCTTCAAAGCGAAAGATACTCCCGTAAACGTCCGGCTTCCCAAGCAGCACGCAGGCATCGTTGATGAGGTAGCGGGACGGGAAGTTGTCAGTTCCGTCAATCACAACATCGAAACCTCTGATGACATCCAGAGCATTTGCAGACGTGAGCTTGAACTCGAAAGGTTCAAGCTCAATTTCTGGGTTTACCGCATGTAGTCGGGCAATAGCTGAAGTGATCTTAGAATGTCCCACAGCATCAGAGGAGTGGATAATCTGCCGCTGCAAGTTCGAGAGATCAACGACATCGAAGTCGACCAGCCCCAACCTGCCGACGCCCGCAGCAGCCAGATAAATCGCCGCAGGAGAACCCAGGCCACCTGCCCCGAGGATCAAGACGCTCGCGGCTTTGAGCTTTCGTTGCCCCTCCTGGCCAATCTCGGGCAGAATGAGATGTCGGGCGTATCGCTGTGCTTCTTCTGGCGAGAGCCCCATTTGTTTCGGTTTTCTATTCACGCATCCATCCTTCCTGTCGCGTTCATGTCTCTACGGTGAACGCGAAGCATTGATGCTGGCTGACAGAAATCGAGTCAATCGTTAGATACCCCTGTTCCTTCAATCAGGATGAGCATCTTCTTGCCGGTCAAAATCTCTACTCTGGACTTCTCATTCTTTCCCTCTGGACTCAGATTCGTATGCGGCTAGCTGGGCGTGAGTCCGAGGCGCTGCGCATCGCTCCTCATTGCCTCAATCACGAACTGGATATGCTCGTCCAGGGGAACCCCCAGCTCCTGTGTCCCCTGGAGGATGTCCTCACGGCTCACATTGCGCGCAAAAGCCTTGTCTTTCAGCTTTTTCTTGACCGACGAGACTTCAAGGTCGGCGATCTTGTTCGGGCGTATGATGGCGCAGGCGTTGATGAAACCACAGAGCTCGTCGCAAGCGTAGAGAACTTGAGCGACTTTCGAATCGCGAGGCACGTTCATATAGCTCGCGTGTCCGAGAATCGCTCTCCTTACATCCTCAGGATATCGTTTCTCCTTCAGGATCTCCGACCCTTTCGAAGGATGATCGGGTGCGGTCGGATACATCTCATAGTCGAAATCGTGCAGAATAGCCACGATTGCCCACTTCTCCTCGTCCTCGCCGTACTTCCGAGCATAAGCCCGCATCGCCGCCTCGACGGCATACATATGCTTGCGCAGCGCTTCGTTCTTCGTGTACTCTTGCATCAGCCCGAGGGCATCTTGATAGTTCATTTGTTCTTCCTTTGGTGATGGAATATTTTTCGGGAAAAAGTGGCCAAAAATTAACGGAAAATCAAGGCGACAGCTTGGCAATTCGCGCCAGAATCTGTATATTTCAAACAAAAAGCACCTGATCGGAGGTTTCCCATGGAGCTTGTGAGTCATCCTGTTGAAGAGTATCTCATCGACGTCATTCCCGAGCGTGATTTGATCTTGGCGGAGATGGAGGATTTCGCAGCTCAACGAGACTTTCCGATCGTCGGACCTCTTGTCGGACGGTTCCTGTACCTCGTCACGAAAGCGAAGAAGGCCCGTCGTGTCCTCGAGATGGGATCGGGATTCGGTTACTCCGGCTTTTGGTTCGCAAAAGCCGTCGGCGCACGTGGGAAGGTCATCTGTATCGATATGACCGGCGAGAACGAGCAACTGGCGCAGAGCTACCTCAAGCGAGGGAGGATCGCCAACCGCGTAGAGTTTCACGTCGGCGACGCACTGAAGCTCGTGGACAAGATCGAGGGCGATTTCGACATCGTATTCCTCGATATCGAAAAGGCAGACTACCCGAAGGCTCTGAAGAAAGTGGTCGCAAGACTTCGAAAGGGCGGTTTGCTGATCGCCGATAACGCCTTGCGGAGAGGAAAAATTTTTGATAAGAGGCCAGATACGGGCACAGCGGGGATCCTGACATTCAACCGGATGCTCTACGCTTCAAAAGACCTCTTCACCAGCATCATCCCGTTGCGGGACGGCGTTTCCATCAGCCTGAAGCTCTAGCATCTCGCGCCAGCCCACCAAAAACGATTCTTGCCACGAAGGCTCCAAGGCACAAAGGGGATTGAGAAGGACTCGTAGAACTCCCACTTCGCGCTCCTGTGACTTCACAGCGAGGTTCTCCGAGCGGCCACTATCAGGGTGCTGAAAGGTTCGTACTGATGTCACTCCCGCGGAAGCGGGAGTCCAGTTCTGAGCCAAGTTCTGGATTCCGGCTTTCCGCCAAAATAGACGGCGGACAGGTCGCCGGAATGACAAATAAGAACTGCCAGTCAACTTCTTCGCGACCCACTAACGCTTCTTCTGCAGGAACTGCTCCGCCGAAGGACACTTCTTGATCAAGACACACTCCGGGCACTTCGGTTTCCTCGCCTCGCAGATCTTCCTTCCGTGCCAGATCAACATGTTGCCGAGCTCAAACCATTCCTTCTGAGGCGCGAGCGCCATCAGATCGACTTCGATCTTCTCAGGATCGTCATTCGCCGTGAGACCCAGGCGTCCTGACACGCGTCGAACGTGCGTGTCGACGACAACCCCAGCGTTGATGCCGAACGCGCCGCCCAGGACACAGTTCGCCGTCTTTCGCCCAACACCTCCCAGTCGAATGAGCTCCTCCATATTCTCCGGGACATTCCCTCCATGGTTGTCAACCAGCGCTTTGCAGCATGTCATGATACTCTTCGCCTTGTTCCTGAAGAATCCCGTCGATCGTATCTCTTGCTCGAGCTCGGCCTGGTTCGCGTTGGCGAAGTCGCGCGCGGTGGGATACTTCTTGAAAAGGCCGGGCGTCACCATGTTGACCCTGACATCCGTGCACTGTGCGGAGAGAATCGTCGCGATGAGGAGTTGGAGCGGGTTGGAGAAATCCAGCGCGATCCTCGGATCAGGGTACTTCTTATGGAGCAAGGCGATGATCTTTTTCGCGCGTGCGCGAAGCTTCTGAGGGCTCTCTTTCTTTGGCATATCGACCTCGTCACTCTCCGTGACAGTCAGCGCTTCGTCCTCGCGAGGAACTTCTCGACTCTCTTGAGACTCCACGTGTTCACGACATCCTTCGACTCGAGCCATCCTTTTCGGGCGATCCCCACACCGTAGAACACATCCTTCAATCCGTCCGTGTTGTGAGCGTCGGGGTTGATGAAAATGGGGACCTTTTTCTCCTTCGCGTACTTGAGGAGGCGCCAATCGAGATCCAGACGAAGAGGATGGGCATTGATCTCAATCCCTTTTCCCAAATCGGAAGCCGCGTCGATCACCTCGATCATATTGATCGGGTACCCTTCACGACTGAGCAGCAGGCGCCCTGTCGGATGGCCAAGCATGGTAACATACTTGTTCCTCAACGCCTTGATGACGCGCTTCGTGGCTTCCACTTCCGTCATCTTGAATTTGCTGTGTATCGCCACAACGACGTAGTCGAAGGCCGCCAGCATCTTGTCGGAATAATCAAGCGACCCATCCGGCAGGATGTCGACCTCCGTTCCCTTGAACAGCCGAATGTTCTTCAGACGATCGTTGGCCTTGTCGATCTCCTTTAACTGCTGTCTGGCCTTCGCTTCTGAGAGACCACCGGCATAAGCTGCGGCCTTGCTGTGATCCGCTATGCCGAGGTAGCTCCAGCCGAGCGCCCGTGCAGCATCAGCCATTTCCTCAATCGTGTTGGCACCGTCGCTGTAGGTCGTGTGGCAGTGGAACGTCCCCCGCACATCGCGTTCCTCGATCAGCTTCGGGAGCCGGTCCTTCTGGGCCGCTTCGATCTCTCCCATGTTCTCGCGAAGCTCCGGGGGAATGTACCTCAGGTCGAGCGCCTCATAGATCTCTGCCTCGTCCTTGCACTTGGGGATGGATTTAACCTTCTTCCCAGCGTCCCCCTCGATCTTCGTGAAACCATATTCATTGAGGCTGAGCCCATATTTCCGCGCTCTCGAGCGCATCTCGACGTTATGGTCCTTGCTGCCGGTGAAATAGTTCAGCGCAAAGGGATACTCCGAATCCTGCACGATCCGCAGGTCGCAGTTGATGCCGCTTTTCAACAGAACGCTGGATTTTGTATCACCCCGCGCGATGATGTCCTGAACGTTCGGGTGCGACACGAACACGTCGACGATCCTCTTGCGGTTCTTCTCCTCCGCACTCACGACGATGTCAATATCGCCGATGATTTCCTTCTTTCTCCTCAAGCTCCCTGCCACCTCGCTCCGCTTGACCTCCTTCAGCTTCGCAATTGCAGCCAGAACGCTGTCCGCCGATTCCCTCGCTTCCGGATAGAGATGTTTGTCGCTGACCTTCGCCAAGAGTTCGATGCCATTGAGGATGTTCTCCTCCGTCTTCTCACCGAATCCCTCCAGCTTTGCGAGCCGGTGCTCCTCGCATGCCTTCCTGAGCTCTTCGATCGACTTGAGCTTCAACTTATCATACAAGACCTTGATGCGTTTCGGCCCGAGCCCCTGAATCCGAACCATTTGCAGCAGGCCGGATGGCAGCGAGGCTTTGAGATCCTCGTACTCTTTGGAGATCCCCTTCCCCACTAGGTCCTTGATGACACCCGCGAGGTGCTCCCCGATTCCCTTGACGTTTCGAATACCTTCTGTTGCTACCAACTCATCAAGGTCTCCCGTGAGCGCCTCGATGACCCGAGCCGCGTTATGGAACGCGCGGCATTTGAACGGGTTCTCCCCCTTCAGCTCAAATAGGGTTCCCATCTCATCGAGGATCAGGGCTACCTGTTTCTTCTCCATTTCGCACTCGAAGAGTTACGCCGTGACGACCGCAGAAATCTCGGAGAGTTGCAGAGAAGACAAGAAATGAAGGATGCGATCGATGATGGGTGGTAGCTCGGTGAACTGCATCAACTCCTGCCGCACCTTCGCCGCGTTGGGAAGGTTCCGAAGGTACCCAGCGTAGTGTTTGCGAAATTCGATGATTCCCCTCCGCTCACCCTTCTGCTCAATCGAGAGCTTCAGGTGTTCGAAGAGCACCCGTATGCGCTCTTCAAGCATCGGCGGCGGCAGCTGCTCTCCGCGCACCAGCATGTGCTTTGCCTGCTGAAAGATCCAGGGGTTGTCAATTGCTGCCCGTCCGATCATGACCCCATCGCAGCCCGTCTCTTCGAACACTCTCCTTATCTTCTCGGCCGAATCAAGGCCGCCGTTGACGATGATCGGTATGGAGACCGCCCTCTTTACGTGCGGGATCCAGGAGAAGTCGGGATCACCTCGATGTCCCTGGGATCGCGCGCGGCAGTGGATGGTCAGGGCCTTCGCGCCGGTCTGCTCGATCATCCTGGCCACCTCGACGATCCGTATGCTCCCCGCATCCCATCCGAGTCGCGTCTTGACGGTCACCGGCAGCTTCACCGTCTTGACGACGTTTGACACAATTCGCTCCATCCGCGGAAGATCCTTCAGCAGTCCTGCACCAGCGCCACGCTGCGCAACATCCTTCACCCAGCAGCCGCAGTTGATATCGATGAGATCGGGATTGTAGCTCTCGGCTATCGATGCAGCACGCTCCATCGATTCCTCCTCCCCGCCATAGATCTGGATGCCAAAAGGACGTTCCTCTTCCAAGAAGATCATCTTCTTCTTCGTCTTGGTCGTGTCGCGGACAAGGCCTTCGGAGTTTACAAACTCGGTATAGACCATATCGGCTCCGAGCCTGCGGCAGACGAGCCGAAATGAAGTGTCGGTCACGTCCTCCATTGGGGCGAGCACGACCGGGCGTTCTATGTCGATCTTCCCTATACGCATGTCATGGTTTCATCTCACATCTTCGTTCCGACGAATGGGTTCAAAGCTTTTCACAATCCATCCGAGACCAATCAGAATGAGAATGACCGGCCAGTAGATTTGCTCTGCTCAATCATACGACTTGATCCGTTCGACGATCGCGCCGGTCATCTCCGTCGTGCCAACATATTTGTCGGGGTTGAGATCGCGCGTGACGTTCTTCCCCTCCTTGATGACCTCGGCAATGGCACGTTGGATCTTGGCAGCGGCTTCCGGCTCTCCGAGATGATCCAACATCATTGCTGAAGCGAGAGCAAGAGCGCAGGGGTTCGCCAAATTCTTGCCGGCGATGTCCGGTGCGCTCCCGTGCACTGCCTCGAAGAGCGCCGCATCGAACCCGATGTTCGCCCCGGGCGCCAGCCCCAGTCCGCCGACCAAACCCGAACACAAATCGGAGAGGATATCGCCGAACAGGTTCGTCGTCACGATGATATCGAACTGCTGAGGATTCATCACCAGCTGCATCGCCATGTTGTCGATGATGCGGTCGTTGCATTCGATCTCCGGAAAATCCTGTGCGACCTCTCTTGCCACATCGAGGAAAAGGCCGCTCGTGTATTTGAGAATGTTCGCCTTGTGGACGATCGTGATCTTCTTCCGTTTGTGCTTGCGAGCGTATTCGAAGGCAGCCCTGACGATCCGCTCCGACCCCGCCCGCGTGACGACGCCGATTGTTTCCGCAGCACTTTTCTTGGAATCGATGTAATGCTCGATCCCAGCGTAGAACTCTTCCGTGTTTTCTCGAAAGATGATTAGGTCGACGTCGGTAAAGTGAGACTTGAGGCCGGCCATGGATTTCGCTGGTCGCAGATTGACGTAGAGATCGAACTCCTTCCGGAGTGCCACATTGATGCTGCGGAACCCCGAGCCCACGGGCGT
>Ga0315282_10002527_pt1 | contig 33543 bp, 30 predicted proteins | sample YL17G07_20_MG_FD_203693 | JGI IMG/M metagenome (GOLD analysis project Ga0315282, IMG submission 203693) | Sediment microbial communities from Yellowstone Lake, YNP, Wyoming, USA - YL17G07_20 | ecosystem: Environmental > Aquatic > Freshwater > Lake > Sediment | place: USA: Wyoming | collected...
AAAATCGGCAAATAATAAGGTGGCGGTCTTAATCGGCCCCACGGCAGTGGGCAAGACCGGGGCGGCCCTGGCGCTGGCCGAGCGGCTGGCCGCGGAGATCGTCAACGCCGACTCCCTCCAGGTCTACCGGGAGCTGGACCTCGGCACTGCCAAGCCCACTTTAGCGGAGCGGGCCCGGGTACCCCACCATTTGGTGGACGTGGCCGCCCCCACCGAGTCTTATGACGCGGACCGCTACTCCCGGGAGGGCCGCGAGACCCTGGCCCGGCTGCATCAAAGGGGCGTCCCGCCGTTGGTGGTGGGCGGCACCGGCCTCTATCTCAAGGCCCTGCTCCACGGCCTCTTTGCCGAGGGCGAACCTCGCCAGGAGATCCGGAAGCGTCTGCGCCTTGACTTGCACGGCCTGGGGCTGGAACGGCTGCATCAGCGTCTGGCGGCCCTGGACCCCGCCACCGCCCAGCGCCTCCACCCCCGGGACACCTACCGGATCCTCAGGGCCTTGGAAGTGATGGAGGCCACGGGGAAGCCCTTATCAGAGCTCCTGGCGGCCCACCGTTTCCGGGACTGTCCCTACCGGGTCCTGAAGCTGGGCCTGATGCTCCCCAAAGAGGAGCTCACGGCGCGGATCGAGGCCCGGGTGGAGGCCATGCTGGCCCAGGGGTTTCTTGAAGAAGTGGAGGGGCTGCTCTCCCGCTACTCCCCGGACCTGAAACCCCTTAACTCCCTGGGCTACCGGCACCTGAGCCAATTCCTCCGGGGCCAGTGGTCCTGGGAGGAGGCCGTCGAGCGCCTTAAGATCGACACCCGCCACTACGCCAAGCGCCAGCTCACCTGGTTTAAGGCGGACCCGGAGGTGAGGTGGTTTCAGCCGGGCCAGATCGAGGCGATGGCGGCCTGCCTGGAGGAGTTTTTTTTGAGAAGATAGTGTGGTGTCCCAGATGTACTCTGCAAAAAGATTTCCGCTCTTGGGAAGGTTTTGTAGGGGCGGCTCGCGAGCCGCCCCTACAAAGGCCTCGGACAATGATTTTCTAAAGGAGATGGCGAAGTTCTCCAAAAGCTGTAACCTACGCCTAATCTCCTGGTTCTTGCTGGTGCTGTTGGCGGCGGCCCCGGCTCCCGCGGCCTGCCAGACGCTCCGGGATTATGCCGAGGCCCGCGGCAACATGGTGACCCGGCAGCTTAAGGCGCGGGACATCACCGATGTCCGGGTGCTGGCGGCCATGGGCAAAGTTCCCAGGCACCTATTTGTGCCGGATTACCTGGCCCCCCTGGCCTACGGCGACCATCCCCTGCCCATCGGCCAGGGGCAAACCATCTCCCAGCCCTACATCGTCGCCCTGATGAGCCAGTGGGCCGCAGTCAAGCCCGGAGACCGGGTGCTGGAGGTGGGGACCGGCTCCGGCTACCAGGCCGCGGTCCTGGCAGAACTGACGGATCAGGTGTTTACCGTGGAACTTCTCCCGGAATTGGCCAAACAAGCCGCCGAGCGCCTCAAGAACCTGGGTTATCATCAGGTCCGGGTGCAGACCGGCGACGGCTACCGGGGCTGGCCGGAGGCGGCGCCCTTCGACGCCATCCTGGTCACCGCCGCCGCCCCGCAAGTGCCGCCGGCCCTGACGGCGCAGCTCAAGGAGGGCGGCCGCCTGGTCATCCCCTTAGGGGAGCCGGGCGGGGACCAGACCCTGGTTCGGCTGCGTAGGGTGAAAGGAGAATTGAAAGAAGAGGAGCGCCTGCCGGTGCGCTTCGTGCCCTTGGTGCGGCCATAGATCCCGGAGCGAGGCGGCAAGAGTAAGGAAACTATTATGCTTTTTTGTTACTGTAAATTTCGAATTGACATTTAGCTAAGTTGGTGCTTTTATGGTTTTAAGAGACCTTTAATGAAATCCCAGAAAAGCAAGCGTATTTTTCCACTGAGGCCGTATCGAAGCTGGCGGCAATCATGGAGCTTGGGGCGCCGGGCGGTCCTCTGCCTGGGATTGGTGATGGCGCTATTGGCGGCAGGCACGGCCGGGGCCGTAACCTACGGCCCACCTGTCAAGCTTAGCACCACTCCAGTGAATACCTTAGACGCGCTATCAGGCACCGTCCCAATCAATAATAAAGGCCAGGTCGTTTGGTACGGAACGGATAATAATAATAATTCTCAGCTTTATCTTTATGACGGCAGCGTCACAAAACCAATTAAGAATAGCACCAATTGCTTGGTTAACGAAGCTGTGATCAACGACAATGGCTGGGTGGCCTGGACGGCGCACGTAGCTCCATCCAATTTTAACACCAACGTTTGGGCTTATGGCAATGGGGCCTATCACCAAATTACTGCCGATGGTGGGTCGACTTTGGGTGGCCTTAACAACTCCAATGGCATCGTTTATGATGATAGCCCTTATGCCACCGGCACTGGCTATTACGGGGTATTTCAATATCCAGGGAACATCATGGTATCCGGTAAGGGGCAATCCCCGCGCCTTAACAATAAGGGTCAGATAATTTATATCGACCCCAATAACCAGCTCCATCTCTATTCCGGCGGCAGCGACAAAGTGATCTCCACTCCGGTTTATGGCTCTTACGCCATCAACGACGCCGGCCAGATCGCCTGGGAATCATGGGGAAGCAATGCCTTTCAAACCCAGATATATCTTTACAGCGGCGGGATCACCAAAACCGTCGTTAACAATGCCTGCGAGAATGATTTTTACGGCAGGGGCATGTTTAACGCCCGCGGCGGCATCGTCTGGTTGGGGTGGTCGGGCGCCGGTACCGGAACCTATGATATTTATTTATACAGCGGCGGAGTTACCAAACCTATTACCACCAACGGCGATGTGGGCTGTCCCAATATCAATGACAACGGCCAAATCGTCTGGGCTGGCACTGATTCTTCGAATCATTCTCATATCTATCTTTACAGTGGCGGGGTCACCCAACCGGTGGTAGACGTGGTGGTCCACTCCCAATGTACTCCCGTCATCAATAACCTGGGACAGATCGCTTATGTCGATCAGAATGATTGCCAGGTTTACCTGGTTTCCCCAGTCGGCTTGAAGATCAAGAAGCCCTTGATTTCCATGCTGAACCTGCTCCTGGGCAATTGAGAGATATTTAAAATGAGATAACGTGACCCGCGGCTTGCCCCAGGGCCCGCAGGAGTTGGGTAAGCAGGTCATTCACCGGCGTCGGCACTTCCAGGGCCCGGCCCCGGGCCGAGACCTGGCTGTTCAAGGCCTCGATTTCCGTGGTCCGGCCGGCCAGGACGTCCTGGAGCATGGAAGAGCGGTTGGCCGCGGTGGCCTCGCACACCTGGCGCAGACGCGCCTCCGGGTCCACGGTCAGCTTGATACCCGCGGCCCGGGCCACCGCCAGGGCCTCTGCCGCCGCAGCCAGCGCCAGGTCCCAGGCCTCGGGCAACTTCGGCAGCGCCCCGTTGGGCACCCGCAGCAGAGCCGTCAGCGGGTTGATGCCCACGTTGACCAGGAGTTTTTCCCACAAGACCGCCTCGATGTCGTCCCGCTCCCGGCACTCCAGGCCGGCCCGGTTGAACGCCGCCACTACCCGGGCCGTCTCCTCCGACGAAACTTGGGAGCCGGCGGGGACCCCGATGATGATGAGTCCCTGGCCGGCCAGGATGATCTCGCCTTCCTCTTCCCGGGTGACGCCCAGAAAGGCGACCCCCGCCAGCAGGCGCTCCGGCCCCGCCGCCTCAGCCATGATCTCCAGGTTGCCCAGGCCGTTTTGCAGGCTAAGGGCCACCCCCCCGGCCGCCAGCAACCGCGGCAGATCAAGGGCCGCCGCCCTGGTCTGATGAGCCTTCACCGCCACGATGGTCAAATCCGCCGGCGCGACTTCGTGGGGCAGGCCGACGGGCACCGGGATGGTCCGGGCGCCGCCGGTCGCGGTATCGAGCCGGAGGCCCTGCCGGCGCAAGAGGGCCACCCGGTCGGGCCGGTAATCCACCAGCCCCACGTCTTCCCCCGCCTCAAACAGCAAGGCCCCCAGCAAACAGCCCAGGGCTCCGGGTCCGATTATGGCAATTTTCATAATTTTCCGAATAAGTGAGGAAAGAAGTCCAAGCTTGCTGGAAATTTCTTTAAGATTATTTATCTTTTAACCGATTTCTGCTAAAATTTCTACGCATAACCAGAAGGAAGGGGTTTACCATGGCAACTCCCATGAAGATGACTCGGCAGTTCGATCAGGAACTGGACCATCTCAAACAGGATTTGTTGCAGATGGCGGGGTTGGCCGAAACTGCCGTGAGCAAAAGTATCTTGTCGGTGACCACCCGCAACTCGGACGTGGCCCGGGACGTGATCATCGAGGATATTACCCTAAACCGCATGGAATTGGCCATTGAAGAACAGGCCTTCAAGCTTTTGGCCTTGCGTCAGCCCCTGGCCACCGACCTGAGGCTCACCACCGCGGCCATGCGCATCGCCACCGAACTGGAGCGCATCGGCGACCAGGCGGTGAATATCGCCGAACGGGCCCTGGAGCTCAACAGCAATCCACCTCTGCAACTCCCCATCGATCTCAAGGTCATGGCCGACATGGCCCTGGGCATGGTGAACACCAGCATCGACGCCTTCGTGCACCAGGACCCCAAGCTGGCCATCAAGGTGTGTCAGCGGGATGTGGAAGTGGACCTATTGGATGATGAATATGTGCAGAAGATTCTGGGGTGCATGATCCAGGAATCCCGTTGGGTGACGCGGCTGCACCACTTCCTCATCATCGTCCGGAACCTGGAGCGCATCGCCGACCTGGCCACCAATATCGCCGAGGACATCGTCTTCATCGTGGAAGGCCGGGTGATCAAGCATCAATGCGAAGAGTGGATGCTCTCTTCGACCCCCACCTGACCTGGGCCTGGGCCAGTTTTTCCTCCAAGAGCTGCACTTCCTTGGCCAGACGCTGATTGGTCTTGCGCTCCCTCTCCAGGGTTTGAAGCGCGTGAACCACGGAGGCGTGGCTCCTCTGAAAGAGACGTCCCAGTTCCGCCACGGTTTTTTCCGTATAGAGGCGGCCGAAATAAAAACCTAACTGCCGGGCCCGCACCAGCCGTTTCTGGCGGGACCGCCCCAAAAGGTCCGGCAGCCTGACGCCGTAATAATCGCAGACAATCTTCTGAATCTCCGGGATGCTCAACCGGGTCGCCACCGCCTGCAAATCCTGGAGCACCTCCCGGGCCAGACGCAGGTTGCAGGGTTCGCTCAGCAAGGAGGACCGGGCCAGCAGGCAGTCCAGAGCGCTCTCCAGGCGGCGGACGTCTTCGCTGACATATTCCGCCAGGTACTCCAGAATCTTGACGGAGACCTGCACTCCCCGGGCCTCGGCCTTGTTGGCCAGAATGTCTACCCGGGTGGGGAAGTCCGGGGGACCGATGGGGGTGATGACCCCGCCGGTGAGGCGGGAACGCAACTCCTGGGAAAGGTGGCTGATCTCCCCGGGCAAAAAGCAACTGGTAAAGACCAACCTTTTGCGGCGGTCCATGAGGGTGTCCAGGGTATAGCAGACTTCCGCCTGGATCTTTTCTTTGCCGCTCAAAAACTGCACCTCTTCCAGGAGCAGGACGTCACACTCACTCCGGAACCGCTCCTTGAAATCAGCCATACGGCCGCTCTTCAGAGCCCCCACCATTTCGTTGGCAAAATTTTCCGCCGTGAGGTAGAGCACCTTGCCGCTGGCGGCCGTCTGACTGACAAAGTTACCCACTGCCTGGGACAGGTGGCTCTTGCCCAGACCGGGGCTGGAAGTGATGAACAGGATGTGGTTGTAAAAGGTGTCATTTTGAGCCAGGGCGTGAGAGGCCTGATAGGCCAGGCGATTGGAGGCTCCCACCACGAATTTATCAAAGGTGAAGGCCTGGTTCAGGGCTCCCCTGGCGGCCCTGGGCGCCAGTTGGGGCAAGGCCGGCTGGGCCACCGGCGGCAAGGTCGCCGGCCGGCTCGGAGCGCTGAGCAATTTCAACTGCACGGCCGGAGGCGCCTGCCCCAGGTTTTGCAGGGCCTGCCGGATTAACGGCAGATAATGGGCCTGGACCCATCTCAGGGAAAAGGGATTGGGGCAGGCCAGCAGCATCTCGCCTGCGAGCCCGGTTTCCACCTGGAGCGGTTCGATCCATAGGTGAAAAGTGGAAGAGGACATCTCATCCTTGATTACCTCTTTGACCGCATCCCAAATGCTTGCCATATTCCCCCTGGTGACGGTGCGTTTTGTGGGGCCAATGGTAACCTCTGGGCTATTCCCGGTCAAAGGAGATGGGCCGAAACGAACCTTAGCTCAATCCCTAAAAGATAAAATAAAGGGGCATTGCAAAGTGCAAGGCTGATGCGGGCCTGCTTTTTTGCAAAAAATTATCTATAATATCAGTATGTTACATGGCAAGAATCATCGGCCTGAGGGGCTGGTCGGGGGTCTCGGGGGTCGCCTGCGGTTTAATCAATCTCGCGTTTCCTTTCGTTTCCGACGAATTTCATAAGGTCAAAAGATAATCTGGTGCAAAAATCGCTATCCCTGCTACATTCATCAATAAAAACCCTGAAAAAATTTAATAATTAATAAAAACAACCAATTATCCTGATAGTCGCGGTGACCGGGAATCTCAGGCGTGTGCCTCCACCCCGGGCTTCCGGCTGTGGTGGTACCCAGGGTTGCCCGGAAGCCCGGGAATATCAGTAACGACCTTTGGGAACGACGGCCCTCCCCGCTTCGGCGCCGTTGTGCCTGGGCCGGTGGCTTCCCGTCAGTCTCCTTGACAAATCTATTCGGTCGGTTATCATTTTCTATTATTTCTGAATTTATTTTGAGGCCAGCTTATGATCAATTACGTCGCCTACCGCAAATTCGTCACCCTGAGAAATGGCAAACGGATGATGTTTCGTTTCATTGCCGCGCAGGATCGCGAGGGCTTGATTCAGCTGTTCCAGGAAGCCCCCGATGAGGACACCCGGTTTCTTAAGCAGGATGTTAAGGACCTGACGTTGGTCAACTACTGGGTGGATAACCTCGACTACCAAAAGGTATTGCCCCTGGTGGCGGTGGACCTGGAAGATAATCGGATCATCGCCGACGCCACCCTGCACCGGGGTAAAAACGCGGCCAAGCACCTCGGGGAAATCCGGATCTTCGTGTCCCGTTCCCACCGGGGCCTGGGAGTGGGCTCCCTGATGCTGGAGGAGTTGATTAGCCTGGCCTTTAAGGAAAACCTGCAGTGGCTGAAGGCGGAGATCATCGCCGACCACAAGAAGGTGATCAAGGCCTTTCGGTCCCATGGTTTCGAACAGAAGGCGCTGCTGGACGATTATTTTATCCGCAAGGACGGGGTGACCCACGACGTGGTGTTAATGATGCGTCCCGTCATGAAAAGGGAAGAAGCGGAATTTTAGATTCAGGCCGAACCCTGATCGTGTTAAGGTAGGGGCGGGTGTTTAACCCGCCCTTTTTTATCAAGGTCATGCCAGTCATTTGCTCTTGGGGGAGAAAGGATAACATGGCTCGGGCAGTTACCGGTTTGGAAATCTTTCTACAAGCTCCCCCGGCCTGGGCGGCCCGGGCCCGGCTGGGGCTCCTGAGCCATCCGGCCGCGGTGGCCGCGGATCTGTCCAGCGCCCGGGAACTACTGGCGGCCCGGCTTCCCGGCCGGCTGCAGATCCTGTTCAGCCCCCAGCACGGCCTGCTGGGGGAAAAGCAGGACAACATGATCGCCTCCGCCGATTTCGTCGACCCGGTTCTGCAGCTGCCGGTGGTGAGCCTCTACGGGCCCCGCCTGGCGCCGCCGGCCGACGCCCTGGCGGCAGTGGACGCGGTCCTGGTGGACCTCCAGGACGTGGGCACCCGGGTTTACACCTTTGCCGCCACCCTGGCCAAGGTGATGGCGGCCGCGGCTTCCGGCGGCAAGAAGGTGGTGGTCCTGGACCGCCCCAATCCCATCGGCGGCGCGGCGGTGGAGGGCAATCTCCTGCGGCCGGAATGGGCCTCCCTGGTGGGGCCTTATCCGCTGCCCATGCGCCACGGCTTTACCCTGGGGGAGCTGGCCCGCTACTACCGGGTCACCCAGCAGATCGACTGCGACCTGGAGGTGATTCCCTTACAGGGCTGGCGGCGTCGCGACTATTTCGACGCCACCGGCCTGCCCTGGGTGCTGCCCTCCCCCAACCTGCCCACCCTGGACGGCGCCGTCGTCTACCCCGGCCAGGTCCTGCTGGAGGGCACCAACCTCTCGGAAGGCCGCGGCACCACCAGACCCTTCGAGCTCTTTGGGGCTCCCTTCCTTGATCCCCGCCGCCTTAAGGCCCACTTACAAAAAATGCCGGCAATTCCCGGGGCAATCTTGCGGGAAGCCCACTTTGAGCCCACCTTTCACAAGTGGGCCGGAGAGCGGTGCCGGGGTTTCCAGTTGCACGTCACCGACCGGGGCAGCTTCAAACCCTACTTCACCACCCTGGCCCTGCTGGCGGCGATTCGGGAGTTGTATCCGGAGCAGTTCGCCTGGCGGCAGCCGCCCTACGAATACGAAAACGAACGGCTGCCCATCGACCTGCTCACCGGCGACGCGGCCATTCGCCTGGGGTTGGAGCAGGGGCTGACCGCGGCGGAGTTGGAGGCCGCCTGGCAGGAGGATTTAGGACGATTCATGGAGGTGAAGCAGGAATTTCTGCTGTATCCGGAGTGAAGCGTATTTGGTGGGGCGGCCGGGGACGGCCGCCCCACCTTCACCATGTGGCACAGCCGCCCCGGCTGTGCGCACAGGCGAGGCGCCTGTGCCACGTTTAATGCACCAGCGCCAGGGCGCTGCGCAGGGCGGCCTTGGGGGGCACGATTTCGGGCTCTCCGGCCAGGCCCCGCCGGGCCGTTTGCAGATGGTCAAAAATGGTGGGGCGGGCCGGGGGGATGTCGCCCACCCGGTCCGGGGGCTGGAGCCCCGCCAGAATCTCGTCGATGACCTTCAAGGCGGCGTCGTTCTGCCGCCGATCCACCATGTCAAAGGCTTTCTGAATGTCCCTCTTCATATCGGCCATGGTTTGCTCTCCTTTGTTTTTTCTTTTGGTCGCCGAAGGGCACAGCAAGCTGTGCCCCTACAACCAAAATAGTAAATCCGAAAAACCTCTTGGCAATCGCTTGATAATTGGCGCCGGGGCGAATACCGGATTCGCCCCTCGGTCCATGATTTAGTGGCACCGGCCTCCGGCCGGTGAACGGCCACAGGCTGGAAGCCTGTGCCACTTGGGTCAACTTTGTGGGCTAGGCCCACTCCTCAAGGGGCGACCCAGCGGGTCGCCCCTACTTATGGGGGTTGGGGGAGGGGTTTTGGGAGGGGGCAGGGGCCTTCGGCCCCTGGCCCCCTCCCCAAAATCTCCTTTCTCACTTCGGAAACAGGCTCCTGATGGCGGCGGCCAGGGTTTCCACGCCCAGGAGTTCCAGCCCGGGGTAGTCCCCCAGGCGCTCTTTTTGCCGCAAGGCCAGCAGGGCCCGGCGGAATCCCAGCTTGGCCCCTTCCTTGAGCCTGACCTCGGGGGCGCTCACCGCCCGGACCTCGCCGGTGAGGCCCACTTCCCCGAAGATCAGGGTATCGGACGGCACCGGCCGGTCCAGGAAGGAAGAGGCCACGGCCAGGGAGATGCCCAGGTCCGCGGCCGGTTCGGTCAGCCGGACCCCGCCCGCCACATTGACGAATAGATCCTGGCCGCCCAGGCCCAGGCCCACGCGCTTTTCCAGGATGGCCACCAAGAGCGACACCCGGCCCGGGTCCACCCCCATGCTTTGTCGCCGGGGCAGGGCCAGGGAGGAGGGGGAGACCAGGGCCTGGACCTCCACCAAAATGGGGCGGGTGCCCTCCAGGCTGGGGACCACCGCGGCCCCGGGCACCTCCAGAGAACGCTCCGCCATGAATAGGCCCGAGGGGTTGTCCACCTCTATGAGGCCCGCCTCCGCCATCTCGAAGACCCCTAGTTCCTGGGTGGGGCCGAAGCGGTTCTTGACGGTGCGCAGCAGGCGGAAGGTGTGGCTGCGGTCCCCTTCCAGGTAGAGAACCGTGTCCACCAGGTGCTCCAGGGTCATGGGGCCGGCAATGGCGCCTTCCTTGGTGACGTGGCCGATGAGAAAGGTGGCGACGCCGGTGAGTTTGGCTTGCTGCACCAGGCGAAAGGCGGTCTCCCGCACCTGGTTCAGGGAGCCGGGGGCCGCGGGGATGGTGGCGGTATACATGGTCTGGATCGAGTCCAGGGCCAGGAAGGCCGGCTGGATTTCCTCCACTATCTTTAGGATGTTTTCCAGGCAGGTCTCCGTGGCCACCAGCAGCTCGGCCGACTTGAGCCCCAGGCGGTTGGCCCGAAGTTTGAGCTGGACCTCGGATTCTTCCCCGGAAATGTAGAGGCCGATGAGCCCCCCGCGGCTGAGCCGGTCCAGGACCTGGAGGATGAGGGTGGACTTGCCGATGCCCGGGTCGCCGCCCACCAGGACCACGGAGCCTTGCACCACGGCGCCCCCCAGAGTGCGGTCGAATTCGCCGATGCCGGAGACCCGGCGCACTTCCGGGGCGGCTTTAAGATGCAGCAGGGGTTGGGGCTGGCTGCGTCGGGGGGGCAGTTGGCCCACGCCCGGGGCCACCGGGGCCACCATTTCTTCGGCCATGGAACTCCAGGCGCCGCACTCCGGGCAGCGCCCCAGCCATTTGGCCGCCTGGTGGCCGCAGCTCTGGCAGACGAAGATGGATTTCCCGGCTCGGGACATTTATCCCTTTCGTCCTCGGATGATTAGCACTGAAAAGCAGCTTACGGAATCTTACTTGAACTCTCACCGAAAAGACAATGGGAAACCTTCAGGCCGGTCAAGCCCTGGCCTCCCCCGGCTTAACCCCAGGTCCGCACGCTTTCTTCCACGAGAAGCTCCGATACCTGTGCTGGGCGGGACCCACTCTAGATTCGCTGAAAGCTGACCGCGATTTTGATATAATTTTCATGGCCCCGGCTCCGGGAAATAACAATATTTGTCTTTAATATATGGTAAATCTAGCCGGAGGGGAATGACCCTGAGGCAGGCCGACTGCTGGGAAGTCGGAATTAATGTTAAGCCAGCCTTATCACGATACTTATTTGTAGCGGCAGGCCCTGGCCGGTGCCGGCCCAGGCGCGGCGCCTGGGCCGCCGACCCGGTTCGAGAAGCCTTTATGACCACAGATGCCCTTCGCCGCAACATCCAGGCCGGGATCGGCAGCCTCGCAGACCGCCGCTCTTTGCAGGTGCTGCGGGACCTGGCCGCAGCCCGGGGCCTCGAGGTTTACCTCGTGGGTGGCTCGGTGCGGGAACTGGCCCTGGGACGGCAGGCGCCCGACCTGGACCTGGCGGTCTCCGGACAGACCCTGGAGTTGGCCCGGGACCTGGCCACGGCCCTGCAAGGCACCTTCGTGCTCCTGGATGAAGGGGAGCGCACCGCCCGGGTGGTCTTCCAGGGGGAGATCCTGGACCTGGCCGAGTTCCGGGCCCCCGGCCTGGAAGGGGACTTGGGCGGACGGGATTTCACCATCAACGCCGTGGCTCTTAACCTGGAGGCGCTTCTGGGGCTGGCCCCGTTGGTGATCATCGATCCTCGGGCAGGTCTGGAGGATCTGTCCCAGGGGTTGATCCGGATGGTGGCCGCCGAGAATTTGGCCGCGGATCCGCTGCGGTTGCTGCGGGCTTACCGCTTTGCCGCCACCCACGGCCTTAGCCTGACGCCGGAGACCGAGACCGCCATCAGCCGCCATGCCCCGGAGTTCTCCCGGGTGGCCGGGGAGCGCGTCCATCAGGAACTCTTCCTCCTGTTGGGGGCGCCTAAGGCCGGGACCATCCTGGCCCAGATGGACCGGGCCGGTCTCTTCAGCCAGATCTTTCCGGAACTGGAAGATTTGAAGGGGGTGGAGCAGAACGGCTATCACCATCTGGACGTCTTTAACCATTCCCTGGCGGCGGTGAGTCACCTGGAAGTGGTGCTGGCGGAACCGGCGCGATATTTCGGGGAACTGGCGGCGGAACTGGCCCGCTATGCCGGCGCGCCGCCCCGGCCAGCCCTCCTGAAGCTGGCGGCCCTGTTCCATGACGCCGGCAAACCGAAGGTCCAGGATAGACGCGCCAATCCGGACCGCTATACTTTCTATTACCACGAAAAGGTGGGGCAGGAGATCTTTGCCGGGGTGGCCCAGAGATTGCGTCTGAGCGCCGCCGAGGCCAAGACGGTGGCCAGTCTCATCCAACTGCATATGCGGCCCTTTCTGTTGCTGCCGGCCTTTCGGGAACGAGAATTGAGTTTCCGGGCCCTGGGCCGGTTAGTGCGGGCGGCGCGAGCCGAACTGCCCGGCCTCTTCGCCCTGGCCATGGCCGACAGCCTGGCGGGGCAGGGACCCCAGAAGCCGGCGGATGCCGAGGCAGTCTTGGCCGACCTGGCGGACGAGGCCTATCGTTTTTTAAAGGAGCGGCTGGAGCCTCAGGAGGCTGTCGCCCGGCTACTCACCGGTGACGACCTGATCCGGGAATTCGGCCTGCAACCGGGCCCCCGGTTCCGCCACCTGTTGACCGCGGTACAAGAGGCTCAATGGGAAGGCCTGGTGCGCACCCGGGAGGACGCCATCCGCCTGGTGCGCCGCTTGCTGGAGTAGCTCCTCGCCCCCCCCGGGGCCGGTAAAAATGGTCTCGCCCGTTAACCCGAAAGATTGCTGGGGAAAGGGTATCATTTTTGAAATTATCAAGTAAATTAAAGATAACCCAAATGTTTATTATGCCTAAGCCAAAACAGAGGAGACCTGCCCATGGACCCGTCAAACCTGGGGGCTATGAGTCGTGACCCCCAAGGCGGCGCCTTGATCCGCCTCCGGGGGGTTTATCCTTCCCTGAAAACGGCCCTGCAGAAAGTGGCAAACCTGATCCTGCGGCAGCCGGAGATGGCCATTTACGCCTCGGTCAATGAAGTGGCGGCGGCGGCCCAGGTGAGCGAAGCCACGGTCATGCGCTTTTGCCGCACCCTGGGCTTCAAAGGTTTTCAGGATTTCAAGATTGCCTTAGCCCGGGAACTGGTGGTGGCGCCCCAGACGGGGCAAGAAGGGGCAGGCGCCGGAGACGACCCGGTTGCCCTGGTGCGCAGGATTTTCAAGGATAACACCTCCGCCCTGGAGGATACCCTGGAAGTTCTGGATCTGAGCCAGCTGCAGCAGGCGGTGCAATTCTTCCTAACCTGCCAGCGTCTGATCATCATCGGGGTGAACGGTTCGGCCTCCGCCACGCAGTATGCCGGCCTCCGTTTCACCCCCCTGGGACTGGATGTGCACTGTTTTACCGAGATGTATCGGATGCTCGCGGCGGCGGCCATGCTCACGGGGAAGGACGCCCTCCTGGCCATCTCCCACTCCGGCAGCACCCGGGAAATCCTGGACACGGTCCGGGTGGCCAAAGACAACGGAGCCCGGGTTATCGCCACCACCAGTAACTCCCTGGCGCCCCTGACCCGAATTGCGGACCTGGTGCTGCTCACCTCGGGCCGGGAGATGGCTGTTCCCCGGGCCGGCCTGGCTTCCTTTCTCTGCCAGGTCACCATCATCGACAGCCTGTTTGCGCTGCTGCAACAGGCCCGGCCCGATGAGACTCGGGCTAATCTGGTCAAGATTGAGAAAAGCCTCCGGGGTTCGATTTAAGATCCGACGCTGGATCAGCTCAGGCCACGTTGAGCTGCGGGTTCTGTTTCATAGTTTCAAGAACGCCTTGAAACCCAAAGCCAATTGAAACCCGCTCTCCCGGCGAGGGAGAGGGAATTGAGCAACGATTTACGGCTCCGCATAAAAATTGCCCTCCGCTTTTCCCGGTCTTGAGCGGGGAGGAAGGGCTGGGATGAGGGAGTCGGTAGAAAAAGGCATTTTATTGATGAAATCAAGTACTGAGTTGAAGCGCGAAATCGTCCAGGTCTGCCGGTTGCTCCACCGAAAAAATTACCTCGCCGCCACCGACGGCAATGTCAGCGTGCGCCTGGGGGATCGGGTGCTCGTCACCCCCAGCGGCGTGCATAAGGGACTCATGGAGGCGGACCAGGTAATCACCGTGGACCTCACGGGCCGGGTGCTTATGGGTGAGGGGAAGCCCACCTCCGAAATCCGCATGCACCTGCTGGCTTATGAGTTGCGCCCGGAGGTGGGGGCCGTGGTGCACGCCCATCTGCCTTACGCCACGGCTTGCACCCTGGCGGGGATCTCTTTGTTGGAACCCATCTTGCCCGAAGTGGTTATCACCCTCGGCGGGATCCCCACCGCGCCCTACGCCACCCCCGGCAGCGAAGAAGTGCCAGAGGCCATCCGGGGGTTCATCCGGGAATTTGATGCCCTGCTCTTGTCCCGGCACGGCGCCATGACGGTGGGGCAGGATGTAATGGACGCCTACAACAAAATGGAGAAGCTGGAGCACACGGCCCGGGTCGTCCTGGCGGCGCGGCTCCAGGGACCGGTGGCGCCTTTGCCACCGGGAGAGGTGGAAAAACTGCGGCGTCTGGGGGTCAAGTATAAAAGCGGCGCTTGACCAAGGTTGGGAGCTCGCCAGGAGCTGCCGCGATCATAGGTAAAATCTAACCGGGAGGGGTCCCGATGGCTAAAACCTTACTCGGCATTGTTGGATCGCCGAGAAAGTTTGGTAATTCGGAGCTCTTTATTAAAGAACTCTACCTCCAGCTCTCTGGAAGTTGGGAACTCAAACTTATCCGGCTCCCGGAAATGGATATTCGCCCCTGCAGGGCCTGCTATCAATGTCTGTTCGACCAGGGGAAGTGCCCCCAGAAGGATGATTTTGGGCTGGTGCTGGAGACCTTAAGTCAATCTGACGCCTATGTCGTAGCGGCCCCCACGTATTTGCTGGGAGCCAATGCGAGTCTGAAGCGTTTTTTGGACCGGGGACTCAGTTTTTACGCCCATCTCGACGAGCTTTGGGGAAAACCTGCCGTCGGGGTGGCCATTGCCGGCATCGATGGTATGGAAGGTTATACCAAATTAAATGTCGAGAGTTTCATTAAATTGACTATGGGGGATCTTAGAGGCGCTGCCGTGGTCTATGGGGCGCTTCCCGGCGAAATTTTTTTGAGGCAGGGAGGAAAAGAAACCGCCAGGCTACTGGCCCAGGCGCTCAGCGAGGGGAGGGCAAAGGTGCAGCCAGCGACGCCCACTTGTCCAATCTGCGGAGGAGACACCTTTCGCTTCCTGCCCGATGGACAGGTGCGCTGCATGTTGTGCAGCAATTCCGGCTCGTATGCCTGGCGAGAAGGCCGTCTCCAAATAGAGACCAAGCCGGGCGAACATCCCCTCTTCCTGAGCTATGATGAGGCCAAGCGGCATGCCGAATGGCTCCGGGAAATGAAGGAGCAGTTTATGGCCCGTCGGCAGGAACTCAAGACAGTGACTCTAAAGTACACCCAGATAGGAAGTTGGGTCCGCTCGCCAAGGATTGAATAAGAGATGGCAATAGCTCACCGGTTGCCACTGGAGAGGAATTAGCGCAGGATTACCTGCTGGCTTAAGGTCTCGTCGGTATTGGGAAATCAACCTCCTGTTATCTGGATCATATCTTAGAATTTTCACATCTTGGTAAGGTTCTTATCTAGCAGAACTATCCTAAGTCATTCCCTGTCACTTTCCATCCCTTGGTCAAGCCACCCGGCGCTGCTTTCCAGTCTTCGCATTGATTGCGGACCTAGTTGGTTTGGAAGGGTCCTGGGCTGGCCCCGTTAATTTTAAGGCAAAATGAAGGTGAATATCAGTAGTTCTTCCGATTTAAAGGAGCACTGTGAAGGTTTATAAATTTTAAAAAATCCACAGCATTGGAGGCTGCCATGCTAGAAAACGAGAGGCGCCCGGACCACCTTTCGGATCAAACTATGAACGTCCCTTCAATTGAAGAATCTCTCAGGCTGGAAGATGCCCTAAGGAGTCTTAAGGAACTAACCACCACCATAAGTCCAGGGGAATTGGAAGCGATATCGGAAATCGTTGCGAATCTCAATCGAGATGCAGAGAGGTCCGACCCCGCCTCGGATGTGCCGCTTCTGGCTCTAGCACTCGAACTTAAGGTGGGTAACGGCGCCGGAGCACACCTGATCCCGGTAACCCTCAAGAACCTGTCCTCTGAAATGGTGGCCCTGGAAGCCGATAACTTTGAAGGCATAAAAAATCCTGAAACTCTCCAAGGGAAGAAAGTTATCTTGCGCTTAACGGACCCGAAAAGCCAAGAATCTGTGGATATCAATGCCATAATGACTTGGACACAATCCCAGGTTGACAAAAAAATAAACGTCATCCTAAAAATTCTGAATACCCAATCGAATCGGCCCGCCAGCAAAAATTCACTTCCAGCCGCTTCACAGGATACCCAAAGGTTTTGGAACCTTTGGGACGAAACCAAAATGACCGAGGAGTACGTCGACCAAAGAGATAATTTTCTTCTCTTGTGTTTAGCCTGCGGGACGATAGGATCAAGCCTTCTTGACCCCAAAACCTTTCAGACCATGAACTACTTATTAAGTGTCATTGGTTTAGGGAACGTTATAAAGTTTTTACGGGAACGATATTGACCAGAAGGATCATCAGGGCAGATGGCCATCAGATGATGGGCAGGTCGAGCCTTGACGATAAAAAGTTTAATTGGGCTCCAGCACCACCTTTAAAGACTCCTTGGCCTCAATGACTATTTCAAAAGCTGCTTGAATCTGGGCCAACGGCAGGGTCTGGGTGATGGTGTCTTTGACGTTGATTTGGTTATTGGCAATGAATTCCAGCGCCTCTGCTAAATCAGCCGGCGCGGCGCCGTAGGAGGAGGTCACGGTGAGTTCATTGCGCCAAAAGTCCGGGATGGGGAGGACGATATCCCGGTTGGGGATGGCAAAGAAGAGGATAATGCCTTTTTTATCTATACATTTAAAGGCTTGCTGCACCGCGGCGTAGGCCCCGGTGCAAACGATGACCCGATCCGCCTTGAGATTCAGGTCCTGAGCCGCATGCACCACTTCATCAGCGCCGAACTCTTTGGCCTTCTTTAAGCGATATGAATTCAGATCGGTGGCCACCACCCGGGCGCCGGTCAACTTGGCCAACTGAATATTCAGGATGCCGGAGATGCCGCAGCCGAGAATCAAGACGGTGTGGTCTTGCCGGATATCAATCAGCCCCAGTCCCCTGACCCCGCAGGCCAAAGGTTCGATCATGGTGCCTTCGGCATAGGACACCTGCTCCGGTAAGACATACACCCCGTAATCGACATTTATCTTGGGTACCCGGACATATTCACTATAACCGCCGGGATCATAATTGCCTGAATGCAAGGTAGCGCACGCCGTATGATTGCCGGCCCGACAATATTTGCAGTTATTACACGGGACATGATGGCTGACAAATACCCTCTGTCCTTTTTGGTATTTGTCTGATTTTGACTCAACGATGTCGCCGGCGATCTCATGGCCGAGAATCCGGGGGGCCTTTTGGATCCGGTACCATTCCATGACATCGGTGCCGCAAATGCCGCTGGCCCGCACCTTGACCAGGATCTCCCCCGGCCCGATCTGGGGCGTGGGTAGTTCCTCCAGGCGAATATCGTTGTTGTTGTAGTATTTGGCGACCAGCATAAAATACAGTTTTCAGTTTTCAGTTACGCCTTGGCGGTTGATTTAGTCTTTTTGGTCGCCTTGAAGATCTCGTGCGCTTGCTTGACGGAAGCATTGTCATGCACGATGGCCCTTAAGGCCTTGGCGATGGCCACCGGATGCGGGCTCTGCCAGACATTGCGGCCCAGATTGATCCCCACCGCCCCCTTCTGGATACCGTCATGAACGAATTCCAGGACCTCCAGTTCCGTCTCGCACTTGGGCCCGCCGGCCATAATGACCGGCACCGGACAGCCGCACACCACCTTTTCAAAATCCTCACACCAGTAAGTCTTGACTACCCTGGCCCCCAGTTCCGCGGCGATGCGGCAGCATAAAGCCAGATAACGGGCCTCCCGTTTCTCCAGTTCGCGCCCGACGGCGGTCACGGCCATCACCGGGATGCCGTAATCCTCGCACTCGTTGACCAGGGTGGATAGATTCTTGAGCGACTGCTTTTCATAATCAGTGCCGATAAAGACCGAGAGGCCCGCGGCCGCGGCGTTCAAGCGAATAATTTCGGTAATCGAGGTGGTGAGTTCCTCGTTGGCCAGGTCCTTACCCACCACGCTGGTGCAACCTGAGACCCGCAGCACGATCGGTTTGCTGCTGAGCGGATCGATCGCCGCCCGCAAGACCCCCCGGGTACAAAAGATGGCATCCGCATAAGGCAGCAGCGGTTTTACCGTCTCGCCCGGCTTCTCCAGACATCTGGTGGGCCCCTGAAAATAACCATGATCAATCGGCATAAAGAAACATCTGCCGTTGGGCATAAGTTGGCCTAATCGGTTTTGCATTCCCCAATCCATCTGTCTGGCTCCTTAAGCGAACGGTATTTAATCAAGCGGGGTTATTTCTTCTCTGACCTCGGGGCCAAGCGCTTCTTCGGCGGCAACTGGCGGAGCCGCTCGATTTCCGCCTGCTCCAGCTCGATAAATTCGTCTGGGGGGTAATCGTGGCGAATGGTCCGGGTGACCCGGTGGATGGAGATCATCAGGGGCGGCCCGCCATACATGTTTTCCCAGGTGATGTGCACCGTATCCGTTTCCGGCTCGAAGTGCACCCCTCGCCAGGTTCCGAAGATCTGGTCGAACTCCAATTCATAGAGTTCTTCCCAGGCCAGGTTCAAAAGTTCCATCACCTCGGCTTCCTCCAGCCGCCGATCCCAATAATAGAGCGAATAATCTTTCATGAGAGTTACCGGAGGATAAAAAGATAGGGGCGCCGGTTGGCGGCGCCCCGGTTTGAGGTTTAGTTTATCCTACTTTTTCTTTTCTTGGAAGAACTTGCAGTCCTTGGGGGCCGTAAAGGCGCCCGGCCGCGCTTCCTTGAAAATGGCCAGCAGGAAGGGGTATTCAATGGCCCGGCAATGCCCGAAACATACCTTGGACATCTGCGGGTCGTAGGTATATTTAACGTTCTTGCAACCGTCGCACAGAATCGCCATATTGAGGATTCCTCCTATCTTCCGAAGTTACGGCCGTTACCAGGATTTCCCGTATTTCCGCTGAGCGGTGATACGTTTCCAGGCGCTGCCATCCAGGTCTTCCGGGGTGAGCTGGGTGCAGGCGACGAGCTTGCCCCGAGCCGACGTGACGACATTCTTGGGCTTGCCCAGGAAGGTAACGTTGGCAAAGGGCGGCGCCGAGGTCTTGCCTTCCCCAGACAGAGGTTTCAGGTCTGGGGTCTCGACATAGCCCGGCAGGATGAAATCGGTGCCACGGGCCTTTTCCGGCTCCACCACCCGCTGGCCGTTTTCCCACTCCGCATAGTAGAGGCCGTCACAGCCGCCGCATTTGAAGTTGCCCTTGTATTCCCAGTAGCTGTAAGGGTCCAGGAAATTTCGGGCCTTGCATTTAGCACAATCGTATATCAACGACATTTTAAATTCAGTCATATCGAGTCAATCCTCCCGTTATGGATAAAGGTGCGGCTTTCGGGAGCACGGATTGCGGCCCCCCCCGCCCCTAGGTTAGATGACTTCTTTGGCTTCAAACTCCCGGATCTGGTCCGAACTGAGGCCGCAGACCCGCTGGTAGATCTCTTCGTTGTCAGAGCCTACCGGCCGGTGGACGTGCTTCAGCCGCGGCGGGGACTCACTCATCTTGTACATAGTTTTCTGGGTGAAGACGTCGCCGTAGTACGGGTCGTCGTACCAGCCCAGGGAGCCACGATCCAGCCAGTGGTCGGTGTTGGCCGCTTCCAGAACGGTCAGGAGAGGCTGGGAGATGATGCCTTTGCTGCTGAAGATGCGGTTGGCTTCTTCCTTGGTCTTGTCTTTCAGGAACTCCTCGATGGCCGGATAGATTTCCTCCTGGGCCCGGGCCTCGACGCGATCGTCGTGGCTGGCGTACTTTTTGCCCAGGTCGGGGCGGCCGATGAGGTTCATCAGCTTGCCGAAATCTTCGTCCGTATAGGCCTGGACGCAGATGTAGCCCTCTTCCTTCTCAGCCGGGTGGTCCGAATGGGGGTGGGAGGAGAGGCCGCAGGCGCAGATGCCGTTGACGCAGATCTCGGTGTCCCAGTTGCCCCAGCGCATGCGGACGATGCCGGTGCGGCCCCACAGGGGCAGACCGTATTCGGTGTAGCGGGTGGAACCCTGCACCTGGGAGCACTCGAAGTAGTTGCCCAAGTTGGATACCGTGTCCCGCCAGTAGAGGCCCGCCAGCATCGCAGTGGAGACCAGCATGCCTACGGAGTAGTCCATGATCCAGGTGGTGTGCTTGCTGGGGAAGCCGGCGCTAGCCCTTCCGGCCCGGTGGCCGGTGAAGGAGAAGACGCCGCCCTTGGCTTGGCCCAGGATGTCGTAGGAGGCCCAGTTCCGGCCGGGGCCGAAGCCGCCGAAGCCGCCGCACCAGGCTAACACGATGCGGGGGTTGACCTCTTTGCAGGCGCCGTAGCCGATCTTCCAGCGGTCGAAGGTGCCAGGCCGGTAGTTCCACACCATGGCATCGGACTTCTGCACCAGGTTGTAGAAGAGTTCCTTGGCCTCCGGTTTGCGGTAGTCCAGGGTGACGAAGTATTCGTTGTGGTTGGCGCCCTGGAAGGCCGGGGAGGTGCCGCGGCCCGGATTCCACCGGGATACGGGGTAGAACCAGGTCTCGTTGTAGGGGGAGCAGTGACGCATGGGCTCGCCCAAACGGGGCACCTCGATCTTGATGACCTCCGCTCCCAACTCGCCCAGGTAGGCGGCGGCGCAGGGCCCCAGGATATACTGGGTGCAGGACAGCACCCGATACCCATTCAGGGCCTCGGGTTTATCAAACAGCGCGTCCTTATTGAAGATAGTCTTACAATAATCCTCAAAGGGTAGTTTGTCCAGGTGTTCGGTCATATTTCCTAACCCCCTCTATTAGATGAGCCCTTTGCCGTAAAGCTCATTCAGCTTGGCGGTGTCGAAGTTGCAAAACTTGCGATAGACATCGCTGTTGTCGTAGCCCACGGGACGGCCCAGGTCTTTGACCCGGCCCGGGGTCCGGTGGCCATAGAACAGGGAGCCGCAGAACAGCACCTTGCCGTAATGGGACGTGTCGATGGCCCGCACCATGCCCCGGTATTTATAGTGGGGCTCTTCCGCCACTTCGTCTAGGAAGGTGACGCCGCCCGCGGCCACTTCTTCCGCCAGCAACTTGGCGCGGCACTCTTCCCGGGTCCAGTCCTTCATCCAGTCGGTGAGGATGCAACAGGTCTTGACCTGCTGGTCGTGGCCGACCCGGTCGATGACCACCCGCAGGGTGGGCTCGTCCAGAATCATGTCTTCCAGCTCGGGGCGGTCTTTGCCCACGGTCTTCCAGATGCGGTACCACAGCCGGTCATGGCCGCCGCCCACCATCATGTAGCCGTCTTTGCAGGGGTTAACCGAGTAGATGTTGATGGCCAGATCCCAGTTGCCGTAGCGGGGCTTACTGGAGCCGTCCATGCCGTACCAGCCCCAGGCATAGTCATGAATCCTGAGGTGGGACTCCGCCGAGGTGACTTCGATGAACTGGCCTTTGCCGGAGGTCTCCCGGTAAATTAAGGCAGCGATGGTGCTGTGGGCCGTCAGGTTGCCGGCCAGGATGTCGTCGGCCCGTTCGCCGGCGCGGATGGGGGTGCCGCCGAAGCTCTTGGGCAGCCCGGTGGCATGGCACCAGCCGGTGGAGCAGGGCGAGGAGGGATAGAGTTCCCCGGGTTGGTCCTTCAGGGGGCCCCACTGGCCTTTCTGCCCGGCCCAGACATAAATCAGGCGGGGGTTGATCTTGGAGAGCTGGCGGTAGCCGATGCCCCATTCGTCAAACTGCCCGGGGGCATAGTTTTCCACGAGCACGTCCGCGTGGATGACCAGCTTTTTCAGGATTTCCCGGCCTGCTTCTTTGGTCAGGTCCAGGGTGATGGACTGCTTATTGCGGCATTCGTGCAGGAAGCCGCCGCCGCACAGGTCGCCGTTGACATTGTCTTTGAACATGTAGCGCTTGCGGCCGAAGGCCACCAGCTTCCGCAGCGGGGAGCCGCCCGGGGGTTCCACCATGATGACGTTGGCCCCCAGTTCGCCGAAGTAGCCGCCCGCCTGCATGGCGTTTACCTGCAGGCCGCCGTGGCCGCATTCCAGCACCCGGACCTTGCCCAGGGCCTCGGGTTTGGCCATCTCGTGCTTGGGATGGAGCCAGCCCTCCATGATGGTGGAGATTTCCCGCGATGCCTCGGTGCAGATTTTGGGATCGTAGACTTCCTCAAAAGTCGGGATCGGGGTCAGAGGCCACAGTAACGGTGCTTCTTGAACCTCTTTTTTCAGATCGGACATTCATATTCCTCCTTCATCAACAGTTAAGTCAAGATTACCTTTAGAAAACTTGAGTCCGCTAAAGTCGCAATGCGGTTCTCCTGACGGTAATGCTCACCTCCTTCCCTCTGAGTTTCGGCTCGCTGGAGCCAAGCGTGGATATCCCTATGGTTTTGTCCGTGCGTCTAATAAGCTAAATTTGTGCCAAATGGTGCGATCAGCGCAGAATTTAACGGCCTTGTGATTAACCTGTTAATTTTGTTAGTAATTGCTCATCCAAAGATTACCCCGGCACTTCCTCGTTAGCAGGAAGACCGGCTCTAATCCTGGCCCAGTTGGGGGAATCGGTATCAAACGGGGGGTGATTCACCCCAGGCGGACTGGACGGCGATTCCGTCCCGGGTGACAGTAAAATATCAAGCCGTTGCACTATGCAATAGTGCGAGCCGATGAGTCAGACCCAGAAAATCCGATACCGGAACGGCGGATTTTAGTATAATTGCCGGCATAGGGCGAGAATGGGCCGGAGAAGGCGCCGCAGTCAGCCGGCACCGGAGGCGGTGGAGGTAAGGTCAAAGAATATGGCAACAGAACCGTTAGAGAAGAGAAAGAAAAGCTGGTTTGAAAATAATCCCAAAAAGACGGTATTCCTGGTTTTGCTGACCTTCCTGGTGGCCATGACCCTGATCACCGAAAAGGTCCTGGCTTACATCAACCACAGCCACAAGATGGTTTTGTTCACCGAAAGGCGATACATCAACCTCCGGGAATATCAGCCCTTCCTGGACGTGGTCGACATTCCCCCCGATAAGGCCCTGCGGGAAGCCGACGGCCTGGAGAAGAAGGCCTACCGGGTCCGGACCGACGCCAATGGCTTCATTCTGCCTTATCACCAATATCCCAGGCCCGATTTCACTCTGGTCTTTTTGGGCGCCTCCACCACCGCCTGCATCTACGTGGATGAAGAGAGCCGCTTCCCTTACCTGGTGGGCAACTTCCTGGAGCAGCAGACCGGCAAAAAGGTGACCTCGTACAACTCCGGAGTGGGCGGCAACAATTCCCTACACTCCCTCGATATTTTGCTCAATAAGATCATCCCGCTCAAACCCAACGTGGCGGTGATGATGCACAATATCAACGACCTGGTGGCCCTGATCTACGACAAGACCTACTGGAGCAAAAACCCTACCCGCCAGCCCATCATCGACTATAAGCTCTATAAAGATTTGACCGGGCTGAAGGCCATCTCCACCCTGGCCCGGGACACCTACATTCCCAACCTGCACGTGGCCTTCCGGAGCCTGAGCAAGAAGATCTTCGGCAAAAAAGTTAATGACCCGGAGGATGAATTCGCCCACGTCCGGGGCAAAAAGATCGTTTTCGATGCGGCGCAGATATTGGATGAGTTTAAGATGAACCTGCAGACCTTCATCAATATCTGCACCGCCCGGCGGATCACCCCGGTATTGATGACCCAGTTCAACCGCTACAAAGCCGACCCGGACCCCAAGATCCGGGAGGCCATGCAGGGGTTTGAGTCCGACTCCAAGATCTCCGCCCCACAGTTTAAGGAGATCTATGACAAGTTTAACGAGGCCGTGGTCCAGGTGGGCCGTAAAAATGGGGTCATGGTCATCGACCTGGCCCATTTGGTGCCCCAGGAGTCGGAATACATGTACGACGTGGTCCACCTGAAGACCGCCGGCTCTCAATTGGCAGCCCGGATCATCAGTGAGAAGTTGCAGCCGCTGGTGAAAGAAAAATAGGGACACTTCCTATTTTTCCTAAATTTTTATAACCGGGTATTAGTATTGCTTTGAAAAATAGGAAGTGTCCCTATTTTTCTATTTTTCCTGTGGAAAATAGATTTGCATGGCCTCCCAAGATAAGATCAACGTCTTATTCATCATCAAGCCGGAGCGGGCCGCCGGGGCCGAGATGGTGCTGCTGGAGGCCGCGGCCCGGCTGAACCGGGAGCGCTTCCGGGTCTTTGCCGGCTTGCTCACGCCGGACCGGGAAAATCTCCTGCCGCCCCAACTCACCCCCATCAACTTCAACCTGCCCGGCCTCAACGGCTGGGTCTGGCTGCGCTTTTTTCTGCACCTCTGCTGGGTTTTGCGCCGCTACCGGATTCAACTAATCCACACCAACAGTTACGTGCCGGGCAATTATGCCCGTCCGGCCGCAGCCCTGATGCGGGTGCCGGTCATCATCGACCACTGGCACGGCTTCACCCGCTTCAGCCGCAAGAGAAAAATAATCTGCCGCCTGTTAGGAAGGATCACCGATCTGAGCCTGGCCGTGTCCCAAGGGGTGCGGGACTATTTAATCGAGCCAGGCGGTTTGGACCCGGCCCGGGTCCGGGTGGTGCACAACGGGGTGGATGTGGCCCGCCTCAGGCAGCACCGGCCTCGGGCCGAGGTGCGACGGGAGCTGGGGCTGCCGGAGGGAGTTCCGGTGGTGGGCCTGGTGGCCCGGCTGGACCATTGGGGCAAGGGACACCAGGAATTTCTCACCGCCTTAGCCACCCTCAAGGAGCACTACCCGGTTGAGGCCCTGATCATCGGTGGCGGCCGCCGGGAGGCCGAGATGCGGCAGTTGGCGGGAGAAATGGGGCTGGCCGGGCGGGTCCACTTCCTGGGCCAGCGCCCGGACATCCCGGACCTGTTGAGCGCCCTGGACCTTTCTGTGCTCCCCAGCCACAGCGAAGGCGTCTCCCTGGCCCTGCTGGAAGCCATGGCCGCGGGACTGCCGGTGATCGCCACCGCCGTGGGCGGCCTGCCGGAGGTGGTGACGGACGGCGAGAATGGCTTACTGATTCCGCCTAAAGATCCGGAGGCTCTGGCCCTGGCCCTGGCCCGGCTGCTGGATGACCCGGATTTGGCCAAAAAATTGGGGAAAAACGCCCAGCGGCACGTGGAAGCCCATTATTCCATGGAGTGCCTGGGCCGGGAGATTAATGAGATTTACGAGGAATTGATTGAAAAGAAATTGTAGCCGCAGGCCTTAGCGTGAAAACTGCTTCGAGGTAGGGCGGGAAAGCGAAGCGCATCCCGCCTTCAGTAAGTCAGCCTAAGCCAATGGCCGAAGGCGGGATGCGCTTCGCTTTCCCGCCCTACGGCCCTGGGCTACTTTTCCTTTCTCAAAAACCGCGGTTCCCACCATTCTTTAATCAATCTGACTACTTCGGATACTCCGATAGCCGTCAGACAGCGCGGCTCCGGACACTTCTTCAATAGGCAAGGCTCCAAAGCGCAAACCTCTTCACGTTTATGCAGGGAGACGCCCCACTCCACCCCATAAGGGCCGATGCGGCTGGGGTGGTCGGCGCCGATGAGGGCGATGGTGGGCACCCCGAGGGCCAGGCCCAGGTGCAGGGGACCGCTGTCGTTGGCCACCAGGAGCCGGCATTGGCTGAGCAGGGCGGCCACCGTCAGCAGGGGGTAGCGCCCGCCGGTCACCAGGCTGGGGCCCTTGATACGAGCGGCGATGGCCTCGGCGGCGTCCCGGTCTTGGCTGCCGCTGATGATCAGCAGGGAGGCCTGGTAGTGCTCGTACAGATAATTTCCCACCTCGATGAAGGACGCCGCCGGCCACCATTTATAGGGGTCGGAGCCGGTGGGGTGCAGCGCCACCATTAAGGGCGGCATGGCGCCGAAATGCCGGAGCAAGATGGCCTGGGCCTTTCTAACCTCCCCCGGCGTCAAAAAGAGGTCCATGCGTTTGTCCTGGGTGTCGGCTCCCAGGAGGCGCACGTAATCCAGACGCCGCTCGATGGCGTGGGCCAAGGGGTCGGCGGGCGGGGCCACCTGAGCCGCATAGACAAAAGACAGGGGGCTGTTGGCCGAGCCGATGATGAAAGGGCTGCCCGTCAGATAGGCCACCATGGTGGCCTCGGGGTCGTTGCCGTGCAAAATGATGACCAGGTCATAGCGGCGGGCCCGCAGTTCCCGGATCAAATGGAGCAGCCGGCGGTTGCGGCCGGGATAGGCGAAGAGGCGCGCGATATAAGGATTATGAGCCAGAACCGCGCCGAAGACCCGGTGGCCCAGGACCTCCAACTCCCAGGCAGGAAAACGCTCCTTCAGGGCCCGGATGGCCGGGGTGGAGAACAGGGTATCCCCCAGGGCGGTGGCGCTGATGAGCAGAACCCGCCGGACCCTGGCCGGGTCCAGTTCCGTCAGGGGCCGGGGTGGGCGCCGACGCACCCTCTGGCCTAAATATGCCGAAGATAGGCTGGATAATAATTTATGCCACATGGTAGTTTAGGCTTATGAATCGGCGTGCCCGGCACGCCCTAAAGTGCTCTTACTTCATCATATACCTGTTCCAAGTCGGCGGCGATCCGCTCCCAGGAGAAGTTGTTCCGCACCCATTCCCGCCCCTCTTGGCCCAGTCTTTTCCTCAATTGCTGATCCCGGAGCAGGACGAGGATCTTGGCTGCCAGTTCGGCGGCATCGTCTTTCCGCTGCAGCAGCAGGCCCGTTTCGCCGTCCCGCACCACCTCGGGAATGCCGCCCATGCGGGTGGCGATGACCGGCAGCCCCGCGGCCGCGGCCTCCAGAAAGACCAGTCCCAGGCCCTCCTCGATCTGGGACGGGCCCACGAAGACGTCCCCCAACAGATAGGCCCCGGGCATCTCGACGGGCGGGATGAAGCCGGTGAGTACCACCCGGCCCCGGGCCCGGGCGATTTGCTGCCGCAATTCCTTTAAAAAGGGGGTCTCCCGCATGGTGCGGCCCCGGCCGAATTCCGTGCCGCCCACCAGGACCAACACGGTCAGGGGCAGGGACTGCCAGACGCGCTCCATGGCAGCCAGTAGGACGTGCACTCCTTTGCTTTCCCGGAGTTTCCCGGCGAACACCACGGTGGGTTGATCGGCGAGATGGTAAGACTCCCGCACCCGGGATACCTCAGCGTCATCCTGCCACCGGGAAGAGAACGCCTCAACTTCGACCCCATTATAGACCACCCGGCGGAGCGGGGCCCCGGCGCCCAGCCTGGAACTCTCCCGTTCCAGGACGAAGCGGCTACAGGTGATGAAACCGTCCAGGGGGATCGTCAAACCGGCCCGGGGCTTCTCCCTCTTGCCCAGGGATTCATTGAGGTTGTGCATGTGGAGGATGACCGGGAGAGCGCCAAAGTTTGCTTTCAGATATTGGGCCAGCAACGGGCGGTTGTGCACGTGGATTAAATCCGGCTGCACCTGGGCGATGAGCTGGGCCACGGCTTGATCATATAAAGGAAAATACCGGCGGTAGCGCCGGTAGAGCCAGCGGCGCCAGCCCTGCAAGGGGATGCGAAAGTATTCCGCCCCGTGATGCACTTCGCGGTCGGGCAATTCCGGGTCCGAGACCCCGATGACCACCGGCCGCCAATTCTTCAAGCGAGCCGCCACCTTCTCGATGAACAGCTCGGCGGCGCCGCCCCTGATGGGGGGGATGGGATAGAGCTCCGGTCCGATGAGGGCGACGATGGGCATTTAAGTTTTGAGTTTCGAGTTTCGAGTTTTCGCTTAGTATAGCCAAAAAGGACGCAAATTTCGAATGATCCTTAAGAAAAAAAGCACGCCCACTCGCGCCCGATAGCCCAGGTCTTTGGCGGAAAACGGAAAACCGCAAACCGAAAACCTATAAATTTCTTGACACCTGCCCCAGACTTTGTAATATGCTTCACATAGTCTTGCCCTGGGAAACCTAAAAAGGCCGAATTTAGAATTAAATTATCTTAAGGAGGAAGCAGTAAATGGGTAAAATTCCTGCTGATTATTTGCCGCCTAAAGAGCTCTGGGCCGAATATATCGTGCCCGAGGAGTTCAAACAGTATGCAACGGGAAAGTGGAATATTGCCGAAGAATTTCTGGACAGGCACGTGAAAGAAGGTCGAGGCGACAACGCCGCCATCTTCTTCGGGGACCAGAAGATCTCCTATAAAGAACTCCTGGCTATGGCCAACAAGTTTGCCAACGTCCTCAAGAAGCTCGGCGTCGAGGCCCAGGATCGGGTGGGTATCCGCCTGACCAACACCCCCGAAGCCATTGCCATCAACTTCGGCATCCAGAAGTGCGGCGCCATCCCGGTACCGATCTCTCCCTTATGGGCCAAGGAAGAAGTGGCCTTTGTGCTGAACAACGCCGAATTCAAAGCCTTTGCGGTGAGCTTCCCCTTGATGGCCGCGGTGGAAGCCGCCAAACCCGAATTCGAGTTCCCCACCAAGATCATCGTGGTGGGCGGCAAGCCCGAAGACGTCGAAGCCAAAGGTTTCGCCTCCTTCGCCAAAGAGATGGCGGCGGCCTCCGACCAGTTCACCAACGTGAAACTGGACGCCAATGACATCGGCGCCATCCTCTTCACCTCCGGCACCACCGGGCAGCCCAAGGGCTGCGTCCATTTCGTCAAAGAGGTGCTCATCGAGTCTCACCTGGTTAACAAGTATGTGTGGAAGTTGGCTCCCGGCGAAGTGCTGGGCGGCTCGGCCCCGGTGTCCTTCGCCGCGGGTTACGGCACCTTCTGCATCATCCCCTTTGCCGGCGGCGGCGCTATCTCCCTGTTGCCCAAGTTCACCCCGGACGACATGATGAGCACCATCGTCAAGCACAAGGTCACGGTAGTCACCGGTCTGCCCACCGCCTACCGGAAGCTGCTGGAAATGCCCAACTTCAAGGACTACGACATCTCTTGCGTCCGCATGTACACCACCGGCGGCGACGCCCTGACCGGCAAGACCCTGGCCATGTGGCAGGCCAAGACGGGCAAACCCATTTGGGAAGGCCTGGGCGGCACCGAGATGATGCACCTGGTGACCAGTAACACCATGAGCGACATCCCCATGCCCGACTCCATCGGGCGGGCCCTGCCCGGCTTCGAGATTAAGGTGGTGCGGGAAGACGGCACCACCGCCGGCCCCGGTGAAGTGGGCAGCATGCTGATCAAGGGCCCCACCGCCACCCTGTACTGGAAGCCCTACATCCAGGACAACAAGCTCCTGAAAACCATGAAGAAGGGCATCAAGGACGGCTGGAACATGATGGGCGACGCCGTCATGATGGACAAAGACGGCTTCATCTTCTTCCAGGCCCGGGAAGACGACATGATCAAGTCCTCCGGCTTCCGGCTGGCTCCCACCGAGATCGAAGACGCCATCATCCGCCATCCGGCGGTCCGGGATGACGCAGTAGTGGGCATCCCCGACGAGGTCTTGGGCCAGAAAGTCGTAGCCATGGTGGAACTGGAGGGTGGCCATACCGCCTCCCAGGAACTGGCCAGCGACATCATCAAATCCTGCCTGGACGTGCTGGGCATGTACAAGCTGCCCCGGGAAGTGGTTTTCATGGATTCCATCCCCCGGACGCCCACCGGCAAGATCCTCAAGAAGGTGCTGCGGAAGGACTATCCGGAAATGACCAATAAGTTCGTTCCCAAGGTAAAGTAAATCACACCTCTCTTCGGGGCGGCAACGCCCCGGAGCACGCTATATCTTGATGCCCGGCCCCGGCCGGGCATTTTTCTTTTTGCTTTTGCCGGCCTGTATGATTTAATATAGCGGGCTTGTGAAAAGGAGGACAAAGCATTGCCTAACGTAGTGGTGGTGGGCACCCAGTGGGGTGACGAAGGCAAGGGGAAGATCGTTGACCTCTTGACCCGGCAGGCGAAGATGGTGGTGCGTTATCAAGGCGGCAACAACGCCGGCCACACCCTGGTGGTGGGCGGCGAGAAGTTTATTTTTCATCTGATCCCTTCGGGGATCCTGCATCCCGGCACCCAATGCCTCATCGGCAACGGCGTGGTCCTGGACCCCGAGGTCTTCCTCAAAGAAGTGGCTAATCTGAAGGCCCGGGGCGTGGCGGTGGGCCCGGAGAATCTCCGCATCAGCGAACGCACCCAGGTGATCATGCCCTACCATCAGCGTCTCGATCTGGCCCGGGAAGAAAAAAAGGGCGCCGCCAAGATCGGCACCACCGGCCGGGGCATCGGGCCCTGCTACGAGGACAAGGTGGCCCGGCGGGGCATTCGGGTGGTAGACTTGATCGATCCTGACAGCTTGAAGGCCAAGCTGGCGGACATCCTGCCCGAGAAAAATTTTTTCCTGGAAAAGTTCCTGGGAGCTCAACCCTTCACCCTTGACGAGATCCTGCCCAAGTACCTGGAGATGGGGGCGCGCCTGAAACCCCTGGTGGCCAACGTCTCGGTCTTGATTGATCAGGCGGTCAAACAGGGCAAAAATGTCCTCTTTGAGGGCGCCCAGGGTACCCACCTGGACATCGATCACGGCACCTACCCTTATGTCACCTCCTCCAATCCGGTGGCCGGGGGGGCCGCCACCGGCGCCGGCGTCGGTCCGGGCCAGTTGCACCGCGTCCTGGGAATTGTCAAGGCCTACACCACCCGGGTGGGGGCCGGCCCCTTTCCCACCGAGTGCCTGGATAAAATCGGCGACCATCTGGTGGAATGCGGGGTGGAGTTCGGCTCCACCACCGGGCGGCGGCGGCGCTGCGGCTGGCTGGACGCGGTGGTGCTCAAGGATTCGGCCCGGCTCAACGGCCTCACCGGCCTGGCCATCACCAAGCTGGACGTCCTCACCACCGTGGACCCGGTGAAGATCTGCGTGGCCTACGAAGTGGCCGGGGTGAGGCGGGACACCATCCCCCCCACCATCAAGGAGCTGGAGCTCTGCCGGCCGGTGTTTGAGGAATTGCCGGGGTGGCAGGAAGACATCCGGGGAGTGCGGCGTTTTGAGGACTTCCCCCCAGCCACCCGGAATTATTTGAAACGGGTGGAGGAACTGGTGGGCGTGCCCATCCAGATCGTCTCCGTGGGACCGGACCGGGAAGAGACCATCGTGGTGCAGAATCCGTTTGATTAGCCGAGAAGGTGGCGCCGCCGCCCCGGCGGCGCTCAGCATCATCGGCAGCGGCGGTATCTATATAAAAAACCAATGGCTACGGAGCCCGGCAAACCGCAACCCGTTCCTCAAGCAAAACCTGCCAAGGGTGAATATCGGCGCAATCTCCCGCATCTCCAAGTAGAGGGCAAGCCGCTCTTTGTCACCTTTGTCACCCATAATCGCTGGGTTCTGCCTGAATCGGTGAGGGATCTGGTTCTCAAACACTGCCTGCATCAACATGGGATCAAATATCATGTGCATGGAGTCATAGTGATGCCGGACCATGTCCACATGGTATTCACTGCCTTAAATGATGATGATGGAAAGCCGTTTGGCCTGGCTGAAATCATGAATGGCATCAAAGGAGCATCTTCCCACACCATCAACAAGGCCCTGGGCCGACGCGGTCATGTCTGGCAGAGAGAATTTTTTGATCATATCCTACGCTCCGATGAAAGCGCTTCCAGCAAGGTCCAATATGTTTGCGAGAATCCAGTTCGCAAAGGGCTGGTTAATGAAGTCGACGACTATCCCTGGCTATGGCGGGAATGGGTTAAAGGCGAAATGTAGCGCCGCCGCCCCCGGCGGCGAAAGAAAAAGACTATAACCGCCGAGGGCGGCGGTTATACATAAGCGGTTTTACAGGCTGTTAAATTTTTTGACAGGCAGATCCCCGGAGAAGGGCCGGCAACCCGGAATTTATGCCATAATAATTAATTGATATCAATAGTTATCCACCTAACCCATTCTATCCCCACTGGCACGATCAATGCTCTTCTTCCACCCCAAGATCAGACTGCCGAGGAAATGATACGCCTTTGATCCATCTTGATGATTGAGCCCGAGATAAAAAATCAGGAAGATTTTCACGAGTAACCTTTACCGGCAAATTTTTAGTGCTTAAATGAAGGTGGAGCCAAGTCCGGGCCTTGAAAAACTGAAAATGGTCTGCTGGTCGGGAACGTCGAGCCGATGAATCTGAGTAGCGAATTTTCTGAAGCATAACTTTAAGTTAACCACTTGTTCTCATGCGCTTAAAATCTATCTTGTAGGAATCTTTGTGACAGTAAAATCGCAAATTGTCGGACTTTAAATTATTCATTTCTCTTGCGATACTGAGCGAGAGCATCGTCTAGCCGCTGGTTCATCTTTGTTTACCAAGGAAAAGACTGAAGGAAAATTGACATGATCGAAATCCGGTTTCATGGCCGCGGCGGTCAAGGCGCAGTGACTTCGGTGGAACTGCTGGCCCTGGCAGCCATCGGGGAAGGCAAGTTCGCCCAGGGCTTCCCCAGTTTCGGCCCCGAGCGCCGGGGCGCCCCGGTAATGGCCTTCTGCCGGGTGGATGACCGGCGCATCCGCCTGCGCTGCAAGATCCTCCAGCCCGATGTGGTGGTGGTGCTGGACGCCTCCCTGCTGCGGATTCAAAACCCGCCGGCGGACTTGAGGGAAAACGGCATCATCATCTTGAACACCCCCAAGACCGTGGCGGAGATCCGCAAGGAGTACGGATACCAACACGCCATGGCCGTGGTGGACGCCAACAAGATCGCCCGGGAGGTTCTAGGGGTGCCCATCGTCAACACCACCATGATCGGGGCACTGTTGCGCGTCCCCGGGGTGGTGCAGGTAGAGTCGCTGGAGGCGCCCTTGAAAGAGCGCTTCGGCCCCCTGGCCGTGAAGAATTTCAACGCCATGAAAGTGGCGTATGAAGCAACCATCATTGAGGAGCGCCAGCCGTGAGTAAACCGTGGGACCAGGTGACCTGGCAAGAGATAGAAATCGGCGGGGTCCTGACCGAGCCGGGTTCAGCCCGGGCTTACCGCACCGGGGATTGGCGGTCCATGTACCCGGTATGGGACAAGCTGCGTTGCATCAAGTGCGGCGTCTGCTGGACCGTCTGCCCCGAAGCCGGCATCTCCGAGGAGCCGGACGGCTATTTCGATATGAATGATTACTGCAAAGGCTGCGGCATCTGCGCCAAAGAGTGCGTCACCGGTTGCATCCGCATGGTGCCGGAGGAGGGCTAATGGGCCATCGAGTCGGCATGGAAGTCTCCATCGCGGTGAGCCACGCGGTGCAACTGGCCCGGGCCGAGGCCATCGCCGCTTATCCCATCACCCCCCAAACCCATATCGTGGAGCATCTCTCCTCGCTGGTGGCCAACGGCGAGTTGGAGGCGGAATTCGTTACGGTGGAGTCGGAACACTCGGCCATCAGCGCCAGCATCGGTTCTGCCGCCACCGGGGCCCGCACCTATACCGCCA